>Ga0194126_10003995_pt1 | contig 22792 bp, 15 predicted proteins | sample TA2KigC150mmetaG_FD_148641 | JGI IMG/M metagenome (GOLD analysis project Ga0194126, IMG submission 148641) | Freshwater microbial communities from Lake Tanganyika, Tanzania - TA2015035 Kigoma Deep Cast 150m | ecosystem: Environmental > Aquatic > Freshwater > Lake | place: Tanzania: Lake... | reverse complement strand
CAAACATACAACTCTATCCCAAGTTAGCAGAGTTTTATTCTCCGCTTAAAGATGATAATAAGGAAACGGCAAAAGCAGATACAATATCTATTGATGATAAAGAAAAAGTATTTACTAATCTTATCAATAGTGGAAGCGGACCTTTCCAGATAAGCTATGAAGACGTTCCCGTTCTTGCTGGATTACTTAAAGATTCCACCTTTGTAAACAACATGCCAGCAGGATTTAACGTTGCTTTGGGGCAGGAAAACAAACAAGATCTCAGAGCGGATAGAGACGTATATATAATTCACGATAATGCCGAGCTTACAGGTGAAGCCTTAGATTATGCCAAAGTTATGATGGGTAACCCAAATTCCAGTGACCCTTCCACAGCGAACAAACCCTATATTTCCTTTAAACTGAACAGAGACGGAGCTCGTAGATTTGAAGTTTTGACTGGCAACAATATCAATAAGCGTCTGGCTATTCTTCTTGATAATGTTGTATATGCTGCACCTGTCATTAAAGATAGAATTCCCCGTGGAGAAGGTCAGATTTCCGGAAGTTTTACTCTTGACGAGGTACGTGACCTAGTCATTGTTTTAAAGACTGGTAACTTGAAAGCTCCAGTTAATGAAGCGAGAACAGTATTAGTAGGCGCATCTCTGGGTTCAGACAGTATTAAAAGCGGCACATTGGCGGGTCTAATAGGATTTCTTGCGGTAGTATTGTTTATGTTGCTGTATTACAAAGGTGCAGGTTTTGTTGCAGATATTGCTCTGCTGTTTAATATTGCTTTTATCGGAGCTATGTTGGCTGCTTTTGGAGCTTCTTTGACTCTTCCCGGTATTGCAGGAATCATTCTGACCATCGGTATGGCAGTTGATGCCAATGTTCTGTTGTTTGAGCGTATCAGGGAAGAAATTGATAGTGGAAAAACTCCTCGAACAGCCGTTGATGCAGGATATAAACGGGCAGTGATTACCATTTGGGATTCTCAGTTGACAACTCTGATTGCGGCATTAGTGCTCTACAACATCGGTTCAGGTCCAGTTAGGGGATTTGCAGTAACTCTGGCAATCGGAATTATAGGCTCAATGTTTACTGCTATTGTATTTTGTAGAGCCATCTTTGATAATTTCATTCTTACATCAAACAGAAAGACTATGAGCATATAGGAGTTGATGATGCGATTCTTCAGAAATACAAATATTCCTTTTGTTAAACTCAGATATTATGCCTATTCTGTATCGATACTCATATGTGTACTCGGCATTATAGGGCTTGTGACCAAAGGCCTGAACTGGAGTATAGATTTCACAAGCGGGGTTGCCATGGAACTGAATCTCTCTCCTGTAGAATCTTCGACTCCACCGTTACAGATTGAAAAATTGCGTTCGGTCCTCAGGCAGAACGGATATAAAGATGCAGAAATCCAGAACATAGGGCAAAGCGAAAATCCGCACTTTCTGATAAAAACAAAAGGTACTGAAAAAGATACAAGAGCTAATATTATCAATATTATAATTAACAGTTTCCCAGATTATACAAAAGGTAAGGATATTGAGAAAGACGTCATTGTTCAAAGTGATGAAGTCGGACCAAAAGTAGGTAAAGAATTACGCTCTCAGGCAATGTTTGCTGTGCTTTTATCGATGCTCCTGATCATTATCTATATCTGGATTAGGTTTGAACTGACCTTTGGGATATCTGCAATCCTTGCCATATTTCATGACGTTTTATGTATAGTAGGTATCTTTGCTCTGACCGGTAAAGAGGTTACAATTCAGATTGTAGCTGCCCTTTTAACTATTGTAGGTTATTCCATAAACGATACAATCGTTATCTATGACCGTATTCGTGAAGACCTGCGCATTTACAGAAAAGACCCGTATGAATCAGTTTTCAACAATGCCATGAACAAAACTCTGAGCAGAACGGTTATAACTGCCGGCACGACTGCTCTTACTGCTCTGGCTTTATATTTCTTTGGCGGTTCAGTGATTCACGATTTTGCTTTTGCTATGGTTCTGGGATTGATATTTGGAACATACTCATCCATTTTTATAGCCAGCAATTTAGTAATTGATTATTATCATCTAACACATCAAGATAAATCATCTTTGCAGACCCTTACAAGTAAGGTACAGACAAAGAAAAGATAACATTGACTACAGACATGACATCTGTAGATACCCTATAGCATATTGTCAAATTACGGATGCAGCCGGATGGTTGCATCCGTATCTTTTTATCCGGAATTGTTAATTCCGGAAAAGTCATTAATTTATTATATAAGGAGTAGAATATGAAACTCGCACATTATTCACAAATAGAACTTCAACCGGTCAAAGTTGAAGGAGCAGTCGGAACTCAGATTCGTTGGCTTGTGGCTGAAAAGGACGGAGCGCCAAACTTTGCATTACGGATGTTTGAGGTGGAATCCGGAGGACACACTCCCTATCATAAGCATGCCTGGGAACATGAAGTGTATTGTCTCGAAGGAGAAGGAACTCTTGTCTTTGAAGGCAATGAATACGCATTTAAAGCGAATGACAGTATCTATGTAGATCCCGATAAGATGCATCAATTTAAGAACACCGGCAATGGTAAACTCAAGTTTTTGTGCATCATTCCGCATGAGAGTTCCTATAAAGAGGACATAAAACAACCTGAGGTTAAAAAAGCGGTAAATCCCTTTGCTGCAGGCAAAGCCAATAACTGTTAACGGATAATTCTTCCAAACTGTTTATTTTTCATGCTTTTAACTCAGTGTCCACTTGGCATCCTCTTGGGCTAACCCCAAGAGGACCCCAAGAGGACCCTAAGTTGCCGCAAAGAATTGCAGTAATTTCTATGGGATTTCAAGTATATAGCTTATTAATTATTCATTAACCCCATAAACTGCTCATACATTCGCAAAGAGTCTATTAATGGAGATAGCATATCATTCATTCTGGGATTCATTTCTTCCAGAATTTGCCGGGAACGCTTGAACGATTTCATTTCCAGACCCAAATCGTATATAAAATAGGCCAAATCAGAATCATTGGGGTACTGCTTGATAGCTGCATTGATAATTTCGAAGGTTATATCAGGATTAACTGAGTACCAAAGTTTCACCATAAACAAGTAGTTCTCAACATCCGGCTGAGGCTGAGATAAGACCTTTTGAGTGACCTTGTATGCTTCATCTAACTGTTTTGATTGCAATTTCAGATTGATAAGCCTGATATCCTTTGAAAATTCATTGGAGATAAAGTCAAATGCTTTTTCCAAATACATAGCTGCTTTATCATTATCCTGTTTTTCGAGAAAATAAGCAGAAGCACGGTCATATGCTGCGCCATAATTCATTATCAGGCGTTGCATATTATTGTCTTTGTATACTCTGCTGTCTTTAATGGAGCGGTAGGAATAAACTTTCTCCACATTAGTAAGTAATCTGTTTATATCCAATTGGTCAGAACCATGAGTTGGCACAACTCTGCTGACCATTCCTTCATTACTTGTAAACTTCTCGAAACCAACATAAGTTTCGCAGGTTACAGCGAAGTAAATCGGCCTTTTACCATAGTTATCCTGAATTAATTTGATTACAGCCAGATCTGATACTCTGAATATTCCTTCTTTGCGCCACATTGGAAAATTGGGAAAATTCAGGTTGAAAGACTGTCCCTCAACCGGTGAATTGATAGAAATATTAAAACCTTCGCCTTCCCTTCTCGTGTTCTTAAACAGATACCTGATAATCGGATATGGGTCTGCGCCATAATCGGGAGGCGGTGTGTATGACAGGGAATCAAGCAGAGAATCCCGCCAGTTGAAAATTACTCCTTCTTTATCCCGTAGCTGCCTGATATACCAGGGTGTATTCAAAAGGCTCAGGTTGGCAACAGTAACATCTTTTCTGATTCCCTTTAGAGTTGCATTTTTAAATTCCATTGCTGTCAACATTGCCTTACGGCTTTCTTCAGTCGGAACAACGTCCTTAGCTGGATGAGTGTTTTCTTTTACAGCAGGATCATACACTGCCTGACAATACCACAAAGGAAATGTATCGTTATCACCATTGGTAAAGATAATGGCATTTTCTTCAAGTGAATTGAGGAAGTTCATACCGTAATCAACAGCCATATATTCTCTTGAGCGGTCATGAACTTTATACTGAGAAGCCAGGTTAATCAAGGGTAAAATAAGCATTATGGCAAACATTGCATAAAACAAACCCTTCTTTTGCAGCAAAGGTCTGATAATTGCAATACAGCCAATTCCCATCCAGATAGCCCACATATTAAACGCGCTGACAAAGAAATAATCCCTGTCTCTGACTTCTGCATTAGATAGATTTAAGACAAAGATAAAGACTGCAGTCGTCATAATGAAGACACCTGTTAAATATGCAAATGCATGTCTGTTCTTCTTCGCCATATCGAAAATACCAACTACTCCGAATATCGTGACCAGCAGATTACCTATTGAAAAGAGCAGTTTCTGTGGAAGCATGGTCCAGGAATATAGAGTTTCTGCATGAAACCATTGCCACCCAAAATACCGTAAAAAGTGAAATCCGAATTGCTCCGAAAAATTGGCTCGGCGTTCTAAAAACGAGACCACACCATATTGCCTGCGTAAAACATAATCCATAAAGAGGCGATAAGTATGGGGATAACCCTCATTGATAAAAGGACGGGCAACAGAACGCACTAACAGAAATATATGAGGACTTAGCCCAATAACCAGCAACCCTACACCGATTAACCATATTCTGTTATCTACTTCATCTCTGAGATTGAAATATACAATGAAGAAGCCGATTACTGCAAACATCCATTTACTGAATGATGGAAAACTGAAGTCATCTTCCAGTGTCTTTGATAAAAAGAAAACAAATATCATTACAAGAGCATAAATAGCTGTCCTGAGCCAGAGTTTTCCCGCTTTCATGGACTTATGCAGATATGGATACAAGATAATAAACATCAGAGCCGGTATGGTCTGCAATGCTGTCTGATGCACACAAAAACCAAGAAAGAATATGTATACGATAAGTAGCAATAGGTTCTGATGCGAAAAATCCTCCGATTTCTCTACCCAAACTAAAGTCAGCCAAAAGGTTATGTTAACAAAAAATAACATTCCGGAATTGACTTCAGCTTCTATGGAGGTCATCCAATGCGTATAGGCAAAAGCAGTATAAAGTGCGGCTAAAAGACCGGACAATATTACTAACCATTTACTCTTTTCATACATGCTGACAAGTTTAACCGTTATCAGGTATGTAAACAATACTCCAAATGCAGAAAACAATCCGGATAGAAAAGCCGTGATAGCGGCATGTGTGAAAAGACTGCCACCGATTATACAAAACGCTCTACCTAAAAGAACATAGAGTGGATTTCCTGGAGGATGGGGAATTCCCAAGATACTGGCGCAAGTGGCATATTCTCCAGAATCCCAAAAGGACATTGTCTTTGCCTGAGTTAAAATATAGACAATAATCGTAGATAAGAAAACAAACAATCCTATTATTTGATTCGTTCTTAAATCAACTACCGGTTTAGGTTTGTAGTCTTGAAGCGGTAGATAATCTTTTTTTGACGGAGGACTATAACTTTTACTGCTTTTATCTTTTAATCTAACTGCAGATTTATAGTCCTTTTGTTGATATTTGGACATTACTCCTCCTGAGTTTATACTATTATTTCTAATCTTTTAATCCGGTTTTGGCAGTGCTTTCAATAATCTGTTTCTGTGCCAGAAAGAACAAAATCAATATCGGCACAATACTGAAAGTAGATGCTGCCATCAGCAGAGTTGTTTGCGCTGAAGCTTCTGCATTGAAATAACTCAATCCCACTTGCAGTAGTCTCAACTCTTCTTTGGTAGTCATCACCAAAGGCCACATGAAACTATTCCACGAACCGATGATGGAAAAAACAGATGCTGTTGCAATTACAGGTTTTGAGAGCGGTAAAATTATCTTTGTCAGCATGCTAAAGGTACTACAGCCGTCAATTGATGCTGCATCAAACAGCTCTTTGGGTAGAGATTTGAAGTGCTGTCTGAATAAAAACACCGTGAAAACATTCACCCACCAAGGTATAATCAACCCTCTATAAGTATCCAGCCAAGCCAGCTTGTCAAGCAGTAGATAAGATGTAATAATGTAGATTGGTTCGGGCACCATCACCATACTGATGAAGAGCAGAAAAATCATATCCCTGCCCCGGAATACCATCCGGGAAAAAGCGTAGGCAGCAAAAGCTGAGGTTACCAAAACTCCCAGTAATGATAAAAATGAGACATAAAGAGTATTGGCAAAATAGCGCGCAAAAGGTACTTTTTTGAATACCTTGATAAAATTGTCCCAGTGTATGCTAATCCTTTTATTTATGTTCTTTATGGATTTTGTCTCAACCTTTATATACTCTTTAGTAATCTTTCCATCCGCATCAAGAAAATGGACCAAACTCGAATCTCCCATAGTTCGTACAACTATGACCTTTTGCTCCGGACTGCTGTTTTTGATTATATTATAGTTTTCCTTGGGTATAAAGATAGCTTCTCCCTTGTTAAACTCCGCCTGAGACATTAAAGCAGTTGATATCATCCAGATAAATGGAACAATCATAAACAAGCCACAGGCAATAAGTGCGAGATAGATAATTGTTTTCCTCAGTTTTTCATTCATCATCCACTACCTAATAAGTAACATGCTTTTCAAGATGTTTCTGGATAATCGTCAAACCCAGTATAACAATAAAGAGAATCAGGGCCGCCGCACTGGCATATCCCATCTCCTGGGCATCAAATCCTTTCTGGAAAATATAATACACTATCAGGTTAGTTGACCCGAGTGGACCTCCCTTTGGTGGACCAGTCATCAGGAAAACCTGTGAAAACGCTTGAAAAGTTACTATCGTTGTCATCATCAGGACATAATATGTCGTTGGAGAAACAAGCGGTAAGGTTATTTTAAAGAATTGTTTAAACTTGCCTGCTCCATCAATCTCAGCAGCTTCATAATAATCTTTAGCAATATTCTGAAGTCCGGCAAGATATATAATTGTATTATAACCAAGGCTTTTCCAGACTGTCATAATTATAATTGCAAATAGAGCTTGTGATGGACCGCCTGCCCAACTTGGCAGTTGAATTCCAAATCCAGAAAAGAAAATATCAAAGATACCTCTTGCTTCAGCAAGCCATTTCTGAGAGCTAATTCCAAAAATCGAAATTAACTTATTGGCAAGTCCAGTCTGCTCGTTAAATATAATCTTCCATACAATTGAAACGGCTACCATAGAAGTTACGAACGGGAGAAAATATACTGTTCTGAAAAGACCTCTCAAAGCCTTTATCTGATTGAGCAATACTGCAAATATCAAAGAAAAAACAAGACTGCATGGCACTACGAATAACACCAGCCATACAGTATTCATCATTGACTGCCAAAATACTGAGTCGTTGAACAACTTGGTATAATTGCTTAAACCCAAAAAACTGCCAGAGCCATGCAAAGTCCATTCAAAAAAACTAATGACAAAGGACATTACTATCGGGACGAGTCTGAATGCAACCAGCAAAGCCAATGCCGGTAAAATATACAGATATGGGCTTAGTTTCCATCTTGTCTTCATAGTTGTTTCCATTTATGTTTCATTTTTCTTGATTACTAATGTTTTGTCTGAATTCATCTGGCTCAATATTCAATTGTTTGCATTTTCTATAAATGTTTTCTCGGGGAATACCTGAAATTTGAGAAACCAATGATACATTGCCAAAAGTCTTTTTCAGTAAAGCAACAATGTACTGACGTGTAAACTCCTCTTTAGCTTTGGCCCATTTAATCTCTGTCAGCTTTGGTAAATCAAAAATCCTTTTTTGGGGTAAAACGGACTCTGGTAAATCTTCCGGCTGCATGATAGAATGTTCCGCCAGGATAAATGCATGTTCAAGAGAGTTCTTTAATTCTCTTACATTTCCTTTCCACTCATGATTAACTAGTATATCCATCACAGCCGGAGAAATCTGGAAATCATGTTTATTATACTTACCGGAAAACTCCCTGATAAAAGCACTGGTAAGGAGTCTGATATCATCTTTTCGTTCTGATAACGGTGGTATATTGATATTAATTACATTCAATCTGTAATATAGGTCTTCTCGGAAAAGCTTCTCTGCCACAAGTGATTTTATATCCTTATTCGTAGCCACTATTATTCTTGCATCGGAATGCAGGTCATGGTCGCCACCTACTTGCCTGAAAACCCCTGTCTCCAGAACCTTAAGCAGTTTCACCTGAAAACTGAGGGAAGTTTCCGTGATTTCATCCAAGAACAAGGTGCCGTCTGATGCTTCCTGGAAATACCCTTCTTTGTCCCTCCAGGCATCTGTAAATGCGCCTTTTTTGTGCCCAAAGAGATGGCTTTCCAACAAGGTTTCGGTCAAACTTCCGCAGTTCACAGAAACAAACTTATTCATCTTTCTTTTGCTGTTGCGATGAATTAGTTCGGCAAAAATGCTTTTCCCAACACCTGTTTCTCCGGTTATCAGTACAATCGTATCAAGCTTGGCAATCTTATGTATTTTCTGCAATATGCTTTGAATAACCGGACTGTTTCCAACAATAGAGCCAATATCCAAATCCTTATGAATTAACTCGTTTAATCGTCGGTTTTCCTGAACCAGCCATTGATTCTGCAGGATTTTTTCTATTTGAATGTTTATCAAATCCAGATTGCGAATAGGTTTTACCAGAAACTCACTGGCTCCGATTTTCATTGCTGTTACCGCATTTTCTATAGTCGCCTGACCACTAATTGCAATTACAGAAGTAAACGGTTGTTCGATCTTGATATCTTTTATCAGGTCAAGACCGTTTTCTCCTGCTAAGACTAAATCGACAATCGCAATGTGATATGTATTGATATCTAACAATTCTTTAGCTTTTACTATTGTTTGGGCTACATCAACAACATAGTCAGATTGGAGTTGCAATTTGAGCATGTCAAGTGTTTCAGCACTATCGTCAACAATTAGAATTCTGTGTTTCGCCTTTTCTGTCATAGCTCTGCCCTATGATTTATAATCAATGCAAATTCATTGTTTTTCATAATATTCCAGCGTATGGAATGATTCTCTATATGCAATTCTATTAGTTTGGACTCAGTCTCATTATTCAGAACATCGAGATATTCAGTTAAATTGTGTCCTGAGTCCTTGTTTAATGATAACTGGATAATCAAGCTAATATCTCTTATCTGCTTCTCTATTTTGATAGACACACAATTATGGTCTTTGTTTAATGCATCCTTTCTAACGAGAAAAAGAAAAAATCTTTCCAGATTAAAAGCCAGTAAATATGGACTAACAATACAATACAGGTCCTCATCAGTTGTATCAAAGCTGATTTGTAAAGTGTGCTTTAATTCCAGTATATTGGATAGATAAAGCAGTTCATTGCGCATCCAAGATACAAGATTGACTTCACAAACACCGCCTTTCAATATCTGTTGCAAGTGTTTCGAACTTGAACTGATAATATTATCAATTTGTAAACCTGCCTCATTGATAACTATAAGTTTCTCAATATCAGGATATTGCTTTGCCAATTGCTGAGAATATCCTAAAATGATGTTTAGATGAGTATTTACATTATGTATCAGACCGTCCAGTACGCTTTGAAAAGTCGCTGTTTCAAGCCTGATGTCACTATTAATGTTTATATCAACCATGTTTTTTTAGATATTCTGCTAATCCTGTTCTGAATATATGCATTGCTTTTTTCAAATCTTCTTCCTTTAGAATATAGGCAATGCGAAGCTCATTTCTCCCTAATCCGGGCGTTGCATAAAAACCTTCTGCAGGAGCAGCCATCAACGTTTCATTATTTATCTGGTAGTCTTTTAACAGCCAGATAATAAAGTCTTCTGCATCTTCAATCGGAAGTTTGGCAATAATATAGAATGCACCCTGCGGCTTTACGCAGATGCATCCCGGAATCTTCTGCAGTTCTTCAAATACCAGGTCTCTGCGGTTTTTGTATTCATCAATAATTTCCTGTATATATGAATCATCCAGATAGACACAGGCATTTGCTGCCAGTTGGTCTACTGTTGGCGGACATAATCTCGCCTGAGCAAACTTAAGAACCGCTGCCATCAATTCCTTATTCTTGGATACAATGCATCCGATTCTGGCTCCGCAAGCGCTGTATCTTTTTGAAACACTATCCACCATTATTGCCTGTTCAGCGAAATCAGGCACATGCATTATACTGTAATGTTTTGCTCCATCGTAGACAAACTCTCTGTAGACCTCGTCTGAAATAATAAATAGATTATGAATTCTGGCTAATTGGGCAAGCCTGATAACATCATCCTGAGAATAGACTGTTCCGGTGGGATTACCCGGATTGCAGATCAGTATGGCTTTGGTTTTGAGTGTTATCAGAGCTGATATCTTCTCATTTTCAGGCAAGGCAAACCCATCCTCAGCATAAGTGGTTAGAGGTTTTAGCTTAATACTTGCCATTGTGGCAAATCCGTTGTAATTGGTATAGAAGGGTTCTGGAACTATTACTTCGTCTCCTTCGTTGCAGACAACGGACAGCGCAAAAACTATAGCTTCTGAGCCAGCAATTGTTACAATTATCTCGTCCTCATTGACATTGATATTATGTTTTGCATAGTAATGAACCAGACCTTGCCGATACACATCCAATCCCTGTGAAGGACCATAAGAAAGGACTTTTTCCTCAAAGCTGTGATACACATCCATCATAATCTTGGGCGTTTCAATATCAGGTTGCCCGATATTCAGATGATAGACCTTGATACCGTTCTTTTTGGCTTGGTTGGCATAAGGCATCAGTTTACGGATAGGAGATGCCTGAATATCCAGAGCTCTGTTAGAAAGTTTCATCTTTGCCGAACCCCTTTTTCTCGTTTTTTTTTCTATTGACCATTTTTTATGATGATTTAAATAAGGCAAGTGAAAACTTTGAGAGGTTACTTAGTGCTGAAGTTCTTGATGGTAATCATGATTTGCTCGTCAACTTTACTTTCGGCAATCGTGATTAAGGTAAAAAACACTCGCGGGCTTTATAAAGCGTTGCGTTCTTCAGCTACAGATCTGAACATTATACTCAAACCCGGAACTTATAAGCTAACTCCCATTTCTGTGACTGATTCCACTTTAGGCAATGCCGTTGATCCCGACAGCATGATAACTGTGACCACTTGACTGCATCTTGTTGGCAAAAACATCCAACTCATCGGTACGAACAGACGCAAAACAATTATAAAAAACAATGCCGGTTATGGTATTTTCATTGAGCATTGTCCAGAAGTCCTGATTAAAAACCTGACAATTACAGGTGGCGTGCGTGACCAGGATGGCAATGCCACCAGCGGTGCCATAGTAGTAAAAAACTCCCACACCGAAATCACCGGCTGTATCATTGAAAACAATCAGGGTGATTTCAGTCAGACCATTGCAGGCATTTGTGGAATCGTAGGCAGGGAAGGCTCAAATCTTAACATTAATAATAATGTTATCCGTGATAATAGTTGGGATGGCATTGCACTCTATCGAAAAGCCATTGCTAAGATAAGTAACAATCTGATTTATAATGGCAGAGGAGCTGGAATTGGTATCACCTGGGATTCTCGTGCAAGAGTTCGCTTTAATGTTATTCACCATTATTGGAAAGGCATTGGAACCTTCGGAAAGTCCTGGGCAACTCTAAATAATAACCTCGTGCGCGATGTTCGTGGTTGGGGTATTATCGCTTCCGGTGAAAGCAGTATGTCCTGCAACAATAATGAAGTGCGCCGTTGTGGAAATGCCGGTTTTGCTGTGTGGGACAGCACTGCATCTATGGATATTTTTAACAATGTAATTTGCCAAAATGGAACAGAAAAGCAATGGGTAGCACCTTTGGTGGGCATTTGGCTTGCATCTGAGGTCAGTAAAGTTGATATTATCGGCAATCTGTTTTGGGATAATGATGAAGCTGATATCGGAGTTGGCTATAAGGAACCGGGGTTAGGAGATGCAGCTTTTACTTTTGCTTACAAGACAGAACGCTTTAACAACACCAAATTCAGGCCGACTCCCCCGACTGTGAATCAGGGAAATTATTTTACCACCAGACCGGACACAAGTTCAGACATATCCAAAGGTGTAATAAATCCCAAGCCCGGTATAATGTGGATTCCGCCTTATGAAAGCAACTGGACTTGGGACCCGGACAAAGAGCCATTTGAGGATTAGAGTATGGAAGCAATTATGAAACAAAAACAACCGATGAAAGGGAAGTTGTTTGCAGCGATACTTGTTTTACAGCTTGCTGCTCTCATCTTTTTGATATATACTTTTATCAACTGTCCAAATAGGAACAGGCAGTGTCCGATTAAGAAAGCAAATGCAGGAGTTGAAATAGTGGATAATAACAAAGCAACTGTTTATTTTACTGATGATATCAGTCCCGCAGGTCTCCAAAAGGTTTTGGAGCCGTTTCTTTCACGATTGGAAGGCAATGTAGGCGTTAAGGTTCATTTTGGTGACGATGGCAACAAATACTATGTAAAGCCCGATATTTACAAAGATATTATTCTCAATCTGAAAGGAACTTTTATTGAGACAAATGTTCTGTATCGCGGCAGACGCCGGGTCACTGAAACTCATATCCAGCTTGCCAAAGAGCACGGATTTGGATATGCTCCGATAGACATTATTGATGCGGAAGGCGAAACGGTTATCCCATACAAGGGCAAGCATTTTGACAAAGTTTACACCGGCAGCCATCTGGACAGATACAACAGTTTGCTTGTTATCAGCCATTTCAAAGGGCACGGCAATGCCGGATTCGGCGGTGCTATCAAGAATGTTGGTATGGGCTTGGCGGCAATTCCGGGAAAGATGGCTATGCATGCAGACAGCAATCCTCTGACCAATCCTGCCCGTTGTATCAAGTGCGGTAAATGTACCACCGTGTGTCCCGTGGATGCCATTACTCTAAATCAGCTGGTAATTGACCAGACCAAATGCATCGCTTGCGGTAAATGCGTCGGGGTATGTCCCACAGGAGCTTTGCGCATTCCCTGGGGTAAAACAGGTGAAAACGGCTTTCTGGAACGCCTAACGGACTATGCCAAGGCAATTACTACCGGCAGGAAAATGATATATGTCAATTTCCTCACCGATATTTCGCAGGATTGCGACTGTATGAGCAGTGCCCGCAAGCCCTTTATCAAAGACATCGGCATCCTTGTATCAGACGACATTCTGGCTATTGATACCGCTTCCTGTGATCTGGTGAACAAAGCTTACGGCAAAGCGGATACCTTTCTCCATGTTTGTGATGTTTCGGGAAGATATGCTCTGGACTATGGTCAGCAGATTGGACTGGGTAATAAATATTACAAATTGATTACCAAGTAGCGGACTGTTATGATTAAGGTGCTGATAAATGCAATTACGCAAATCTATGAAGTCAAGCCCGCTGACAGCTTATCTTTGCTTATCAGAGCCATCAAGTGTTTCTTTTTCTATGGTGCAGTGGGAGTGTTTCTATATTTGCGCTGGGATTTCTGGCTGATTTCCCTGATGGCGGTTAATCTCAGTTTCAACCTGCTTATGCTGTTGCCCCTCAAAGCGATGGGAGAACCTGATGCAGAGATTGAACCGGAACCAGCTCAACCTGATAAGACAAATACTCCCAAGATTATTATCTCAGCTGTGATAACCCTCACCTCTTTCGTTTTATTTATTATTTTTTTCAAAATGCTAAAAAATCCTGTCTCCAATCATACTGCCGGCAATTTCTTCATGAGTTTTGCCCTGATACAGCTTGGGTTGGTTCTGATGAACTTAGTTTATAACAGAGTGTTTTTATTGATTATAGGGCTGTTTATGCCAATTAATATCATTCTTTGGAAGCTCGGCATCGCACACCGCACAGCATTGGTCTGGATGCTTTTTATTGAAGCATTTTGGGGCTTAATTTTATATACCAATCAGCTTAAAAAGGTAAAATCCGGAAACACAGTAAACATCCCTCATATCTTGGATTACATCTAAGTTTTTGTTACAATTATTCAATGCTATTGACGCCGGAACTACAGACAAAGTAGCTGTAGCTACGACTATTGTAGTGACAAGGGTCGGTGCTGGTCGAAGTACAGGTGAGACACCTGTACATACTCTAGCCTCGAATGTAATAAATCAGTTACAACTCACATATTTATCAATAACATAATAAGCAATCCCTATTTTCGTAATTTGATTCTGCTTGCATTCATTACGGTATCCAGTCGATATCCAGTCGAATTGAAGTCAACTGGATATCGACTGGATACCGTAATGCTATTAAGATAGAAATAAGTTCCAATTTTATTGTTTGACAGTTTTTAATATGTTCTGCAATATTGTAACATAAGTTTACAGTTCAGGGAGGCGGATATGAAAACGCTTAGCAAACCCATATCAATTCAACCTTTATGGGCTTCCTACATACAATGCCTGAAAGCGATGTCAGATTATCTGGAATTGAAGCATTCCGCAGCTTGGATCTGTGGTACAACGGGGTATGCCTTTATCATGAATATCCATCCCACCCTTTGCCCCAGCGGACCAACCGCCTTTTCGCAATTACCATTAAATGCCTTGGCTGCCAATCTGGGTTTTGACTTGTATGGAATGTCTCTCAGCAAAAATGCACCTGATTTTAAGGTCAAACAGGAAGAAGCCTGGACATCAACACAGATGGCGATTGATAACGACATGCCAACGCTCGGCTGGGAGCTGAATATGCCGGAGTTTTATATGATTTACGGGTATGATAAAGAAAACTACCTGTTTCATGAATTGGACAGTTCCAAGAACAAAAAGAAATGGAATACACTTGGAGTAAGCCGGATTGGCTGGCTATGCTTGTTTAGCGCTGTGTCAAACGATGCTAAAGCAACCACTCAGAAACTGCTGAAAGACACTTTTGGCTTCGTTCTGGACTTTGCCCGAAAGAATAAGGACTGGACTTATCCGGATTACGCCAACGGCATCAAGGCATACGATATCTGGATGGATTCCCTGCGCAGTAATAAGTTTGAACCAATGGGACTTGCTTATAATTCACAGGTTTGGTCTGAATGCCGCTCTATGGCAGTGGAGTTTCTGAAAGAAGCCAAGAAAAAGATGCGCACAAAACTACTGGACAACCTGATTGAACATTATGACGTGGTAAGCTGGTCTTTGCAGAAAGTCGCCAAGCTGTTTCCAATGAATACAGAAGAAGTTTTCCCCGAACAAATAGATTCTGCCATCGATAATCTGTTTCTGGCAAAAGAAGCGGAGAAAGCAGCTCTGGTAGAGATGAAACTGCTGTTAAGTCATCTATAAAGCAAAAGGCTGCCAGTAAAACGGCAGCCTTTTTTGTTTTCAACGGAGGATCATCTATTTGAGCTTTTTTATGGTCTTCTTTGGCTTGCTCAATCCTTTTCTAAAAGTATCTGTATTATTCTTTAGGGTAACACTGAAATCCCTGCCGGCTGATATATCGATATAAGTTGAAACAGTCGGAACATTGGCCAGCCCATTTCCACTGTAACCCCAGGTTACAATGCTGCCCGTTGTTGTCAAAGCCAGATTATGCCTGTATCCGGCAGAAATCTGGATATAGTTGTTACCGGTCGGAACAGTGGTTTGTCCATTGGTATTTAGCCCCCATGCAACAAGCGTGCCGTTTGTCCTCTGAGCTACGCAATGCTGGTCACCGGCAGCTACTTTAGTATAACCTGTACCGGTGGGGGCATTGATCTGCCCGTTGTCGTTACTACCCCACGCCAGAAGACTGCCGTTTTGTCTTAACGCAATGTTATGATTGGCACCAGCAGAAATCATTACAAAATTACTGTCTGCAGGAGCAGTTCCCTGTCCGAAATTATCCTTGCCCCAGGCAACTATTTTATTATCATCAGTAAGTGCTAAACTATGTGAACCACCTGCAGTAACAGCTACATAGGTATTATTCAGCGAATCCGGAACATCGCATTGCCCATCCGTATTCAAACCCCAGGCAACTATTGAGCCGTCCGCTTTCAATGCCATACTGTGATTGTCGCCGGCTGAAACTGCCACATAGTTATTGCCGGCAGGAAAATTGCACTGCTGATTATTGTTCCGTCCCCATGCAACCAAAGAACCGTCTGCCCTGAGCGCAACAGTATGATACATGCCTGCATCAATCTGAATAAAGTCTGTTCCAATCGGTACTTGGGTCTGGTTGTAATTATTTAATCCCCATGCTACAATCTGGTCGTAAGTATCAAACTGGTACAATCCTGTGACTGTTTCACTGGGAGTCCATCCGAGTAGGAATGCTTTGGCTTTAATCTGAGTGTCTCCGGCTAACTGGATGGTGTAAAAATATAACGTGGAACTGATGGTCGGTTCAGTTCCATCCAGAGTATATCTGATTTCTGCATTGGGAGTGGTACATGACAAATCTACTTCCACAGGATTGAAAAAAACTCCCGGTTCCGGGTCAAAAGTGGGTGCAGCTACTGTATTTGTGATGAAATAATTGGCTGTAACCACCGCGCTTTGGTAGTAACCGTCTCTGAAAGCTCTGGCTTTTAAGTTTGTATTGGTAGTAATGTTTATGGGCACCGAGTACAACGGTGAAGTGGAACTCGGTTCAGTATTGTTCGTTGTGTAACGGATTACAGCATCAGGTGTCTGACAGGATATTTCAACCATTTGCGGCCCGTTATAAGAGCCGGATGGCATACTATATGTAGGTGTAGCGGTCGTGAGATTGTAATAACCGGATTCCAGATTACTGGTGCTCCATCCATTTCGTATTGCAACTGCTTTGAGATTAGTAATAGATGTAATACTAACCGGCGAGCTATAAACAGGAGAATTAGCAGTTGGCGTATCTCCGTTTGTTGTATAATGAATCACTGCATTGGCAGTTGCAGTTTCAATTGCAACGTTTTGAGGTGTGTAAAAAGTGCCGGGAACAGGATTAAAAGTGGGCTTTTTAGCTCTTAATGTATAAACCGCCGTGACGGTATTGCTGGGATTACAGTTGGTTTTAAAAGCTTTGGCATTGAGGGTAGTGCTCTGAACGATATTAACTGGAGCAGAATACAAGTTTGAGTTTTCGTTCGGTTCACTTCCATTTGTAGTGTAGCGTATGTATGCGCCATCTGTAATAGTGTTCAATGAAACCTGTAATTCATTTTCATACGTTCCTGACAAGACTCCAAAGGTTGGTTGAATTACAGAAAAAGCATAATTGACCGTCCTTGTTTCACTGGGAGTCCAGCCTTGGCGGAAACCTTTAGCTTTGACAGTTGTATTGCTGTCTATGATAAAGGGTTGAGTGTATAAAGTGGAACTGGTATTGGGTTCGCTTCCATCTGTTGTATAGTATATTGCCACACTATCTGAAAGAGCAGTGATGGTAACGGTTTGCGGTGCGGTAAATGAAGAACTGAGCGGAGTTATAAACAAAGCCGAGACATTGAAATTATAAGTGGCAGTACCAATCGGGCTGGGATTCCATTTAGCTTTATATGCCCTTGCCTTAAGCACCATTGCTCTGTTTATCCTCAATGGAACATTTGGACTATATAGCAGAGAACTCGTTGTAGGATTGGTTCCATCAAGAGTATACCTGATAGTAACTCCTCCAACAGCGCAATTAATCCGGACTGTTACGCTCTGAAAATATATCCCCGAACCCTCAACAAAGGTAGGAGTGTTTATTTCGTTTGGTTTGGTTGTCTTATCACAGGCAAAAATAGCCAAACAAACAATACACAGTATAAGAATGTTTCTCATCATAAGAACTCCCTGCAAGGTAATATTAACCCAAGTCAAAATTTTAGTCTGATAAATTTAATACTCTGTAAGTATCTCATTGAAAATAATAAGCAATTACCCTTCCAATTGCTGAGTTATTTCTAACTATAAGCAAGGATTAGATGTGCTGTTTCCTGCTTTGAATTCCTCTAAATTAATTTGCTTTTCTTACTACACGCAATCCATTTGTATGAACAGCATTATACGTATTCAGGCCTTCTCTTCTGACAATCCTGCATAAAGTATAGTTATAAGAATTCCAATTGCCGCCTCGTAAAACCTTGTGATTACCTGATGTCGGACCTGTCGGATTTACTGCTGGGCTTGTTGAATAATATGTGCTGTTATACCAGTCCCAGCACCATTCGTTAACATTGCCGCTCAGATCAAAAGTTCCAATTCCATTTGGTAGCTTATGCCCAACAATACGAGTCGTTTCACCGCTGTTAAGCTGACACCATGCCACATCTTCACCAGTATTGCTGCCGGCATATATGTAATCAGGAGTGTTAGACGCGCCTCTGGCAGCATATTCCCATTCCGCTTCCGTAGGAAGCCGGAACCCGTTTTCGCTCCAATTACATTCTGCTGCATCCCAATTCGCATTATAAGTTACAGGTATAGCTCCCCAGTTATCTGGATTTGTAGAACCACCAATTGAATACACTGGGTTTAATCCTTCCACAATACTACGTCTGTTACAATAAACCAAAGCAGCATACCAGCTTACTTTTTCAACCGGTCTGTTCAAATCAACCGGAAAATCCGGATTATTGAAGTATGATGGATTACTGCCCATTATTGCCACCCACTGCCCTTGTGTTACCTCATACTTGCCGATGTAGAAAGATGACAAAGTAACCTGATGAACCGGTAATTCATCCGTATCACCCACTCCAGATGTTCTTCCCATACTAAAGGTTCCGCCAGGTAACAGTATCATAGTCGCCGGATTGAATGTGATATTATATACTGCAGTGGCTATTTCGCTGTCATACCAACCCAACCTGAATGCCTTGGCTTTGATAGTTGTCGTCGATGATAAACTTATCGGTTCGGAATATACTTGTGATAACGCATTTGGATCTGTGTTATCTGTCGTAAACCTTATTGTAGCGCCATTCGTAACACATGAAATTGTAATACTTTGAGCAGTCAGATAAGTCCCGCTTTGGGGATTTATCGTGGGAGTTGCAACTGATTGAAAAGGCACGATAGTGATTGATGCTTGTACCACCTGACTTGGATTCATACCGGTTTTGAAGGCTTTCGCTTTCATGTTAGTTGTTACTGCAATTTCCAATGGTTCTGTATAAAGTGGGGAGTTGGCTTGAGGTTCAGTGCCGTTCGTCGTATACCTTATCTCAGCATCAACAGTAGGACAAGTAATTGTCAGAGACTGAGGTCCGTAATAAATTCCTGTAACGAGACTGAGCACTGGATTTGCAACATTAAAAAAGTAATTTCCAGTTTCCACCTCACTGGGAGTCCAGCCTGTTACAATTGCTCTCGCTTTCAAGGTAGTATTGGTTGATAAGTTAATCGGGTTTGTATAAACTGCTGAGTTTATGCTTGGTTCGGTACCGTTTGTTGTGTAGTAAATTTTTGCATTTTGCGTTGATGAAGTTATCGTAACATTCACTGGAGAAGATGAGGTTCCGGCATTGGGATTGAACACTGGCCTAATCGCTTTTAGTTCATAAATCGCTGTTGTAGTTGAACTGGCTGCCCAGTTATTTTTAAATGCCTTTGCTTTCAGAGTTGTGCTGACATTTATTGTAATCGGTGTTGTATAAAGATTTGAAGTCAATGCCGGTTCTGAGCCATCTGTAGTGTAATAAATAGAAGCGCTTGGCACTTGTGTTGAAATCGTAACCGGAAAGCTACTGTTAAAAAGACCGCTGTTTACATCAAAAGAAGGTTGCAGCAGATTAAATGTATAAGTTGCCGTAACTGTTGATGTAGGCATCCATCCTGCCTTGTATCCTTTTGCTTTCAATGTCGTATTTCCATCAATCGTCAATGTACTTGTATAAATTGGTGACTGTTCTGTCGGTTCTGTCCCATCAAGTGTATAGTGGATTACTGTACCAGATGTAATATGCAGAATCGCTACTGTTTGCGGTGTAGTATAGTTTCCTGAACCGGGAGCAATCGTTATGGAAGCAACCGCAAAATTATATACTGCTTCGGCTATCGGGCTGGGATTCATCTTACTTTTGAAACCCCTCGCTTTTAGAGTAGTGGATTGAGTCAACTGAATTGGAGCATTATAAAGAATAGATCCGGATGTCGGCTCTGTCCCGTCAGTTGTGTACCTGATTACAGCCTCGGGTGTTGAACAGCTTATTTGAATAATTTGTTCCTGCAGATATGTTCCTGCCGCAAGATTAAACGTTGGTTTTACTACCGTATCTTTGGGTGCGGTTGTTTTAGAGCAGGATAGTACCAGTAAACTTGCTATCATTAATAATATCATATATCTGTTCATATTTATCTCCATTTTAAATGAGGTATGACTTTTATTCTCTTAACCTCTTTTATTTCAGATTTACTTTATAAAACACTTGATTCTGACTCAATATCAATCAGATACGATTAATGCGCTGACCAACTTTTCAAGCATCTCGGGTTTTTCTTTGACATCCGAGCTTCTTAAATAATCTATTCTTTGTTGGAAGCGGTCTTTTAGCATTATAATATAGTCTTCTATGTTTTGTCTTGTATATGGATTATATTTGTCATAATATCCCGATATTAGTTTATCAATAGATTGTTTCGTGGGAATTAATGTTCCCGGAATAGTCTTCCATTCTTCCCATTCCAATTGGTCTGTTAAAATGGCTGTCTGCAAGGTCAGGGATGTCTGCAGGGGAATCTTTTCCAAGACATTATCAGATTCCTTCCAGTAACCTTTGGAATTGAAACTGTAAATCTCCGCTCCGGTATCCATTATACTTAGAAAAGCATCCACATCCTTATACAGCTCATAAACTCTAAATGGATTGGCAAATGGTTCAAAGACCAGCTTTTTGAGTTCATCTTCCGTTACGTTTTCGGCTTTGTTTCTTTGTGTCATCAAAGCAGCACCCAATGCAACTGCAAGATATCTGTCAGTTATCTTGATTACCGGTGGCAGAGTGGAATCTTTCATCAACCAGATTAATGCTTTTGGAAAACTGCACCGGTTTACATGTGCACCAAGCAAGTCTCTGTCCAAAAGGGCTCTGCCGTTGGAGTTCCTGATATCCAGTCCCACAGGCCAGTTCTTGTTCCCGATGTTTAACTGCAAATGATTCATCAGAGACAAACAGTACTTCCAATCAGGATGTCCCACTTCTCTGCTGTCGGTTTTATCAAACAAAGTCGGTTCCCAAACCCGGCAGACCTTTTCTTTTAAATCAATCTGGAAAGCGTCATCATGCAGCACAACTTTGGAAAATCCTTTCGGCAGCGTTCCTCCGTTATCTGCATTATTTGTGTGAGATGATTTACCGGTTCCTGATAGACCGTAAAAAGCAATGGAACGTTTGCCGAGTTTATGCCATTTTGTCTCTTCACAAGTCGTGAAATCTATTTCTTTGATTCCTGCATGACAGGCAGCCATCCCCAGTTTCATTCCTGCTGTCCACGCTAATGTAAGGGTATTCTTTTTTCTTTCACCGAAATATCTCATACCCAGACAAATGTTTACATTGTGAACTTCGTCTACCAGAGCTAATTGCGGTGCGCCTACGTTATTATAAAATGGATCTTCACATGTCCATTCATTGAAAGCCACAAGAATTATATCGAGGATAGGCAACTTGGCACTTCGTTCATACTGCTCTGCATATTGTTCATAAGGAGCAAAATTAAGCAGCCAGTTATACATATTGTTTGCATCGGTTTCAGGAGCAACGAAATGGGCTTTTATCATCAGGTCAGAATCAAGTCCCAATATCGCTTCTGCTCTTATCAGAGGATATTGCTGCATCTGGTAAACCGCTTCTCTGAAGTCGCCTTCAACCTTCGTCTTTTGCGAATCATTCAGCTTGTTGTAAAATCTCCTCGCCTTTGCTGTTCTGCCCACAATGTTGCCATGACAGTCGTTTAAAACCTTTGCTCCATCCGGTAAGCCATGTGCTTTTGCATACTTCGGATAAAGCGGCATATCGGTAACAGATACTCCCGGTTGTTTCTTTGCCAGTTCATAAACTTCAGAAATTGTTACTTTTCTTACCTTACTGTCATTTAATAAAGTCTCAGCAATTGCCCGAATCGGTGACATCTCTTTCAGGCTGCCATAATACTCGGCGCTGCTTTTGCTCGCCATGTTTCCTCCCGCTGTTTATATATATTTTGTGATTTGATTTTTCTCCAACAAATCCACTTTAAAACAATCAGATTTATAGGCAAGAATTATTTTAAAATGGTGGCGAGTAACCCTTAAAAGTATCCGTCCAGATGAATTGAGAGTAATACCGTGCAAATTAGTGGATAAATTGGAGAAGATAATACAAAGATCGGTACCAACCAAGATGATAGAATGCTATGAATTGGACAAAAGGAGTATGAAGAAACTAAGTTCAGATATGTTGGAACAGGCAACGCAATGAGCGTAGCGAAAGTAGTTGCCTGTCAGCCGGTTGCTAACATCCGGCATACCGGTGAGCAGAAAATAATTAGTGCCAGCAATCGCAGGATGCGAAAAACTGGCACCCATGAACATCCAAAAATTACTTAAAGAAAAGAGTAAGATTTTGTCAAGTAGAGAATTGCTGCATTACCAGATGTACTTGTATGCCATGAAATACGGCACTTCAGAAGCAGCACGCAGGTTGAACACAACACCCAAGACTATCCGTTTGTGGCGTGACCGATATGTACAATTCCAGGAAGAAGGCCTCAAAAACAAGAGCAGGAGTGGGCAGGCACATCCTCTCAAGAT
>Ga0194126_10003989_pt1 | contig 22828 bp, 16 predicted proteins | sample TA2KigC150mmetaG_FD_148641 | JGI IMG/M metagenome (GOLD analysis project Ga0194126, IMG submission 148641) | Freshwater microbial communities from Lake Tanganyika, Tanzania - TA2015035 Kigoma Deep Cast 150m | ecosystem: Environmental > Aquatic > Freshwater > Lake | place: Tanzania: Lake... | reverse complement strand
TGGGCTGAGCGCAGGCGGCCAATGACGCGGCCGCGGCTGCGACGCCGCCCAAGCGGATGAACTCGCGACGGGTCAAATTACGGGTGCTCACGTGACCTCCTTATGGATGTGAATGACACAGCTTGGACGAAGCTCGCGGGCTAGCGTTCCCCGTGCGGCCGGGGAAAGTTGAGGACGGATGAGGGGGATAGCCTCAAAAGGGTACGTCATCGTTACACCTCTTGGCGCCAAGACAACACTGACAGCGTGTGCCTTCGCGCAGTCGTGACGTTGAACAGCAAGCAAGACGGTCATGCAGTGGATCGCAAGCCCGCCGAAGGTGGATGGACCGTCACGGAGAGCCAACGCTCAGCATTATAGCGGGTTCTGGGCGTCTGTCAAGAAGCCGCTTTTCAGGAGCAACGCGCGGCGCTGACGTTTTCCAGTCCCTAATCCCAACCGCTCACGCCGACCAGCTTCAACTGCTCAGCGAAGTGACAGGCCACGAAGTGCTCGCCGCCGGCATCGCACAACAGTGGGGATTCCTGGCTGCACTGCGCCTGTGCATAGCGACAGCGCGGGTGGAAATAGCACCCGTTCGGCGGGTTGGACGGGTCCGCGACATCTCCCTCAAGGATGATGCCGCCGCCCCGGCTGCTCAGTCGCGGGTCAGGTTTGGGCACGGCCGAGAGCAGCGCCTCGGTGTATGGGTGCAGGGGGTTGCGGTAGAGTTCTTCCACGGCGGCCAACTCAACCAGCTTGCCCACGTACATGACCGCCACACGGTCGCTGATGTACTCGACAACGCTCAGATCGTGCGCGATGAAGATGTACGTCAGGTTAAAATCGTGCTGCAAGTCTTGCAGCAGGTTGAGGATTTGCGCACGCACCGACACATCGAGCGCCGACACCCCCTCGTCGCACACGACCAGCCGGGGGTTGAGCGCCAGCGCGCGCGCAATGCCGATGCGCTGCCGCTCGCCGCCGCTGAACGCGTGCGGGTAACGCCGCATGTATTCGGGCCGCAGCCCGCATTGCCGGAGCAACCTCGCCACCCGGTCTTCGAGCGCTGCGCCGCTCATCCCTTCGTTCACCCGCAGCGATTCGCCCACGATGTCGAGCACGTTCATGCGGGGATTCAGCGAAGAGTAGGGGTCCTGGAAGATCATGCGGATTTCGCGGCGATACGGTTTGAGCGCGCTCCGTTCGAGGTGCGCCAGGTCCACGATCTGGCCATCCGGTCGCTGGTAGAGGACCTCGCCGGCTGTTGGGTCGTAGGCGCGCAGGATGCAGCGGCCCGTCGTGGTCTTGCCGCAGCCCGACTCGCCCACCAGGCTCAGCGTTTCGCCCGTCTTCACCGCGAAGCTGACGCCGTCCACCGCCCGCACATGGCCGATGACGCGGCGCAGGAACCCTTTGCGGATGGGGAAGTGCATCTTGAGGTCCCGCGCCTCGAGCAGTACGCCGTTCGCTCCACGCGTCGTGTCATTCATCTGTAACCCCGCCCCTTCAAGAGACGGTCGCGGCCCGAAGGAAGGTTGCGCTTTAGTGGTGGGCATGGCGCTGCACTCCCCCGAGGTCTTCTTGTCTCTCCTGCGAATTGCCGTACAACAGGCAGCTTACCGCGCGGCCAGGCGAGAGCCGGATCGGCTGCGGCGTGATCTGATCGCACACGCCCTTCATGTACGCAGTGCAGCGCGGGTGAAAGTAGCAGCCGCTCGGCCGCGTGAACGGATCAGGAACCATGCCCTCGATCGAATCGAGCCGCTGGCGGGCTTTGCCGCCCACTTTCGGAATCGAACGCAGGAGCGCCTGGGTGTAGGGGTGCTTCGGGTCGTGGAAGATGGCATCCACGTCGGCTGTCTCCACGACGCGGCCCAGGTACATCACGGCCACATCCTCGCACATCTCGGCGATCACGCCCAGGTCGTGGGTGATCAGCATGAGCGACATGCCGAGCTGTTGTTGCATGCTGCGCATCAGCCGCAAGATTTGGGCCTGAGTGGTCACATCGAGCGCGGTGGTCGGCTCGTCAGCGATCAACAGGCTGGGGTTGCACGCGATCGCCATCGCGATCATGGCGCGTTGACGCATGCCGCCGCTGAACTGGTGGGGGTATTCATCCACGCGCTGTTGCGGTTTGGCGATGCCGACCTGTCGCAATAACTCGACGGTCTGCTCCCGCGCCTCCTGCTTCGTCACGTTCTGGTGCAGCAAGAGGTTCTCCATGATCTGGTTGCCGATCGTGTACAGCCCGCTGAGCGAGGTCATCGGCTCCTGGAAGATCATCGAGATTTCCTTGCCGCGAATGGCGCGGATGTCGCGGCCAGTCGGGTGCAGCTTCGCCAAATCCACCACCTCCGACTGCATGGAGGCGTCCGCAGGCACGCCAGCCCGACGGTAGACGATGCTGCCTTCCACGATGCGGCCCGGCAGATCCACGATCTGGAGGATCGAGCGCGCGGTGATGCTCTTGCCGCAGCCGCTCTCGCCGACAATGCCGACCGTGCGGCCGCGCGCCAGGTCGAGATCTACCCCATCCACAGCCTTGACAACGCCCTGGTCGAGGAAGAAGTAGGTTTTCAGCCCCTTGATTTCGAGGAGCAAGTCGTCGTTATGCATGTCACCGCCCATACGGATCCGCCGCATCGCGCAGGCCATCGCCCAGGAAGTTGAGCGCCAGCACGGTGACGATGACCGCCAGCGCAGGGATGAGCAACCAGGGCGCGGTGGCCACGGCCCGGATGTTCTGCGCCTCTTGCAGCAGCACTCCCCAGCTCACCACCGGCGGCTGCAGACCCAGCCCCAGGAAGCTCAGTGCGGTTTCGGCCAGGATCATGCCTGGGATCGCCAGCGTGATCGAGGCGATGATGTGGCTGGTGAACGAGGGGATCATGTGCCGGAAGATCACGCGCAACTCGCTCACGCCATCCAGCCGCGCAGCCATCACGAAGTCCTCTTCGCGCAGCGACAGAAAACGGCCGCGCACCACGCGCGCCAGGCCGGTCCAGCCGATGAACGACAGGATGATCGTGATGCTGAAGTAGATGCGCTCTGAGGGCCAGGTGACGGGGATGGCGGCCGCCAGGCCCATCCACAACGGAATAGTCGGCACCGAGCGGACGAACTCGATCAAGCGTTGGATCAGGTTATCCACCTGGCCGCCGAAGTAGCCGGAGATGCCGCCCAACGTCAGGCCGAAGATGAAGCTCAGGAAGACGCCCACCAGACCGATAGACATCGAGATACGCGTGCCGTAGATGATGCGGGTGAGGACATCGCGACCCACGCGGTCGGCGCCCAACAGATAGACTCGTTCATCGCGGTTCAGCGGCCCGAAAAGATGGATGTCGTTTTCGAAGACGCCCCACAGCTTGTAGGCCGCGCCGTGAACGAAGAAACCCATGGCGATCCGCTGCTCTGGATCTATCGTGAAGATGCGGCGCAATGCCTCCGGTTCGATCTCCTGTTTCAGGCCGTACACGTATGGTCTGACCAGACGCCCCTCGTGGAAGAAATGCAATCGCTGCGGCGGCGCATATGTCCGCGGCGGATTGAAGGCATCGGGCAGATAAGGCGCGATCGGCTCGACGAAAAGGGCCGCCAGGTAGACGAGCATGATCACGACGGCCGAGATCATGGCCAGCCGATGTTTGCGGAATTTCCACCACATGAGCTGCCACTGCGAGGCCACGAAGATCCTGGCTTCGGCCGTCTCCCGGCGGCGGTTGGGCGGCGCTGCGCCCGTCGCGGCGCTCGCTGGCGCTGCAGCGGCGGGCGCTGGTGTTTCTAATGCCATAGAACCCTCGATGTCTCTACCCGAGCCGAATGCGCGGGTCGAGCCATGCCAACAAAATATCCGATATGAGTGTGCCGAGGATCGTCAGCGTGCTGAGCATGAAGATGAAGCTGCCGGCCAGGTACATGTCTTGCGACATCAGCGCCCGTAACAGCAGCGGGCCGGTGATCGGCAGGTTCAGCACCACGGCGACGATGGTCGAGCCGGAAACCAGGGCCGGCAGATACCAGCCAGCCGTGCTGACGAACGGATTGAGAGCTGCGCGCACAGGGTACTTCAAGAGCAGACGGGGCTCCGAGAGGCCCTTGGAGCGGGCTGTCACCACATAGGGTTTGTGCAGCTCGTCCAGGAGGTTGGCGCGCATGATGCGAATCAGGCTGGCGGTGCCGCTCGCGCCCAGGATAACCATCGGCACGGCCAGGTGTTTCATCAGGTCCCACACCTTTGCCAGGCTCCAGGCCGCGCCCTGGAATTCGGGTGAGAAGAGCCCGCCGACGCTCTGTCCGAAGAAGGCGAAGAAGATCCACATCAGGATGAGCGCCAGCAGGAAGTCGGGCGTCGCCAACCCGAGGAAGCCGAGGAAGGTGGCAAAGTAGTCGCCGATCGAGTACTGTTTGACCGCCGAGTAGACCCCGATTGGGAATGCGACGATCCAGGTGAGGAGCAGGGTGGACAGCGATAGCACGAAGGTCAGCGGCAACCGCTCCCACAACAGACCCCAGACCGGCCGATTCCACTCCATCGAGTGCCCGAAGTCGCCTTGCAGCATGTTCGTGATCCAGCGCAGATACTGGACGTAGATCGGCTGGCCCAGGCCGTAACGATCCTTCAGAGCCTGGATCGAGGCTTCATCAACCAGGTCGCCCATCGAAGAAAGCTGGGTGATGTAGGAGGTCAGATAGTCGCCCGGCGGCAACTGGATGATCGCAAACGACACGATCGAGACCAGGATCAACGTCGGGATCATCAGCAAGATGCGGCGAGCGATGTATTGTAGCATCGCGGGCTCCTGGGAAAAGTGAAACGTCAAACGTCAAACGTCAAGCCTGAGACGACCACACCGGCCTGACGTTTGACGCATCACGTTTGACTCGTCACGCCTTCTCGAAGAAATACTGCTCCGGCATCGTCTGCGCGGGGCTGTTGCACAGATGCCAGCCCCAGACCTCGTTCGGCAGGTTCTTGAAGTTGGTCTTGCGGATGCCGTAGCCCTTGTAGTAGCGGGTGATGCCCATGCACGGGAAATAGTCTGCGGCAGCGTCGAGGATCTGCTTCATGATCTCCTTCTGCTTCGCCTCGTCCGCCGTGATCTTCAACTGATCGTAGAGATCGTGCCCCTTCTTGACTTCGGCGGGCGGCTCTTCGCCTTGTTTGCCGCCGCTGTTCCACCAGTCGGCCCAGGCGACGCCCCACAACGACTCATTGCTGAAGGGGATGGTCCAGCGGGGATCCATCATCACCACCATGCCGTCCGCGCCGGTCCAAACGCCCGCGTCGTGATCGTTGGCGTTCTTGTGTGCGTAGAAGAGCGAACGCTCCATCGCCTTGACGGTGGTGTTGACGCCCACTGCCTTCCAATAGCGGGCCACCATCTCCATCTGCTGCGCCCACGGCTCGAACGCCTGCGCGACCTCGATGGTGATCGCCAACGGCTTGCCGTCGAAGCGCAGTCTCATGCCGTCCGCGCCCTTCTTCAGCCCCAGGTCGTCCAGCATCTTGTTGGCCTTGGCCACATCGTACTCGGTGTACTGCTTGGCCAGGCGTTGGTGATAGTGCGGCGACTCGTCCAGCGGCGCAGGCTGCCGCGGCTCGCCGTCGCCGACATAGGTGGTGTCGATGATCTCCTTGCGGTTGATCGCATGGGAGAGCGCGATGCGGAAGTCCCGCTTCTGGAACACCTCGCGCAGGCCCGGATCCTTGTGAGTCAGGTTCAGCGCCAGCGCGGTGGGGCATTCGAACGCGCTCTTGGAGACGAAGAACTCGTAGCCGCCCTTCGCCTTGTTGTCGGTGAAGACCGCCTTGTTGTCCGGCGTCGTGATGTGCCGGTCCGTCATGTCAATCTCGCCGTTGAGCGCCTTCAGCGTGATCCCCTCGACCTTCTCGATGATGAAGTATTGCAACTCATCAATGTACGGAAGCTGGTTGCCCTCGGTGTCCACCTTCCAGTAGAAGGGATTGCGTGTGGCGGTCATCTGGGTCGCATCCCCCGCGCCGAGCGCCTGCACCACCTTCCATGCCATATGGGTCGGCCGTTCGGCATTCAGCCAGATGTCGTTCTTCTGGCCGTAGTAGGCCACCCAGTCCTGCAGCTTGGCTTCCTTGTAGGCCGCTTCGACCTTCTCCTTGTTGTACTTGATGTGGAACTGCTTCATGTAGGCGGAGGGTGGGAAGAACTGGCCTGCGCCGTTCATGTTCTTGATCAGCAGGCCGTTCGGAGTCTCGAATGCCATCTTGATGGTGTAGTCGTCCACCTTGGTCAGTTTGCCCACTTTGCCCGCGGTGCGGAACCAACCAGGCTTGACGCGGGTGAGCTCGTCGTTCATGATGACATCTTCGTACCAGTAGACGAAGTCATCGGCGGTGAGCGGTGAGCCGTCGGACCACTTCATCCCCTTGCGCAGGTAGAAGGTGAACTCCTTGCCATCGGGAGATATATCCCACTTCTGGGCCACATTGGGCAAGACCGACTTCAGGTCCGGCGCCCAGCGCAGCAGCGTGTCGTTGCCCATGGTCCGGCCCAGCCAGGGGGTATCGGACCGGCCCAGCAGGCCCGACCGCCACTTGCCGCCGTATTGGCCGATCTTTTCGTTCGGCTTGACGATCATCGGCTCCGCGCCCACGCGTTGGTCCACGGCCGGCAGCTTGCCGGCCTTCACCTGTTCGGACAGCGTTGGCGCCTCCTTGTACTTGCTGGCGGGCGCGGCCGGAGCTTTGGTCGGTTCGGCCTTGGCTGCTGGGGCCGCAGTGGCGGCCGGCGCGGGCGCCTTGGTGGGCGCGGGGGCGGGTTGGCTGCAGGCAGCCATTGTCGCAGCCGCAGCTACGGCGCCGCCCAGGCGAAAGAACTCACGACGGGTCAGTCTTTGCATGCTCATGATGCCTCCTTTGGATTTGCGATGGGATTCAGGACGCCGCGCGGGGCAAATACGCCCGCCCGGCAACGGGGCGAGTCGAGGAGATAGAGGTTGATAGCCTCATAGCCATACAGCATCTCTGCACCTCTCGATAGGATAGCAGACCTAAAGTCTGCGCTCTCTGAAATACGACATCCGCTGGCTGAACCGGGGTGGTCTGGGGCGATTGCCCGGCGTGGAACCTGTACCAGGTCGCTGACGACCTACATTATAGTAGGTTTTGCTCCACTGTCAAGAATTGACTTTTCACGAAGACGCGATGATAATCGCACCGATTCTCTTTCTCGCTTGCTCAAATGCAAACTGGCTTCTATCCCTTTTGGTTCTGGAACGATCGGTTGAGCACGGCCGAAATCCGCTGGCAGATCGCGCAGATGGCGGCCCAGGGCGTGCGCGGCTTCTTCATCCATCCCCGCCAGGGTCTGGCCCAACCCTATCTCTCGGAAGCATTTTTCGAGATGGCCGACGAGGCGATCGCCGCGGCCGAGGAGCACGGGCTGACGGTCCACCTCTACGACGAGTACCCTTACCCCAGCGGCATTGCGGGCGGCCAGGTGATCCTGGACCAACCGCAGTTCATGGCGACCCAACTGGTGCAGCGGGTTTACTCTGCGCCAGGCGGACCCGTGCGGCTGGAATTGCCCGAGGGCAAAGTACTCTGCGCCCTGGCCTATCCGGTCGAGCAGGGCCGGGTGGACTGGACGCGCGGGATTGATCTGCGCAGCTCAGTCGGTATGCTCTTGATCGCCAATTCCTACCGCGAGACCGGCCTGACGCAATACAACCAGAAACGCTATTTCGCCAGCCGGCCAACCCCCGTCCTCGAGGCGCCGTTGCCGGCCGGCCCGCACAGGATCTTCGTGGCGGTCCAGACGCTCGTTCAGCATCACAAATACTGGGGCGGTTACGTTGACGTGCTGGATCCAGCGGCCGCGCGCCTCTTCCTGGAGCTGACGCATGAGCGCTATCGGCGGCGCTATGGCGAGCGGTTTGGCCGTTCTATCCTTTCGATCTTCACCGACGAGGTGCAGCCAGGGTGGTCCGACCGGCTGCCGTCCGCGTTCTGGTCTGCCTTTGGCTATGACCTGTGCGCGCATCTGCCCGCGCTGCAAGACCCCAGCCATCCAGAGCATCTGCGCGTGATGCACGATTTGCACCGCCTGCGCTACGAGCTCTTCTGCCAGGCGTTCGAACAGCCGGTCGCCGCATGGTGTCAGGCGAACAGCTTGCTCTACACCGGCGAGAAGCCGTCGCTGCGCATGGCGCAGTTGCGCTTCATGGACATCCCTGGCTGCGAGCCAGGCCACACCAAAGCCGGCGCGCCCCTCGATTTGCTCCAGACCAGTCTGCGCGGCAACGCCAAGGCGACCGCTTCAGCGGCATACTTCTACGGCAAGGCTGCTGCGCTGGACGAGTGCTATCACAGCTTGGGCTGGAGCGGTACGCTGCAAGATGCGCGACTGATGGCCGACGCACAGCTTCTGATGGGGATCACCTGGCTCGTCCCGCACGGCTTCTTCTACAGCACGCACGGCCTCAAGAAGCACGACGCGCCCCCCTCCTTCTTCTTCCAGTCGCCGTTCTGGCCGCTGTTCGGTCGGTTGGCCGGCCGCGTCGATCGCATCGGCCGGCTGTTCGATGGCACGCACATTGACGCTCAGATCATCGTGGTGGAGCCATCGTGGGGCCTGCCCGATGCCGCCGATCGCGAGGCATACAGCCGGCTGATGCGCCTGCTGATGGAAAACCACCTGGATTTCCACTTCGCCGATGCCGATATCCTGGCCAGCGGACAGATCGCTCCCGCCGCGCTGATGCTGCGCGACTTGCGGGTCCGGCTGGTCATCGTGCCGCCCATGCAGGTGATGGAGCCTGCCCTGGCTGCCTGGCTGGAGCAGTTCGCGGCGGCCGGCGGCCAGGTGGTGCATTGCCCCAGGGAGTTTGCGGCCAACGATCTGCTCCGAGACATCACCGAGCGCGTGGCCCCCAGCCTGCGCGTGCAGGCCGCGGGCCATGAGGCTGCCGCGGTGTACACGGTCAAGCGCGTCGGCCAGGGCAAGACGTTGTGGTTCGTGCTCAACACGGCCGGCGTGACGATCGCCGCGGAGCTCGATGCGGGCCAGCCGCTGCGCGAGCTCCCACTGGAAGACGGCCGTTCCTCGCGGCTGGTGTGTGTGGACGGCCGCTGCCAGCGGCTCATCCACCCGTTCGAGGGCTTCATGCTGGCAGCCGCCGATGCCGAGCAGCCCGGCGAGCCATTGCCCATCGTGCACATTCCGCTCAGCGGACCTGCCGCGGTCCGGCCGCTCGCTGCGAATCTCTTGCGGCTGGCCGAATGGCGCATGACGCTCCTCGACGATGCGGCCGCGGCCGCGCAGAGCGCCGCCGTCCCCGCGCTGCCTCTCTCGGACCAACTGGAGCGCGGCGGTTTCCGGTTCGCGCCGGCCGTCCAGCGCTACTTCGGCCATGAGCCGGAATTGCGTCTGCCGACGCTGCGTCTGCGCTATGAATATACCTTCGACAACGGCTACGCCGGCCCGGTCGCGATCGTGATGGAGCCGGGGTCGCTGGTCGGCGATTGGCAGTTGTGGGTGAACGATGGGCCTCCTCTCGGCCCGGCCGATTTCGGGCCGACCACCGCCCATGTGCGTGGCAGCCTGGGCTGTGATGTCACCGGGCTGCTCCGGCCAGGGGGCAACATGCTCCGCATCGAAGTGCGCACCGATCGGCCTGATGGCGGGCTGCTGAACCCGCTCTACCTGGCCGGCGATTTCGGCGTGGAGCTCGCCGGTCCGCGGTTGGCGCACCGCAGCGCGATCGGCGCGTTCGAGCGCTACGAGGCGAACGGGCTGGCGTTCTACGCGGGCGTGGTGGAGTACACCCTCACGCGTGACCTGGGCGATCTCCCTATCCAGGGCCGCGTGCTGGTTCAGCTCGAGACTGAGCAGCCCTTCCACGAGGCGTGCCAGGTCTCGATCAACGGCGGCGCGCCGGTCGTCATTGCCTGGCAGCCCTACACCCTCGAGCTCGATGCCGGGGAGCTCAGGTCGGGGCTGAACGAGGTGACGGTGCACGTGCACACGACGCTGATTCGCGCGTTCGAGGGGCAGTGGTTCGACTATGACCGGCACGCGTACCGGCCTGTGGGCGAGACAGGGGGCGGCTGAAGCCGCTGCTGCACGGGACCCGCCCCCGTTACGAGCCAGCAGGAACCGGTTCTCAACAGCTTGCGCCGGCCGGTCAGATGTTGCTCTGGCGCGCCGATCTCCTCAAGGAACTTTACGTAACGCTGATGGATGTCGTGCGCCAGTCCCTCGTTGGCCGCCAGGACATCCTGCTCTTCGTCTGGATCGGCCGCCAGGTTGTACAGCGCAGGGGCCGTGGGGATCTTGGCTGCTGCACTGTCAATCAGCCTCACGCCCGCCAGTCCTCCGGCCCCGCGCTCCGCTGCATAGACCCCCGCATGGTGCAGACACCAACCGTCCTCCGTCACCACCGCGCATTTGGCCAGAAGCGGCGAGTGATGGATCAGCGTGTTGGAGCAGATCACCAGATCGCGATTCCTGGCGGTTTCCCCGCGAATCAACGGCATCAGTGATTTGCCGTGAATGGCTTCGGGCTTGAACTGCCAGTCCTGGGTGTCGAACACGCCGCACTGCAACGCCTGCGTGCGCGACTGGCCGCCCACCGTCTCGGTGCTCACCAATCCGGCCAGCTCCAGGATCGTCGGCATCAGGTCCGGCGTCTGGACGAGCGCGGGGATGCGCCGGCCCCCGCGTTCGCCAGGGATGCGGATCATCAAGGGGATGCGGCGGATGTCGTCGTACATCGGGATCGCTTCGTAGAACATGCGGCCGTTCAGCTCGCGGATGTACGACTTGCCGATGTGCCCATGTTCGCCGAACAAGAAGCCGTGGTCGCTGACGAAGATCACGGCCGTATCTTCGGCCATTCCCAGCTCGTCAATCTTGTCCAGCAGCACCCCGACCCAACGATCTACCAGGCTCACCTCGCCCATGTAGAGCGCGCGGTTGTGGTTCAGCTCCGCCTCGCTCATCACGTCGCGCCAGAAGCAGTACTGCGGGTAGTTAGGCTCCTCGCCGGTGTAACCCTTTTCGTACAGTTCCAGGTAATTCTGGGGCGGGTCCCACGGCTCGTGCGGATCGAAGGTGTCTACCCAGAGGAAGAACTTCTCCTGATCCTGATTCTGCTCCAGCCAGCGACAGGCCGTTTGCATGGTCCGGGCGACGAAGTGGTCTTCTTCCCCCTGCCACCACGCCGAGTTGCGGTAGTGGCGCTTGATGATCTCCGGCGTGCGCAGCTTGTGCACTGCGGCGGGCAGCTTCACCTCTCGCGGTGCGGTCATCCAACGATCGGTCTCCTGGCCGCGCACCCATTCCCAGCCATCGAAGTCGCGGCAGTAGTTGAAGCCCTCGCCGATCAGGTGCGGCGTGTCCACGATCATCTGTGTGATGAACCCGGACGCGCTGAGAAGCTGCGGGAGGGTGATGATCTCGCGCGGCAGCGGCTGCCATTGGTAGTTGATGAAGCTGAACAGGCCGCTCATGGTGTCCAGCCGATTGGGCACCGTGGGAAACGAGCCGATGTACGCGTTGTCGAAGACGATCGCCTGCTGCGCAAAGCGGTCGAGATGCGGCGTCTTGACCGACGTTGCGGCGTAACAGGACAGGTTGTCGTAGCGGAAGCTATCCGCCATTACGAAGATGACATTCATATCACCCTGCCGCGAACAGCTTGTCGCCCTCGCTCTTGATCGCCTTGACGACCTCGGCGGCGGTCTTCGAGTTGTTCCAGAGGGAATCCATGTTCGGATTCACGACACGCGATGAAACCTCGGGCCAGCGCACGTGCACCGGATCGCGCACCACGTATTCCTGCGCCTGTGCAAAGCCCTTGGCGCGCGCGGGCGGCTTGCTGGTATCCAGGAATTTCGGCCCGTTGACCACCGACACGCGTGCGGGCGTTGTCGCGCCCACCTCCACCTCGTCGGTCTCAGCTTCGGGGCTGGAGATGAACTTCAGGAACTCCCAGGCCGCTGCGGGGCTTTTGGTCGAGGCGCCGCTGGCCCAGCCGGTGCCGCCGCCGCCCGTGCCGCGGCGTTGACCCTTGCCGATCGGCAGCGTGGCGATGTCCCACTTGAAGGCCTGGATCGTGCGGTACTGGTTGACAGCCGACGGGTTGTTGATCATCATCCCCACGCGGCCGGTGGCGAACAGGTCGAACCCGCCCAACTCCGACTCGAGATCGGGGCGCGGCGCGACGACGTGCTTGTGCATCAGGTCCTGCAAAAACTGCAGGGCCTCCACGGCCGCGGGCTCGTCCAGCGCAATCGCGGTGGCGACCCCCTTGTCATCGCGCTTGACCACGGCGCCGCCGTTGTTGTAGACCCACGATGCCCACGGCCGCCAGCCGCGGTTCACCAGGAAGCCCCACTGCTCGGTCTTGTCGCCCTTCTTGACCGTCAGCTTCTGTGCCATGTCCAGGAACTTCTGGAAGGTGAAGGTCTTGTCTTCCCAGTCCACGGGCGGCGGCTCGATGCCGGCCTTGGCGAACAGGTCCAGGTTCAGGAACAGGTTCTGATTGCCGTAGTCGCGCGGCAGCGCGTAGAGACCGCCTTCCCAGGTGTAGAGCGCCACCGAATCCTTGCGGAAGTCAGCCAGGTCGTATTTGTCCTTCTTGACCAGCTCGTCCAACTGCAAGTGCATCTTCTTGGTCACGACGGTCACGATGGGGACCACTTCCTGCAGATAGTGATAGATGTCGGGCGGAGTGCCGGCTGCGAAGCCGATAATCCAGGGCGAAGCGAACAGCCAGCCATCGCGATTCTTGCGCAGCCAACGCAGCCAGGAACCCGCACGGCCGGCAGCCGCCAGGGTGATGGGGGGATGGTTGCTCGTCACAGGGTCTCCTGATGAAGTCGCGGTGCGGGACACGGCGGCCGCTCACGCCGAACTGCGCTCGATCAACTGCCAGGGAATCACGTGGGCGCGACCTGCTTCTGGCGCTTCGCCCGCCAGCCGGCTGAACAGCATGGTGAAGACAGGGCTGTAATCCACCTTGAGCGGGCCGATGGTGGTCAAGGGCGGCGAAGTGATCGCGCCTTCCGGGATGTTGCCAGCGCCGATCACCGCAATGTCTTGCGGAATCCGCAGACCGGCATCGCGCGCGGCCCAGATGGCGCTGATCGCCGCCAGGTCGGTCGCCGCAAAGATCGCGGTGGGCCGGTCCGAGTGGCTGAGCATCTGCGCAGCGCAGCGGTACGCCTGCTCGCGCGAGGCAGTCCCGTAGTAGGTGCACAGGCAGTCGGCATCCGGGATGCCCTGCTCGCGGAGGGCCCGCCGATAGCCCTGGAACCGCCACGGCGACGCGGCCATTCCGGCATCGCCGATGAAGCCGATGCGACGATGGCCCCTGGCGGTCAGAAAACAGATGGCTTCGTGCGTCGTCTCTTCTTCCGTGGTCTGGACGCTGTCCGCGCCAGCGGGCGCCGGGAAGTTGCTCATCGTCACCAGGGCGACGCCCGCCAGTACGATGGGGGTCAACTCATGCGCCAGGGAGTGTTCGGATACGACGATCGCGCCATCCGCCAACCCGCGACGCAGTTGATCGAACACCCGCTGTTCGCGTTCGGCCGAACCCAGGACGGCGATCACGGTGGTGTAGCCGTGAGCTTCGGCGGCTCGATCGAGTTGCGCGGCCAGCAGGTCATAGGAGGGGATGCCGAGATGGGGCAATGCCAGGCACACGCGTTCGGTGCGCCGGCGGCGCAGATGCCGCGCGGTCTGGTTGGGCACATAGCCCAGGGTCTCCACGGCGTGGAGCACACGGTGCTGGGTCTCCTCGCTGATCCGATGGTCGCCGTTGCGGCGGCCGCTCAAGACATACGACACGGTCGCGGACGACACGCCAGCCAGGGCGGCGACATCAGATATGGTAGGAGCACGGTTGGGCTCAGCCACGGGCCATTCTTTCGATGAAAGGGTGTGGTTATTCGATTAAGCATGTTTATATCATAACCGTTCAGGATTGTCAAGACCAGGGTTGGAGTGTTTCACCTGGATAGGAGGGCAGTTTGGCCGAAATCGCGCTTCGCGGTTATCATAGCGTGCAAGGTATCTTCAAGGCGGCGGGGTGCATCTTTACGGCCGCCCAAGCGGGCAGGCGCAAGGCCACGCCCCTACCTTCCGGAGGTATGGATGTCTACGATTCGTGCGGCCCGGGTGGTGGGCCGCGGCAAACTCGAGTTCGTTGAGACGCCGGTCCCGGTGCTTCAGCCGGGGCAGGCGCTGGTGCGGCCGCTGCTGCTGACCTTCTGCGGCAGCGATGTGCATATGTGCTATCACTCCGACGAGGAGCTGTATCCTCTGCCCATCGGCACGACGGGCCATGAGATGGTCGGCGTCGTCGAGGCGGTGAACGGCGCGGCTCCGGGCATTGCAGTCGGCGACCTGACGCTGACCCTGGCGCCGGAGCATCGCGCGTTGGCTGAGCTCTACGCGGCGCCCATCGAGCACGTCATTCCTTTGCCGAACGGTTGGCCCCTCGACCATCTGTTGATGGCGCAGCCTTTGGGCACGGTGATCTATGCCTGCAAGCAGTTGCCCAACCTGGTAGATCGCGATGTGGTGGTTCTGGGCCAGGGCGCGGTCGGCCTGTTTTGGGATGTCATGCTGCGGCGGATGGGCGCCCGCCGCGTCATCGGGGTGGACCCGGTCGCTGTGCGCGCGGCTGCGGGCCGCCGATTCGGCGCAACGCACACCCTCCACAACGGCCAGTCGAACGGCCGCCGGTCAGATGAGCCCCTGGCGGCCGTGCGGGAGATCCTCGGCGGCCAACTGGCCGATCTGGTGGTGGAGGCGGCAGGCGAACTGGAGACGATTGACCTGGCGCCGCAACTGGTGAAGCCAGGCGGCCACCTCTGCTTTTTCGGCATCCCGCGCACGCACCGATTCGAGTTCGACTTCGCCCGCTTTCATCGGCGCTATTGCCACACCTTCAGCATCGCGGGCGCGCCCTACGAGCTGGGCTGTCGCTCCTTCCGGTTGGCGCTGGAGATGGTCGCCGATGGCCAGGTGGATGTCGAGCCTTTGCTGACCCACCGCCTGCCCTTCGAGCGGGCGGCCGAGGGGCTGGAGCTGGCCCGCACACGCGGAGATGGCGTGCTCAAGGTCGTCATCGAAATGCCTGGCTATGCGCGAGATGCGCGATAGGGGGCGGTTGCGCATCGCTCTCGTCGCGCCCTTCGGTCTGCGCGCCCGGGGAACCACACGGGCGCGCATCTTGCCGCTGGCGCGTGAGATGGCCCGCCGCGGCCACGCGACCACGCTGCTGATTCCGCCATACGATAGCCCGGAAGACGCAGGCCGGCGCTGGACCGAGGGCGGAGTTGACGTAATCAACTTCTCTTTGCCGCCTGGTCGGGGGTGCGGATCTGTCTGGCATCTGTGGTTGGCGTGGCGGCTGTGGCGCGCGATGGTCGCGCTGGCGCCCGATGTGGCGCACATCTTCAAGCCCAAAGGCCCATCCGGTTTGGTCGGCGCGGCGCTGTGGGCCGGCCGGCGGTCGCCGCTGATCGTTCTGGACAGCGACGACTGGGAAGGACCGGGCGGCTGGAACGACGATCCACGCGCCGGCTATTCGCCGCTCCAGCGCCGCTTTTTCGCCTGGCAAGAGCGTTTCGGGCTATCGCACGCCCATGCCTGGACCGTCGCCAGCGAGGCCCTGCGCGACCGGGCGATCGGCTGCGGCGCGACGGCTGGCCGCGTCTTCGTGCTGCCCAACGGCGCGCCGGCGGAAGCAGCCTTCCCGGTTTCTCGTTCTCCATCTTCTGCCCACTCAGCGCCAACGGTCGTCCTCTACACGCGCTTCGCCGGAGTCCGGCCCGTGGATGTGGCCGGCATTTGGCGACGGGTGGCCGCGTGGATGCCTGCCCTGCGGCTGACGGTGGTGGGGCGGGGACTGGCCGGGGAGGAGAGGGAGCTAGGCCGGCTGCTGCCAGAGGCAGAACTGCTGGGGTGGGTGGAGCCGCGGGAAGCGGCGGCGCTCTTTGCCCGCAGCAGCCTGGCGATGATACCCTGGGCAGACACGCCTGCCAATCGCGGCCGCAGCAGCGTGAAAGTCCGAGAGCTGATGGCGGCCGGGCTGCCTCTGGTGGCCTACGCGGTGGGTGAGCTGCCTGCGACCCTGGGCGACGCGGCTCTGCTCGCACCGGCCGGCGACGCGGACGCTTTCGCAGCCGGCATCGTCACGCTGCTGACCGATCCCGAACGGGCGCAACGCCTGGGACGCGCGGCGCAACAGCGGGCGCGCGAACGTTTCGCCTGGAACGACCTGGCGACCGTCGCGCTGGAGGCGTATGCTGTGGGGCGTCAAACGTGAAACGTGAAACGTCAAAACGTCAAAACGTCAAACGTGAAACGTCAAAACGTCAAACGTCAGGCATCCAGCGTCAAACGTGAAACGTGAAACGTGAAACGTCAAAACGTGAAACGTCAAAACGTCAAACGTCAGGTATCAAGCGTCAAACGGCAAGCGTGAGGCGACAAGTGTCAATCGCAAATCCGAAATCCGAAATCCGAAATCCCAAATCCCAAATCCAGCGATGGGCGACGGTCCTGGCGTGGATGTCGCTCATCTTCTATCTGTCTGCGCAGCCCGACCTGCCCAACCTGACGCCGGGCGTGCCGCACCTGGCGGAGATCGGCGGGCATCTGACAGTCTACGGTGTGTTGGCTGTGCTGTTGTGGTGGGCGCTGCGCGGGGCAGGCGTTCGGCGCTCAACTGCGTGGGCGCTGGCGCTGACCGCGCTCTATGGCGCGAGCGACGAGTTGCATCAAAGCTTTGTGCCCGGCCGCACCATGACGGCCGTGGACCTGGCCTTCGACGTGGTGGGGGCGGGTCTGGGGTTGTTGGCGGCGCGCTGGGTGTGCTCGCTGCGCGGCGGCCTGCGGCCAGGCGGTCTGCTTGGTCGCATTCTGCGGCGGCTGTCCCGCGTGGTGTGAGGCGCTGCGGGGCGTCAAGCCTCACGCGGCTCGCCGTTGGCCGTGATCTCCACCCCGGCCATTGGCTGGATCACGATCTCCCCGAACAGGCCGTCTTGGGACGCGATAAGTTGGCCGCGTTTGATCAGCTCTAGCACCGCCAGCAAGGTGACGATGATCTCTAGTCGATGCTGGGTGCCCTGCAGCAGGCTGCGGAAAGTGATCGTGCGATTGCCGCCTGTGGCCCGACGAATCAGCGCGATCTGGTCCGCGATGGTGACGATGAACGGCGCCACGATGCGATCTGGCGATGCAGGGGGCGGCAAGGCGCGAAAGGCCGTGCCTGCGGCCGCCAGCAGGTCTGCCAGGGTAATGCTGCTGCTGTCCAGTCGCCGCGCTAACTCAGGGGGCGGCGCCACGCGGGGGTAGGTGTGGCGCCCTGCCTCTTCGAGCGCACGGAGGGCTGCGGCGGCTTCCTTGAACCGTTTGTACTCTCGCAATTGGCGCGCCAACGCCTCGCCTGGGTCTTCTTCCTCTTCTTCGGCAGAGGCCGCCGCGGGTTGAGGCACCAGCAGCCGCGACTTGATCCACACGAGTTTGGCGGCGACGACCAGGAAATCGGCCAGGGCTTCGGCCTCGATCATCGCCAGCTCGCGAATGTAGGCCAGGAACTCCTCTGCCACGTGGGCTAGCGAGATCGTGCTGATGTCCAACTTTTCCCGCTCGATCAGTTGCAGCAACAGGTCGAGCGGGCCTTCGAAAGCCGGCAGATGGACCTGGTAGGCTGAGGCAGGAGTGATCGTCGTTGGGTCGCCGTGCGGACGGGGTTCAGAGCTCTGCGCGGTGTGCATGAGACGCTTGCTTGTGGTCCCTACACATTGAAGGTCGAGAATCGGCGACCGCTTTGCGCGAGCTCGTCGAGCATCCGTTTCGTGTCGGCGAAGTTTGTCCCGGCCAGCCGCTCCACCTTGCACCCCGCAGCGATGAGGGCTTGCTCGGTCTCGTAGGGCACTCCTGCTATGCCGCCAATGATGGTGACGTATTCAGCATTGCGCGCGTCTTCAGCCGAGAAACCCGTCGTGGGTCGGAAGCGTGCGATGTAGCTGAGGGCCGCTCCCCAGTCCTCCTTGGCCCAGTCTTCGGCCCGTTGCCAGAAGAGCATATAGTGGCCGATCGTCTTGGCGCGCGGCGCGGTCTGTCCTGCCAGGATGCCCTTCATCCGATCCACCAGCAACTGCTTCCACTGCTTTCCCGCCAGCCAGTCGTCGCCAGGACACTGGGTGACGTTCTCAGGAAACTCTTTGTGGCCCATGACGTTTTCGGGCTTCAGTTTGAGCTTTTGCACCAGCCAGGCGGCCAAATGGCTTGCGCGCTCCAACTGGAGGGGGGTGGGGATGACACCGCTGAACGTGCCGGACACGCAGATGCCGACAGAGTTGCTGTTGGAGTTCCCTGCATGGAAGGCGACCGTCTCCAACCGGTTCACCTGATAGATGACGCCATCCGGCTCGATGTAGTAGTGATACCCGATGCCGGGCCAGCCAACGTTCTTGACATGATAGGACGCGACCTGATCGGGCGTGATATTGGCTGGCGCGGCGCTGTGATGGAAGGCCAGGTGCGTGATCTTGTCGAGCGTGCGCGTTTCATACTGCAGAGTGGCGTGTTTCGGCAGCCTGTCAGTGATGTCGCTTATGGTTGGCGGCGAGACTGCAACCGCGCCGCCGGTCTGCGCATGCTGAATCTGACGCAGCAGGTCGTTGATGCGTTGGTTCAGGGCCGCTGATTCCTGGGTGGCCGCGCTGAGCTGTTGGGTCAGCGCTGTCTTGTCCCTGACCAGCGTTTGATTCTGTTGCGACAGCGTCTGGACCTGTTGCTGCAGGCTGGCCTCGTTGGCCGATGGCTTGCCGACCTGGGCCTGCAGGCGGTCACGTTCGGCGGTCAGGCTGGCGACGGTGGCTTGCGCCTGCGCCAGCGAGGCCTGCAGCTGGCGGATTTCCGCGCGCAGCGCCGCGACGAGGCCGCTTTCCGTCCCATCGGATGATGGCGTGGCTGCTTTCTGTACCTCAGCGATGCGCGCCAACAGCAGGTTCTTCCATTGCTTGCCCTGCAGCCATTGCAGCCCTGGCGACTGCGAGTTGATGAACTCGCTGACCCCCTTGACGTTTTCCAGCCTCAGCCTGTGTTCCTGGAGCAGCCAGGCGCTCAGCCTGGCGGCCGCGTCCAACTGAGCCGCGCTGGGCGTCTCCGCGGTGAAATTGCCGGCCACCGCGATATTGATGCCCTGGGCGACCCACGGCTGATTCGGGTCAACGATCTGGTCTAGGGCATTGGTCTGCAGGATGGCGCCATCGCCTGCGATGAAGTACTGATAGAGGATGGCGCCCCATCGCTGCTGGTGCGCGGCCGCGATGCGCTCGACGCCCACGCTGGGATCCACGGCCGTGTGGTTCAGGACGATGTACTGGATCTGCTGCACGGGCCGCGTCTTCAGGCTCTCGGCCTTGCGGGGTAGCTGGAGCGAGATGTCGGTGATGGCCGGCTTGGGCGTCTTAACCGGGCCGCCGCCGCCGGCAGCCTTCAGGGCCGCATCGAGTTGCGTATGGAGCGTTGCGTTGCGGTTTTCGAGGTCGGTGATCTGGGCCTGCAGATCGGCCGCCTGGTTCTGTAGCTTCTGGATTTGGCCGCGCAATGCGGCGACATCGCCGTCGGCCGGCTGCGGCGCGCTCGGCGTCGGCGCGGAAGGTATGGCCTTCACGTCTGCCAGCAGACGATCCTTCCAGCGTTGGCCGCCTAGCCACTGCAGGCCCGGCGAGCGCGTGACGATGAACTCGCTCAGCCCGCGTATGGCGCTCTCGGTCAGGTTGTAGCGGAAGAGCAGCCAGGCGCATAACTGCGCCAGGGCGCTCATCTGGCCCGTGCTCGGCAGCACTTCGTCGAAGTTGCCTGCCACATAGATGTTGATGCCGTTATAGACCCAGCTTTGGTCTCGCGTGACGACCTCGTCGAGCGGGTTGGTTTGCTGGATCAGGCCATCGCCAGTGATGAAGTACTGGCTGGTGATGCCCGGCCATTTGGCGCGTTGGGCCTGCGCCACGCGATCCGCGCCGACCTCTGGCCGCACAGCCGTGTGGTTGATCACGATGTACTGAATGGCAGCCGCGGGCCGCTTGACGAAGCCGGCCGGGTCGCGCGGCAACTGGACTGTGATGTCGCTGACGGTCGGCTCGGCAGGGCCGCCTGCGCCGGACTGAAGCTGCGTGATCTGTCGTTGGAGTTGCGCAACCCGCTGACGCAAGTCCATCAGCTCTTGTCCTGCCAGGCGCAGCCGGACTTTCCCAGCCGGGTACTCCTCCATGATTACCCGTTGCCAGTCCTGGGTTTTCAGTCCGCTCTCCGCTGGCGTGTACTCATCTGAGATGGGGTAGCCTGTGAGATCAAGCCCGTATTGGCGATAGAACGCCGCGAACGCGCCCTGGGCCGTGCGTCCTGTCTCCGCGAAGCGGATAGGGCTGGTATCGGCCGGCGGCTGGGTTGGTTGAGTCGGTTGAGTCGGCTGGGTTGGTTGGGTTGGCTGCGTCGGCTGAGTGGGTTGCGTCGGTTGGGTCGTCGTCACCTGCACGATATTGTCCCACCGATACTTGTGGGCCATCGCCTGCTTGAAGTCTTCGATTACGCCAGCTTTGCCCTCGATCCCCCATTTGTCCAACCCGCGCGGCCAGCGGTAGAGGATGACGGCGCGGATGATCTGGTTGCCTGCCTGCTGGTTCCACCAGTTGATCTCACCATAGGCGCGCTGCACCCAACCGTTGTTTTCGTTGCGCCACTCATCGTCCTGGTCCGCCTCTGTCAAGTACACCGGCAGGTGGCGCATGCTGGGCGGGATGGCGCGCATGAAGTCCTGGTATGTGCGGAAGTTGTACTGCCGGTTCTGGAACGGCGGATTCATGAACGCATCGGTGTAGACGAGCTTGGGATCGGCGCCGTGGCTGTAGGCGTGGATCGCGACGCCGTCGCAATTCGAGGGCCCCAGGATCTTGAGGAGATCCTCCTGATACTTGGCCCAGTCGCCGTTGGGATTGTCCGGATAGGTCGTCTGAGCATTCCAGGGCGCGACCGCGCCGGTGATCACCTGGTCATCCTTGTGGCCCGGCACTGCTTTGATCGCAGTGCGGCACTGGCGGTAGCAGTTGGCATACAGCCCCGGCATGATCACCTCTCCCGGCTGCACCAGTCGCGGCGGATTCTGGCCGCGATCGTATTGCACGCCCGGCCGTTCGACCGCGTAGTTCATCTCATTGCCGATGATCCAGATATTGCAGCCGCGGGAATTGTGCACGAAATTCGCACAGCGCTGAGCAAACTGGCTGTACTGCACGGAGTAGGGGATCGTGCCGCGCGGTTCGTACCCGTTGTTGAGCCTGACAAGGATGCCGAATTCCTGGTTGGCCCAGCGGCTGTAGTCGCTGCCTCGCAAATCAGTGGGGCTGCTTCCCAATTCCTCTGTGAACAGAATCCAGCCGGGCGTCTTCTGTTCGGCCATCAGGTGTTCGCCGCCAGGATCGTGCAAGCCGTACAGATAGGGCGAATCGTTCAGCGGTCGGGTCATCGGTTCCTCTCCGCCTAGTACAGGAACATGGGCTTGCCGAGCATATTCGCCACCTTTGGCCGGTAGCGTTCCCGGTCGTACAACTCGTCCACATCCACCTGCTTCACGCTGGAGTTGACGGTGCTCAGCGGGATGTGCGTGTATTTGCCGTCCCGCAGGGCCACCATCCGGCCTGAGCGCCCGCGGATGACCAGATCGGTGGCCAGATTGGCATAGCTGAGCGCCACCATGCGATCCAGCGAGTCGGGCGCGCCAGAACGCATCAGATAGCCCAGTTTCTGGTAGATGGTCTCCTCGCCGGTCGCTTTCTTGATCAGCTCACTGGCGACTTCGCCGATGCCGCCGAGCTTCTTATGGCCATAGGCATCCGGTTCGCCGCTTTCCACGATCTCGCCGCCAATCGGTTTCGCGCCCTCCGAGATCGTCATGATCGCATAGTTGCTGGGATTGGCGCGCTTGTCCTCCACGAGCATAGAGGCCAGCTTCTGCGGGTCGAACGGCACTTCGGAGATGATCGCGCGATCTACATTCGCCAGGTAGGCCGCGAACAGGGAAGTCTCGCCCGAGTTCCGACCGAACAGCTCGACGACGGCGATGCGTTCGTGCGAGCCGGCTGGCGTGCGCAAGGCCGTGATCAGGTCCACGCTGCGCGTCACCGCCGTGCTGAAGCCGATACAGTAATCAGTGCCATACACGTCGTTGTCCATCGTCTTCGGAATCGCAACCGCTGGAAAGCCTTCCTGGTGCAGGCGCGCCGCGTAGCTCAACGTGTCGTCGCCGCCGATCACGACTAGCCCGTCCACCTTCAGGTGTTGCAGAACGCGCAGGACGTGCACAGTGAAGTCGCGGGAGTTGGTCTCGGGGTCGCTGACAGGGGCGGGAAAATCGCTCAGAAACGCTGGCGTCTCCGCGGGACGCACGTGCGATGGCCGTGTGCGCGAGGTGTGCAAGAACGTGCCGCCAGAGCGATCAATTTTCCGCACGACAGCCTTATTCAGCCGCATGACCCATCGCCAATCCTCGGATGGATCGTCGGGATTGATGCTGAGCGGGCCAGCCCAGCCGCGGCGGAAGCCGAGGATTTCGCAGCCTTCATCTACCGCGCGATCCACCACTGCTTTGATGCAGGGGTTCAGGCCCGGAACGTCGCCGCCGCCCGTGAGGATGCCGATTGTCTTAACGGTCGCCATGGGATGATCTCCTGCGAGGGGTCGGAACTAACCGGACGCAGTTTACCCTAGAGCGGCCATTTTTGGCAAATCGGTCGCGCTGCACGAGGCTTGCTCAACCTGCGGCGACGAGAGCCAGC
>Ga0194126_10003988_pt1 | contig 22846 bp, 17 predicted proteins | sample TA2KigC150mmetaG_FD_148641 | JGI IMG/M metagenome (GOLD analysis project Ga0194126, IMG submission 148641) | Freshwater microbial communities from Lake Tanganyika, Tanzania - TA2015035 Kigoma Deep Cast 150m | ecosystem: Environmental > Aquatic > Freshwater > Lake | place: Tanzania: Lake... | reverse complement strand
CGATCCACTTCGTCGACAACGACTTATGTCCGTTCGGGTCAACGCTCATGGACCAAACGATACGTCGTCGACAGCAAAATGATCATGCTGACAAAACCACACAGCGCCATCAAGGGCAACGTCACGAAACCGAACTCGCGGAACCAGATGGTAGTGCAGGGCACATCGAGTGAACACACGTTGCTCTCCCACGTCGGGTTCCACTCCAACAAGTAGTGGTAGACCGATACGACACTGCCCAGCGCGGCCAGCACCACCGCATACGGAGTGATTTCGCGTTGCGACAAAAACGCATCACCCGCCGGCAACCGCCGCCCCGCAATCCACCGCCGTCCCAGTGCGACACCCAACACGACCACGAGCGAATACATCGCAATACGCTGGTACCAACACAGTTTGCAGGGGTTGTATTTCGCCGCCTCGCTGAACCACAGACTGCCGAAGGTCGCGAAGCCCGCCACGATGAACGCCAACGGCAGCGCGAGAGGCCGGCACACCACCACGAAATTCGCCGCGCCGCGCGACCGCGCCGCAGCAAGCCGCGCGACCAATAGAACCAACGTGCCACCCGCGGCGAACAAGGCCAACAGGACCGACAACAACTGCATCGTCTCGGTATCCATGTTCCCTTAGTCTGTCGTCTCTTTGTCGCATGCGGTGGCAGGATGGTTGCCGTGTCCGACACCGCCACCGTGGCGCCACCCCCCTCGACGGGACTTCTCGCCCTGCGCGAGATGCGTTCCGCGCGCCGTCACCGCCGCGTGCAGGAAACCGAGTGGTTCGAGGCCCTCTACCGCGTGTACCTCGCCGCCATCCTCATCGGTGGCAGCGTGCTTTTCATCTCGGGCGTCTTCGAGGACTCTGTCGCATCAACCAACGACATCACCGATATCACAGCCCACGGTCCGAACATTCTCGGGCTGATCGTCGCCGTCGCCTTGTTCCTCGGCGCACGCAGCGGCGCCGGGGGTGGGCCGATCGCCGTCGAAGACGCCGAAGTGCGCCACGTTCTCCTTGCCCCCATCGCCATCCGTGATGCATTGCGCAAACCCGCCATCCAACGTCTGCGCGCGGCGGCCTTCGCCGGAGCACTTGCCGGCGCGGCCGCGGGCCAACTCGCCGCGCGTCGCCTCCCCGGCTCACTTGGTGCCTGGGCGTTCTACGGTGCCATCTATGGCGCATGCGTGGGTCTCGTATGGGTGGGCGCCGCACTTGTCGTGCACGGCCTGCGCGTCCATCCCTCACTCGCCACACTTCTCGCGTCGGCACCACTGTTCTGGCAGACCACCGTCACCGTTGCAGACACCTCCACGCCGGGCCCCTTTGACGCCTTCGGCGGCTTGGCGCTGTGGGCGCTGCGGATCGAGACCATCGACTTGATCGCCGCCGTCATCACAGGCATCGTCGCGATCGCCGGCGTCTTGGTCGTCGGCACACTGTCGGTCGAGGCTCTCGCCCGACGCAGCAATCTCGTCGCACAACTGCGCTTCGCCGTCACACTGCAAGACATTCGCACCGTGATGTTGTTGCGTCGTCAGCTCAGCCAGGAACAGATGCGCGCCACATCGTGGGTCACACTCAAGCGCCACGGGGCGCTTCCCCCCGTCGTGCGGCGCGGCGTGCACAGTTTCCTCAAGTTCCCTGCACGTCGTTATGCACGCATGATGTTGATGGTCGTTCTCGCCGCCCTCGCACAGGTGGCCGCCTACCGCGGCACAACACCCGCCGTCGTTGCCAGCGGTCTGTGTCTTTTCGTCTTCGGTCTCGAACTCGTCGAGCCCCTGTCGCAGGAAGTCGACAAACCCGAGCGCACCGATTCACTACCCGTCGACCGCGGCGCACTCATGCTGCGCCATCTCATTGTGCCCGCTGTCATGCTGATCCCCTTCAGTATCATTGCCATCATCGCCGCAGCGATCTTTGAACACGACGGTGCCGCCATCGCCACCGCCGTGGTGCTCGCACCGTTCGCTCTCGCCACCGGTATGGCCGGCGCAGTGATCAATGCAGTCAAGGGCGCACCCGACCCGCTGGGTGACAACGCAAAGTCCCTCTTCATGCCGCCCGAGGTTGCCGGCTTGACCACGATGACCCGTGCCGTGTTCCCCGTCGTTGTCGCCACGCTCGGCAGCCTGTCTGTCGTCGCAGTTCGTGAAGCAGTCGAATCGGGCGACCATCCCGTCGCCACCGCCGTGCGCATGTGCGTCGGTGTTGCACTCGTTCTCTTGCTTGTCGCGGGCTGGGTGCGTCAACGCGACGCAATCCGCCGCTGGTGGAGGAAGTCGGTCGAAGAAAGCCAACGGTCGCGAAAGGCGGGTGTGTCGCGATGAGCCGTCACCCCAGGCCGCCCAGCCGGCGCGACAACGACACCAACCAAACAAACACCTCACGCCTGCCCGCTGCAGCCGTCGAGGCATTCGCCGTTGCGAAGGACTACGCCGAGGCGCCCGCACTTCACCCCCTCACGCTGCGCATCGAACACGGCCAGCGCGTCGCACTCCTCGGCCACAACGGTTCGGGCAAGACCACGTTCATTCGCATGGCCGCGGGCCTGCTCGACCCCACCGCCGGCAGCGTCAACATCGACGGCCACGCACCATCCAGCCTCGAGGCCCGCACCCTGACCAGTTACCTCGCCGATACGCCCGTCTTCTACGACGACCTGTCGGTGTGGGAACACCTCGAATATGTCGCGCGCATGCACGGTGTCACCGAGTGGGAACAACACGCCGCCGATCTTCTCGATCACCTCGGTCTCTACGCCCGCGCCGAAGAACTCCCGCAACGTTTCTCGCGCGGTCTGCGCCAAAAGGTGGCCATCGCCATCGCCTTCATTCGCCCCTTTGAACTGCTCCTCGTCGACGAACCCTTCGTCGGCCTCGACGCCGCGGGCAGGGAAGCCCTCCTTGCCCTCCTCGCCCAGGCCGGATCCGACGGCGCAACACTCGTCGTGGCCACACACGAACTCTCTTTCGTCAGCCGTGTCGAACGCATCGTCGCCCTACGTGACGGCCATCTCATCCACGACGGCCCGCCCACCGACACCGACATCGATGCCCTGGTACGAACTGACGCCGTTGGCTAGCCGCAGGTAGCCTCACCCCATGCTTGAATACGCCGCGCTGACCAGCGCCGACCCCTCGGAATTGGCACGCCTGATGACCGAACGCTCGGCCCAGGGCTGGGAAATCCTCCAGATCGTCTCCACCGGTTCGCAGGTGACCGCCTTCGTGCGCCGCGCCGCCATCGCCGGCACCATCAACACCGGCACCGTCAACAACACCGCAACGGCACCCACACCCGCGAACCCGACACCCACGTCGACCGTGCCAACGAATCCCACACCGGTCAGCCAGCCCGCCGCCACAGCAGCCTCCAGCAACCCCGTCAACGCGACATCCAGCAGCGTCGGCGACGCCGTGGCCCCCGCTGCTTGGTACCCCGATCCCTCGGGTCGCTTCGAGTTGCGCTACTGGAACGGTTCGGCGTGGACCGAACATGTCTCGCGCAACGGCCAACAGTTCACCGACCCGCCCGTCGCCTGAGTCCCACGGCATCGAACCGGCCCACCCCCATGCGTATCTCGCCCGTCGGCCACGCAGGCATGCTCATTGACACCAAGGGTGTCAGCATCCTCTGCGACCCGTGGTTCCAACCGGCCTTTTTTGGTTCGTGGTTCCCCTTCCCGCGCAACGACAAACTCGACCCCACACTGCTTGCCCAACTGGAAAATCCCACCTACCTCTACATCTCGCACATCCACGGCGACCACCTCGACGAGGCCTGGCTGGCCAACCACGTCAACAAGTCGACACCCGTTCTCCTGCCTGACTTCCCGACGCGCGAACTCGAACGCACACTCGGCAAGTTGGGCTTCCGCACCTTCGTGCGCACGCAGCACGGTGTTGCACAACCACTCACCAACGGCGTGTCGATTGCCATCCACGTCGAGACCAGCATCACCGACGGCCCCGGCGGCGACTCCGCCCTCGTGGTGATGGATGGTGACACCATCGCCGTCAACCAGAACGACTGCCGCATCCACGACACCGATACCCTCCGCAAACACGGCCCCATCGATATTCACCTGCTGCAGTACAGCGGGGCCATCTGGTATCCGATGGTCTATGACATGCCCGAAGCCGACAAGCGCCACCTCGCTGAATCAAAGGTTGAGTCGCAGTTCGCCCGTGCCCTCGCCTACGCCAAAAGCCTCGACGCCCGTGTCGTCGTACCCAGCGCCGGCCCGCCCTGCTTTCTCGACCCCGAACTGTTCCACCTCAACAAGGTGACGGGCGACGAGATCACCATCTTCCCGCACCAGCCCGAATTCATCGAGCGTCTCGCACAAATCAACAAACCTGCCATTCTCAACATGCCGGGCACCACCATCGACGTCACACCAAGCAGCATTGATGTCACACACCCCGTCGCCGACGTCGAACTCCACGACATCTGGAACTCGATCGGTGCCCACCTCGCCGCCTACCAGGCCGATTGGCAACCGTGTCTCGCACGACACAAGGCCACCTGGCACGCACCCACCGACAATCTTCTCGGTGAAATCCAAAAGTGGTTTCGTCCCCTCATGGCCATGTGCCCCACCGTGTCGGTCGGCATCGGTGGCAACATTCTCATCCAAACCACCGGCCACGACGATCTCGGAATCCTGCTGCACTTCGAATACTCCGACGTCCAGCGCTACACCAACCAGCCTTACCGCTACCGATTCGAAGTCCAGCGCGAACTGCTCGAAACCATCGTCGCCGACAAAGCCGTCGACTGGTCCAATGCACTCTTCCTGTCCGCGCGTTTCCGCGCCTGGCGTGACGGCGACTTCAACGAGAACGTCTACAACTTCTTCAAGTCGCTCTCATCCGAACGCATGGGCCGCACCGAGGTCGAGGCCTATCGCAAGGCCACCGAAACCCCCGCCATCGCACAAGACGAGGTGCAGGTCGGCGACTACATCGTCGGCCGCTTCTGCCCACACCGTCAGGCCGACTTCGGCGTCTTCGGCGTCATTGAGGGTGACGAACTCGTCTGCACCCTCCACGGCTGGCGTTTCGACCTCGCCTCAGGCGCCTGCCGCAGCTCGGTCGGCAAAAGTGTCACCATCCGCAAGCGCGTCTAGCGGCGGCGGAAACGTTCGACTGCGCCGAGCACCCGGCTGGCGAAGTCGTTGCCGAGATTGAACCTGCGCTTGGCCCAGTCGAAACCTCGCAGTGCCTGCTTGTCGGCAAAAATCAGTGCTCGCTTGGCTCCGTCACCGGGGCGCGCCCGGTACTCGGTGGAGCGCACGACAGGTGCCTCTTCTTGGGTGAAGTAGTACAGCGCGAGCGACTGGCGGGCAACACCAACCGGAGTCGTCAGCGGGTCGGGATGGCCATGGAATGAATCCATGTCGGTGTTGAAGATCAGAACACGGTTCTTCAACGGGGCGACACGCTTCTCGCAGCGCTTCATATCACGCGACCACAGCTCGAGTTCACCGCCGTACTCACTGCGCCAATCCCGGTTGCAGTACAACAGCAGGTTCACCCGACGCTGCCAATGGCGGTGATGTGGGTGCACCGTGAAGTCGGCATGCACGTTCAGGTATCCACCGGCGATCGACTGGTGCATTCCGCCACCCTCGAACGACTCATCGATGATGAGCCCCTCGATTCCCGTCACCCGGCCCAGCCAATCGACGAATGCGGGCGAGTTGAGAACGGAGACAACGTGTCGAGTTGCCGAACCCCACGTCTCGTACTTCTGATTCGCGAACTTGCGCTCGTTCACATGCGAGTAATTCGTCCACTTCTCGGCTGCAATGGCCGGAAATTCGGCAACAACGGCTTCGAACCATTCGTCGCGAAGAAAGTTCTCGAGGACAATGTGCGGGTAGGGCGTGTTGTCTCGGTAGCCGTTCGTTGAAACGGCCTGCTCGAGAGCGGCGATGTTCACGACATCAGCCATCTCAGCGGGAGTGATCACCTCGAGCATTTCGATGCCTCAGCGTTTCAGTTCGTAGATGAACTGGTAGCCGAACAACTGCGGCCTGATGCGCACCAGGACGCGGTCGATGGCGGCAACCGGAGCAAGTTTCCGGCTCACACCACCCGCGCCACCGCGGTCAGCCACGTCGAACGGCAAGCCCGTCGTAGCGACGCGGCGCACCGAGCACCCGGCATTGCGTGCAAGTCTTTCGAAGCTGCGTCGGGTGAAAAAGCGAATGTGCGTGCGGTCGAGGATCCCGCGACGGTCGTAGTCGAACATTCCGAACAAAGTTCGCAGACGTGGATACCAGTGGCCGAAGTTCGGCACACTGGTGATGATGGCACCACCCGGCGACAACCTCGGCATGATCTCTGCCAAGAGTGCATCGGGTTGGCGCACGTGCTCGAAAACATCGGCACACACCACGTACTCGAAACTCGTCGGTAGGTCTGCTGGAAGCCCGTTGTCGAGGTTGGCTTGCACGAATTTGTCGACGCGGCCGTGAACCATTGCGTGTTCCTCGAAGTCGACACCGATCACCTTGTGGCCGAGGCTGCGCATTTGACTGCTCAACAATCCGTCACTGCATCCAAGGTCGACGATTTCAGCCGGGGGCAGTTGTGCGAGATAGCGCAGAATCACGCCGTGCGACGAGTGTGGGTCGCTCTTGTATTCGTACGCCCCGCTGGCGACCGTTGCTGCTGGTCCGAATCCCATCTTGTGCAAGCGGTGACGCGTTGAATGACGGAAAAGGTCGCGCGCGTACTTCATGCCGTCGACGTAACAAATCTCGTCACCGTAGTAGGTGGGAATCGGCACCTCAACGAAGTCAGCCGACACATCGGCGAGGCCGAGGATGATCTGCGTGTCGAAGTCGAAACCATCGGAATACGTCGCCAGCGGCAGCGATGCGAGGGTCGAGGTGCGATAGGCGCGGTAACCGCTGTGCCACTCCGACAGCGACAGACCCGCCATTGTATTTTGGTAACGGGTGAGAATCTTGTTGCCGATGTATTTGTAGAGCGGCATCCCGCCCTTCAATGCCGCACCACGGTCGATCATTCGCGAGCCGAACACCGCGTCAGCAGTGCCCTCGGTGAGCGGCCGGAGGATGTCCATCATCACCTCGGGGGCGTACTGGCCGTCACCGTGCAACAACACGATGACGTCGAGGCCCATCTCGCAGGCGAGGCGATAACCCGCCTTCTGGTTGCCCCCGTATCCCAGGTTCACGGGGTGGCGAACGACGTGCAGAGGCAGGCGGTCGCTACGCCGCTGGTAGGCGAGCGCGATCTCATGTGTTTGATCGACGCTCGCGTCGTCGCACACCAACACGGCCTCAACCATGCCGGCCACATCAGTCGGGATGCGATCGAGAACGGCCTCGAGGGTCGACTCGGCGTTGTAGGCAACGACGAGGATTCCGATGCGGGGCGCGACTCGTTCACTCATCAATCACCGAATCGTAATCTGTCTTCGACTCGTTACGCCTGTCTTAGCGATTCCCCGCCTCTGTGTAGGCAAAAACCTCGGGGTCGAGGATCACATGGTCGTACTCCAGGTACACCACGTCTGTGTCCCATGCGAACCACTTGGGACAAGAGGCCATCAGGCCCCCGGCCAGGTGGGTGCGCGGGGCTGCTGAAAACGTGATCTGGCGGGGGGGCTCGAGCGCACGGTCGTACAACCTGAAAGTCGTCTCAGAAAAGCCGAACTTACTGCGCACCACCAACCACGAAAAATCAGTCCGCTTTCTGGGGAACTCGATGCGCATCAGATACCGCCGGTCGGTTCCCCCACCGATGGGCACCTGTCCGTCGACCGCCTGGTTGACTCGCACGTCGTATTCGCCCGTCGCGTCGTTCACACCCTGCTTCGCGACGAGTGGCAGGGTGGTCACCACACCTTTTTCACCCACCACACCGACCGTCAACTCATCGCGGGATGCGGTCGCCTCCGTGACGGGAATGTCGAAATAGAAACCTGAGTTTGATCCCGTCTGAATCTTGCGCTCGAGAATATCGGCACGATTCGGTGTTGTCAGTCCCCGGAAGATCTCCTTGCCGCGCAGCATCACTGAAATCTCCACCGCATCATCGCTCTCCGTGAACGCCCAGCCGAACGCGGTGATCGTTGCCAGCACCGGCTCGGCTCTCATCCGCTCACCACCCGTCGGCGTCACGGTCAAATGACTCGCCGCGTAACCCCAATTGCAGTCATGTAGTTCGATGAGATCGTCTGACAATTCCTGTCCCGACAGCGCAGGCACGGCATCGGCCGGCATCAGGTACCCGGGCCGCAGGTCGTTGCGCAGCATCAGCGTCTGCCTGTAACCCTTTTCGCCGACCACCGCCCACCGCGAGTAGTTGCGCAGAATGTACTCACCTAGGTCGTAGTGCCGAATGCTGTTCGGCATCTTGTCCCATTCGTCAATCGACGCATCCCACGCGTACACCACCACTTCGGGACTACGCGACTTCAGTGCGGCGATGACTTCACGCATCGCAGGTCGTGTAGACATCTGCACGGCGTAGCTGAAGCGGCTGATCGGTCGTTGGTTGAGGACGAAATTGTACAGACCCGAGGTGTTCGCAAAATCGAAGATCGCTGCATCCGGACCCAGATTCTGTTCGACGAAATCCCGTACCGAAATCGCGGTCTGAACAAAGGCACCGTCGTCCGTGTAGCCGATACGGTCGAGTGTGGCAACTGGTCCGCTCGTGACCTTCCACCGCGATCCAGCCGTGGCCATGTCCTTGTTCAGCACCTTGGCGACGGGCATGAACGGAAACAGAGCGACGACCAGGGCCAGACCCAGCCAGGCGGTCGGGCGCCGAACATGCCGTGCTGTAGGGCGTTCCTTGACGACCTCGGCGACGGTTGTGAGGCCTCGCACCACGATGTAGAAGAGCAAGGGGATCGCCGTAATCAGTGATTGGTAGACATGTGTGTCGGGGCGGTTCAACGCCTTCTGGAAGAACAACAGGTTCCCGAGCGCAAGTGCGAGTGCGACCCAGTCTTCATTGCGCAATTCACGACGGCTGCGCAGTCGCCACACCACGAACCACACACCAACAAGCACGGCCAGTGGGATCGCGAAAAACACGACCCATTCGCCGCCCCATCGGAATGAGTCGATGTCGGTTGCAAGGCCGATGGGTATACCGGTTTCGATGTACCACTTGAACGGAAAGATCCGCCACCAACCGACATAGGCCTCGAGCGCCCCCATCGACGCCAACGCCCCGGCACCCGTAGCGAGACCCACGACCATGCCGGCCGCTGCCCGGATGGTGCAGCGGAACGTCTGGCTGATCCTCTGCCCGCGCCGCCACCTCACTGCATCGCGGGCAAGAACGATGAGACAGAATGCCACCGCGAACACGATCATTTCGGGGCTCATGACGAGATTCAGCACGACGAGTACACCGAAGGCGACCGCGCGGGTCCACGACCCCTTGCGCAAAAAGACGAGCAGCGCAATCGTCGCGGGTGCCAAGAACGAGAAGCGGAAAATGAACAGCGTTGGGTCGCCGTTCAGAGTCCGCAGGAAACCACCCATCGCCTGTGCGGGGAAGGCCAACAAGACGGCAATCGCCGCCACTGCAGCCCAGTAGCGCGACACGAGAGCCGCACACGCCAGATAGATGGACACCACGAGTGCTGGAATGAGAAAGATGTGCGTTCCCGCAACGAGGCCCCACCAAGTCGTCCCGAACAACCTGAACGCTGCACGCGGTGCCAACACCGCGGGGTAGAAACCGACGTTGAAGAAGAAATCACGCCAGGGCACCTCACCGGTCGCCCACAGCCAACCACCGTTCAGGCTCTCACCATGGTGGAAAACATCGATGTCACCCGTCGAGGGACGCAGCCTGCTCACCCAGGTGAACAGCAGAACCGGCACGACGAAGAACACGAGCCGCCCGCGTTCGCGCCGGTGCGCCGGTGCCGTACCGTTGCGCCTCAACCACAGCGCATCGACGAGCAACAATGCGACTGCGAGGACCACCATCGGCAACAGCGGAATCCACGGATAGTCGACCTGCTTGCCGTTGTCAGACCTCACCACATAGGTCGTGCGGGCCGCCCACCACAATACGACTGGCAGCAGTGATGAAGCCAGCAGGTTGAATACCGCGGCCCAATTTCTCCACGCAGCCGATGAAACAAGACGGGACACGAGCACTACGACCACTGCATAGGTCCCCGCGCACAGGGCAAGCCACCACCAGCCGTTCGACACGCCTCGCTCGAGACCCGTCGCCACGAGCAGTCCAAGCGTGGCACCCACGAGAAGAAGACGGGCCCACGAACCTGCGCGACCCGAGCGCAACTCTTCGACTGTGGTTGTGTCATCAAATGTGACACGCGGCAACGGACCATCGCCCACGAAAGACCGCAAACCCGGCCTTAGCCGTGCCAGTCGGGGTAGGAGCGACCAGACAAACGTCGCCACCATGGGCATCAACAGCATCCATAACAACGCCACCTGCCAGTAGCGGTTCAGGGGGAAGTTCGAAAGGAGTGCGTAGCCCATGCGATCCGTCGTCGGTATCTCACTGCGGGGCCAAACGTTCGCCAACGCAAGGGTCACCACCGAACCACTTCCGATCGCAATCACACCCCGCCAGAGGTACTGCGTGAACACCGACGGCGCGACGGTCTCGGTGGTCCCTGAACGCGGCGTCCGTGACCCGAACCATTTGTCCTTTCGCGCCAGAGCAACGCGTTCGATGAGAACCCACGACAACGCGGTCAACGCAAACGACGCACCAATAGCGACAAATGTGCGCAGCACCTCCGACCACGTCGCAGTATGGCGCTCAACGTAGTTGAACACCGGAAAGTGCCACAGGTACAGGCCATACGACACCCGGCCCGCAAGGCGTAGGGGTCGTGCCGATGTCACTGCGCTGAATAGCCGAACGCTCTCGGCCGTGGCCAACACGACGGCACCGGCCGCAACGGCAGCGAGTGTCAGGCCTCCCTCGTACATCCACGGCTGGAGGTATGACGAACGTGCGACCATCCCGATCAGCACGACGGCTCCCGCAAGACCACCCCACGTGACAATGTCGATTCGTGGTCGCCTATAGCGAAAGACGAGTGCAACCAGACAACCCACCAACAATGTGTCGATGCGTGTGTCGGTGCGCACGAATACATTCGCCCATCCCGAACCCGCTTCCCACACTTGCGACCGGTACCAAAACACCCACACGACCGGTATGGCAACCAGCGCGACACGAACACGCAAACGTGTCGAGAATGCCAGCACAGCGGCCAGAACAACGGGCCAAAGGATGTAGAACTGTTCTTCGATTGCCAAAGACCAGAGATGCCCCAGATCTGAATTGAAGTGCTCGGGGTCCCAGACGCTGTGCCAATTGTTGTAATACAGCAACACCGAACGCACCGTCGGCCACAACGAACCAAGCGTGGCCCCGTCGGCCACGGTCACCGCCGTGAACACCACCATCAGGGTGACCAACGCGGGCAGTAACCGCAGCGCACGTCGGCCGTAGAAGTTGCGCCACACCCGCCCGTGGCCGTCGCCGGCGTCGAATGCCTCGGCCAGTAATGATGTGATCAAGAACCCGCTCAGCACGAAGAAAATGTCGACACCCAGGTACCCGCCCTCGACGATGCTGCGCAGCCACTTCTGACCCGAGAAAATCCCCGGGGCAACGTTGGGCAGGTGACTCATCACCACCAGCAAAACGGCGATTCCGCGCAGGCCATCGAGAGCCTGAACGTGGCCCAACCGCCGCGGTTGCATTTCCTCCCCGTTCATCGCCCCGCCAATTTAGAGCCCCACCTTGACGGGAATTCGCACCGTCGGGTCAGTACACCCAGACGTCGTCCCACTTTTCCAGCAGGCCGGTCTCCCACAACATGTCCATCGCGTCCACCGACACGCGCACGCACCCGTGCGACGCCGGATATGCCGGAATCACTGCCGAACCGTGGAACGCGATACCCCCAAGAAAGTAGATCGGTCGATAGATCGAACCGAGGTCCCCGCTCCACCAGCCATCGGTCCGCAGTTTCTCCACACGGAACCGACCCTTCGGCGTGTCGGCGACATCGCGCACAACAATGTTCGGGTTCTTCGGACTGCGCTCGACATACGGCTTGCCCGTCCCCGTTGACACATTCAGCACCGCCTCTGTCACCCCTTTGCGAACGACGAAAGTCAACTGTCGGTCGAGGTCGACCTCGACCACGTCTTTGTCGAGACCCTTTTTTTCGCTGCGTGACAGCGGACGTTCGGCATGAAGAATCGCATCGGCCGTCTCTTCATCGACACTGCCCGTCACCGGCAGATTGCTGAACTTCTGGAAAGCCATGACTGCCTGACGCGTCGTGAAGTCGTACTCACCGCTCGCCGCCTTCAACCAGAAGCCAAGGCTCAAGAGGCGCACCTGCACCACCTGTGTTGCCGCACCCGACGTCATCCGCACTGACATCACCGGCAGAGGAAACGGCGAAGTGCGGAACAAGTTCAGCGGAACCTCACGACGAATCGGGGCGGCCAACAATGCCGAAGGCGCAAACCCGAGCACAGAGCTCAACAGCCCACAGACCATGACCCATCGCAACATCTTCATCGTTGTAACGAAGTTAGCGAGACTCAGTGCATCGGTAGTGGCAATTCGCACCAGATCGTCAGGCTGTACTTCACACCACTGCGAATCGGCAACGACTCGTGGGGATGTGTCACCAAACTCGGCCACACCAAAATCTCACCAACTGCGAGGCCGGCGTTAGATGCACCCTGGCGCGGAAAGTCCAACTCCGCACCGTCGTAGTCGTTGTTCAACTTTACGCTCATCGACACCTGCGCCACGTCATGGTGGATCCGCAACGACTCTTGGCCACCCACTTCGTACTTGATGATGAAGGCATCGTTGACGCCGTGGTAATCGATGTACCGCCATTCGGTTTGCAACTGTGGCCACACCTGCGCACCGATGTGGTTCTCCATGGCCTCGAACACGACGGGGCTCATCCGCGCGATTGACAATTCCACCCCGGGAACCGGGTCACCTCGGTCGGGTGCGAAGGCACCCGTAGCCTCGGCCGCGTCGATCAGCGCCCTGCAGTACGCGGGAGTGATAAACGGCATCGCATACATCTCGTCGCCTACGCGGCGCATGCCTTGTCGGGCGTCGATTCCCGATGCGTAATCGAAGAAGTCGTGCAGTGAACTCACCGCGCAATGTTGCCACCCACAAAGGACAGGGGCGGGACACCCGCAGGTGCCCCGCCCCTAGTCACTTCACTGACCAAAGGTCAGTGTAATTCTCAGTCCTGGGCCGCGAGCGGGAGGATCGGCTTGTCCACGATGTGGATCACGCCGTTCGACGCCGCGACATCAGCGGTCACAACATTGGCTACCGATGTACCGATGGTCAGCGACACGGCGCCGTCCTTCGACGAAACGGTTGCCTTCTCGCCGCTGACCATGGCGACTTCCTGGCCGTCGAGGGCTGCGGTGTCCGCCGCCATGACTTTGCCGGCGTAAACGTGTGTCAGAAGAACCGTCTTGAGAAATTCGATGTCCTCCGTCACCATCTTCGAGAAGCCAGCCAAGTCGGTGCCAAGGTCAGTGGCCAGGGCCTCGAAGGCGGCGTTGGTCGGTGCGAACACCGTGAACGGGCCTTCGCCGGACAGGGTCTCAACCAGCTCGGCCAATGTCAGGAGCTCGACCAGGGTGCTGAAGTCGGGGTTGCCGACAGCAATGTCGACGATCGACTCGGAAGCGGCGTCGCCCTCGGCGGCCGTTGTGTCCTCGGTCATTGCAGTGGTGTCTTCGGTACTCGTGGAATCATCGTCACCGCAGGCGGTGACGATGAGGCCCAGCGAGGCAATCGCACCGAGTGCGATCAGCTTGCGGGAAATACGCATTTAGGGTTCTCCTTGGGGTGAGGGTGGTGGTGCCAGCCCGTGCCGGCGGGAAGAGGCTAGTGCCAAGTCCCCTGCGGGGCGGGTCGAGCCCCAAAAAAGTTCTCAATTCGCGCTACTGGGGCCGAAAGCCAACCCCTTGGTACACAAAGCCGACCGACCGCCATGAACCAGGGTCCAGCAGATTGCGGGCATCCACGACCGCCGCCCCTGCCATCACCTCCCGAACCGAAGCTGGGGGGACAATGGCGAACTCCCGCCACTCGGTCAGCACCACGAGTGCCTCTGCCCCACGACAGGCCTCGATCGCATTCGCCGCCACCCCAACACTCGGAAGCTCGGGGACAACCCCCGAGACCGTCGGGTCGAAGGCAGTCACCTGCGCCCCTTCGGCGACCAAACGACGAACCACCTCAACCGCCGGTGAATGGCGTCGGTCGTCGGTATTTGCTTTGAAGGTCAGTCCCCACACTGCGATCGCCATCCCCCGAAGCGACCCGCCCACCGCGTCACGCACCTTGGCAACGGTTCTGGCCAACTGCTGGTCGTTGGCTTCGATCACACTTCTCAACACGCCGAAGTCGTAGCCCGCGTCCTCGGCAAGCCGCAACAACCCGATGGTGTCCTTCGGAAAGCAACTACCGCCAAAACCCGGCCCGGGCTGCAGGAACTGGCCTCCGATTCTCGGGTCACGGCCAATTGCATCAGCGACCACCCGCACGTCGGCACCAAGGTACTCACAGATGTTCGCAATCGAATTGATGAAAGAGATCTTCGTTGCCAAGAATGCATTTGCTGCGTACTTGATTGTCTCGGCCGTCGTTGCATCGCACGTGATCACCGGTGCATTCGTGCCGTCGTACAACTTTGCGACACGCTCAACGGCGCCCGCATCATCACCTCCAACAACCACTCGCGACGGGTTGAGGAAGTCGGCGACCGCGTTCCCTTCACGCAAGAACTCGGGGTTTGAAACGACGAACACATCATCCCGACCCAGCAACTGCGCAACATGGCGGGTAGTCCCAACTGGAACGGTCGACTTATTGACAACCACCGTTCCGGGCCGCAGCCAAGGACCGATTTGCTTCGCGACCGCATCGACATACGACATGTCGACACTCCCGTTTGGTAAATCCGGCGTGGGAAGACACAAAAACACGAAATCGGCCGAAGCCACTCCGTCTTTCGTCTCCGTCGAGAAACGAAGAAGCCCGTCCTCGAGGCCCTGTGTCACGAGCTCATCCAGGCCCGCCTCGACAATCGGAACGTGCCCGTCCCGCAAGCCTTCAACCTTGGCAGCGTCGTTGTCGAAACAGACCACCCGATGACCCAGACGCGAAAAACAAGTACCCGTCGTCAGACCGACATAACCCGTTCCTACAACAGCGATTTCAGCCACTGTTCAAGGCTAGAGGATGCATCCCAACCATTCGTGCCCCGGTCGAGCGAATTCATCAACGCACTTCTCACTGCGTCCACAGAGAAGCCCAGCCGCAAACAGTCGGCCAGCGTGACGTCGCCGTGCCGCTTTGAAAGACGCTGGCCGTCCGGACCGACCATGAGTGGAAGATGGACGTACTCGGGTGTACGAAAACCCAGAAGTTTCTGAAGGTAGTTCTGGCTCGGCGTTATATGCGCAAGGTCCTCGCCGCGCACCACTTGAGTAACCCCCTGCAATTCGTCGTCGACCACGACGGCAAGGTTGTATGCGGGCACACCGTCATTTCGTACCAACACGATGTCATCGAGCTCAGGTAGAGAATTGTTCTTGGCCGGTGCTTCCAATCTCACCGCTGCCGGTCTTTCTCGTGCCCGCTTTAGCCGTTCAGATCCGCTCAATTCACGGCACGTCAAGGGGTATCTGGGCACTAGCCCATGTGGTGCTGAGGCAGCCTGCTGAATTTCCCTGCGGGTGCAGAAACACTCGTAGGTCAAGCCACGCTCCGTCAGACGTGCCAGGTGCTCGCGGTACAACGCGAAACGGTCGCTTTGGAATACCACCGGGATGTCCGACTCAATTCCGATTGCCGCCAAGTCACTCAATTGACCAGCGGCGGCCCCGCGGCTCGACGTTGCTCGATCAAGATCCTCCATCCGGATGATGAATTGCGAGTCGGCCCCCAGGGACAATTTGGCAACAAGGGCGGTCCGCAGGTTGCCAAGGTGAAGATCTCCCGTCGGGGACGGTGCGAAACGACCGCATGCACCCAATTCCTCAGCCATAGGATGCAATGTACAGAGGAGAAGTCGTGTCAAGTCCCGCAATCAAAGTGGATGGGGTGTGGAAGAACTTCCGGCTCTATCACGAAAAGAACCAACACTTGAAGGCTGCGATTCTTCGTGGCCGACGCGCCAGGTACGAAGAGTTTTGGGCACTGAAAGACGTTGACATCGAAATCCCAACGGGTACGACTTTCGGGCTCATCGGGTCGAATGGGTCGGGGAAAAGCACACTCCTCAAGTGCATGGCTCGGATCCTCTACCCAAACAGAGGAAGTGTCGAGGTATCAGGTCGTCTGTCGGCTCTCCTCGAACTCGGTGCGGGTTTCCACCCCGAGCTGTCCGGGCGCGAGAACGTGTTCTTGAATGCTGCAATTCTCGGCATGTCCAAGAAGGACATCATTCGCCGCTTTGATGCAATTGTTGATTTCGCCGGTATCGAGAAGTTCATCGATGCACCTGTGAAGAACTACTCGAACGGTATGCAACTACGCCTCGGCTTTGCGATCGCATCGAACGTCGATCCGGAGATTCTTCTCATTGATGAAGTACTCGCCGTGGGCGACCAGGTATTTCAAGCGAAATGCATGGAACGCATCGAAAGTTTTCGTCTCGAAGGTCGGACCATTGTCTTGGTTTCTCACGGTCTCGGCTCGATTCTTCAACTCTGCGAGAAGACTGCTTGGCTTGAAAGAGGCCAAATCCGCATGGTGGGCGATTCTGCTGATGTCATAGCGGAGTACACCGGCGAGAGTTTCGGTGCGCAACCACGCAAGCCGGGCGAGCAAGGATCCAGATGGGGCACAGGTGAGGTTGAAATCACCGAACTCAAACTCTTGAATCAGGCAGGTGAAGCTTCTCTTTCTTTTGAAACTGGTCAGCCCGTCCGCGTTGAGATCTCATATCAAGCACACAAGCCACTGCGGGAGACAATCTTTGGAATCAAGCTGTTCAACATGCATGGAACCGAGCTTTGGGCAACGAACACCAAACGTCGCCGTCAGTTCATCGAATCATTGAAGCCTGAGGGCACGATCGTCATCACAATCGGTCATCTTCCCCTTCTTGAGGGAACTTTCGACATCAGCGCCAGCGTCACCGACCATATCGAGAGGCGCGTGTACGACTGCTGGGAACGCAAAGTGAGATTCGATGTCACCTCGGGCCACAACTTCGACGAGGGCCTTTTCTCGATTCCATCGACATGGGATGCAAGTGGAGCGCGACGCGATTAAGCGGACCTCATGCCTCTTCGGCAAGCCGCCGGTTGAAGCGCACGAAAATCGTTAAACCAACCGAGAGCGATCCAGCAGCGACCAGGCTGAGAATGCCCATGGTTCCAAAGTCGGGGTGCCGTCCGTCAAAGATCACGTGGCGGAAAGATCTGACAAACATCGTCATTGGATTCCAGCCAACGACGCGTGCGGCTACAGGGTTGAGTTTGTCTTCCACGCTCTCGAAGGAATACACGATTGGTGTGAGAAAAAACCACACTTGGGTGACAATGGTCCACAGGTAGGGTAAGTCACGGAAATAGACCGTGAGCACGCTCACTGCCATTGCTATACCTGCGGCGAAGATCGCAAGGAGTGCAAGTAAGACCAACACAAATGGCAACCAGGGAAGCAAGGGGCTCCCCGCGATGAGGAGGATGGCTGCCACCAAGGTCAATTCAATGGATGTTTGAACCACCATGAAGAGAACTTGCGCGATCACCAGGGCCTGCCTAGGAAAAGCAACCTTTCGGACCAGTCCTGCGTTGCCCAGAATCGCGTTCGTCGACATGTTCGTCACCGTCGCAAAAAACCCCCACGGAATGATCCCGCACAGGAGATAGAGGGAAAACTGTGTCAGCCCGGAGGGGTCGCCGGTCGGAGCCTTCGAACCAAACAGGCTGCCGAAGACAAAGGAGTACAGGGCGACCGTCGCAAGGGGGTTGAGAAGCGACCACGTCCACCCAAGAAAGCTCCGACGATATTTGGCCCGTAACTCTCGAAGAGTGAGATTAAGAACCAGTTCGCGAGACTCGAGTACCCGCTGAACTGCCTTTACCTTCACGCCGAAACCCTATCCCCCACTGCGACATCACGCAGGGTGCGCCATGAACTTCAATGCATCGACTTCTGGGCCATCTTGTACGGACAAGAGGCACCAATTCGAATCCGAGCGGGTGACACCAATCTGCGAAACATCCACCTCGGCACCGACAGCCCCGAGGCGAAATGACAGCCATCTCCTGCATCGCATTTCCCGTGGCGTGCGGTCGTCAAATGTGCGGAGGAGCTCGACATACACCGAGGGGCGGCGGACGGGCATCGCGGTCACGCCTTCCGCGCCACCTTCGATCCTGAACTCACGTGCCACCATGACTGCACGGATCTCAGTTGGATAGATCCCGTATGGAACAAATGCCGCTCCAGTCGTCTGATTGCAGGCATTGACGTCAGCAAGGCAGACCCCGTAGGCACCGGGGTTGAGCGGTTGGGTGACAGATGAAAACTTCGGGCCGCCCCACCGGTAGATGAACGCGGCTGTATGCCAATGCTGGCCCGTCGGAGAAAATACCGGGGTGTCGTCGGGAATCTTGTCGAATGACCCACGTTCGATCGATCTTTCGAAAACCTGCCGAGGCCACAAATAGCCGGGGTAGTACTCCGCCACTGCCAAACGATTGTTGGATGTTGCAGCGAGAGTACCCAGCAGAATCAATGCAACCAGAGGAACGGCTGCAATTCGGCCCCAGATAACTGATCGTGCCGCGAACCATCCACGGGCAAACAACACCAGCGCACCCAGAGTCAGCGCAAAACCAAAATATTCGAGGTACACGGGTATGTAGGCATTGCCAAGAACTACCTCGTCTTGCCATCGAACGGTCTGCGAGACGACGAGGGCCGGGATGAACCAAAGGCTGCATCCGACCCCAGCCATCATCAGTAGCGCCTTGTTTGCAACTTTCGGCAACTTGTGCAGAGCCAAGACGCACAGGCCAACAACCAATGCGCCGACGACCCACGATCTAACTTGACGTACGTCGAGGAATCTCGGGAATTTCTGAATGAATGGGGGCGTATTCAACTGGGCATATGAGAGCGGCACGGCGCCAACCGCCTGTCTCACAAACGTCGGAATCAGACGCCCAGGCTCGAGGCTGGACGTGTATCCAGGCGCAGAAGTCTCGACTCGAGCACGAAGGTAGAGCAGGTGCAACATTGCCAGAGCGGCAGGGCCGACGAAGTAGAACGACCGACGAAGCCAATGTCGTCGATTCTCAATGAGCACTATCAAGGCAAGCGCCGGACTGAAAAGAACAGTCGTCTCGTATGTCAGCAGAGCGGCCGAATATGCGACCATCGCAGACATGAAGAATGCGTGGTTGTCGCGACGCGCACCCAATATGCAAAGCGCCGCGGTGAGCAGCATCAGAATCATCAGCGATGGCTGTTGAAGCGAAAACTGCAAGATCGGGTCGTATTGCACGCGGAACTGAAAGGCCGCGACAACCAGTAGTCCGCATAGCAGTGCAGCACGGCCACTTCGAGTCACAAGCCTCACCAGAACCACGAGAAGGGTGACCCCGCCGAGAACCACTGCGAGTTGAGCGGCCTTGTAAACAGCGATCGTGGAAAGGAAATAGTGCGCAGCGGCCCCAATGGTTATGGCACCCGGGAAAAATCTCCCTTGGTTGATCCGCCAACCATTTGTGACTTCCCAGATGAAAGACCAAAGGGATTGGCCGGAAAAGTGAAGATTCATCGGATGCAACGAATCGAACGTGTCATCCCCACTGTAGGGGCTGCCAATCACAGGCCACAGCACAATTGTCGAGAGAGCGAGCAACGCAGCCATCCCCCCAGCCTCAACAAGCAGGGCCTTACGAACCGACTTCACCGAAGTACCGAACATCGGTTGCAATAAGATCGGCGCGTGGTGAAATCGTCGTCTGTCAGGGCCGTAGCTGGAACCATCGTCGCCCAAAACTACCTCGCCCAGGCCGCCATCCTCGCTGACTCGTTCTACAAGATTCACCCCAATGGGGTCTTCACTACTCTTATCATCGACCGTGCGTCCGGTCGCATGCCCCCAGACGAACTTTCAGGGAATGTCGTATCCATCAACGACTTGCCAATCGAATCCGAAACGTTGTACGAAATGGTCGCCTCTTACAGCCTCATGGAACTGGCAACCGCTCTGAAGCCTCGATTTCTCAGCTATCTGTTGTCAGCACATTTCGGGCCAGCCATCTACCTCGACCCGGACATCTACATCTACAGTTCACTGGATCCGATCTTCGGGGCTCTAGCAGAGTCTCCAATCGTTCTCACACCACATACCATCAAACCCATCCCCCGAGATGGGTTGGAAACATCGGAACAGACGATTCGGCATGCGGGGATTTTCAACCTTGGCTTCATCGGGGTCAGCCCGCTCGCAGAAGACTTCCTTGAGTGGTGGCACGAGCGACTCGTCACCGATGCAATCGTCGATCTCGCCCAGGGTCTTTTCACCGACCAGCGATGGATCGATTTCGTGCCATCACTCTTCGAGTTTAGGACGCTGACTGACCCGGGTCTCAACGTGGCCTACTGGAATCTCCACGAACGCAACCTTCTCATCGATGAATCCGGTGTGATTACTTCAAACGGCTCTATGTTGAAATTCATGCACTTCAGTGGCTTTGATCCGGAAAGTCCTTGGCGTCTGACAAAGCACACTGGTGACCGCGCACGATTTGCGATCGGTGACTCCGTCGCCGCACGAGTGCTGTGCGATGAATACGCTCACAGGCTCGTGATCGCAGGTCATACTGAGCGCAAAAAGCAGCCCTACGGCTTCGACCGAACACCAACTGGGCTGCCCCTCACGGCCCTTTCACGGTCGGCCTATCGGCGCGCGCTTTCTCAGTCTTCAGCCCCCAAACCACCCAACCCCATCACACAGCCCGACCAATTCGAAGCTTGGCTCACAAGCCCGACCCTCGGTCTGTTCGGCTACCGACATTCACGACTCGAGCGCGAAATTTGGAACACCCGTCCCGATCTCCAACATCTCCTCCCCGACATCGACTGCAAGCATTCACAACACTTTCTCAAGTGGCTCCGAGAAGACAGGGACGTTCAACAAATCCGTCGTGCCTTTGGAATCGGTTCCCAGAAGCAACCAGTCGTGGAACCACTCAAGAGTGGCGGTTGGAATGTTGTCGGCTACTTCTCCGCCGAGCTTGGCGTCGGTGAAGCCGGACGCCAATTGGGTCGACTGGTCGCTCTGGGTGGCAGGCCGGTTGGTTATGTCGCAACCTCTGTTGAGTCATCGCGGCAGAACCATCACTTCGAACACGACCTCCTCGATCAGCCGAAATATCGAAATTCGATCTTGGCCGTCAATGCAGATCAAACAGAACGCGTTCTCGAACTCTCTGCAATTACACAACATCCACGTGGGCGGCGAATTGGCTTTTGGTTTTGGGAGATCGAAGACTTTCCAAAACAATGGAAATCTGCATTCTCGGTGCTTGACAAGGTGTGGTGCGCATCCGAATTTGTTGAGCAATCCCTACTGCGAGCCAATCCTCCATGTCCGATACGACGCGTTCGTCTACCTCTCGAAGCTCCCATTGAACCGACTCCGTACTCGCGGGATCTGCTTGGGTTGCCCGATGGGTTCGTCTTTCTTTTCACATTTGATTTCAATTCTGTAATGAAGAGAAAGAATCCCGTCGGCGTGGTCGACGCATACCGTCGGGCATTTGGCCCGAATGACGGGGCGCAACTCGTACTGAAATCGATCAATGGACATCGCAATCTCAGCGAGATGGCGCTATTGAAATATCAGATTCAAGACCGCAGCGACATCCAGTTACTGGACGGATACCTCACCGCGGGAGAAGTCCAAGGACAGATCGAGTTGTGCGACTGCTTTGTCTCCCTGCACCGATCCGAAGGTTACGGATTGAATCTCGCCCGCGCCATGATGGCAAACCGTCCGGTCATCGCTACGGGTTACTCAGGGAATTTGGACTTCATGCCTGCTGACTATCCCTTTTTGGTGTCGTGGACCAAGGTCGCCGTTGGTGAAGAGGCTTATCCCTACGAGCCCACTTCACTTTGGGCTGAGCCAAATCTGGATCATGCTGCAGACCTCATGCGCTGGGTCTTTGAAAACCGAGATGCCTCCGTCGCCCAGGCGCAACACTTCTCTCAGTTACTTCAGACGACGCATTCTTTAGATTCTTGTATAGAACGGGTAAGCGACTATCTCGGAGAAATCGAGTGACACGACCAGAGACTCTCGTCAGTTACGCACAGAACCATGAGGACATTGTCCTCGCCCGAATTTTCGAGCCTTGGAACCGCCCAGGCCACTGGGTTGATATCGGAGCGGGCCATCCGACGTTTGATTCAGTCACACGACTCTTTTCCGACTTTGGTTGGACCGGTGTCAATGTTGAGCCGCTCGTGCCTGAATTTGAATCGCTTTGCGCTGAACGTCTAGCGGACATAAATCTCAACTGTGCAATCGGGAGTTCGGTGGGAACCTCCCTTATTTATGAGGGCCCGCCGGCCAGTCGCGGCACATCAACGATGATTCCCGAACACGCCCGCAACGATCGCGATAGATCCGAACCATTGACCACACGTGAAGTTGAGGTACGGACGTTGTCTTCCGTACTCGATCAAACTCCTTGGGAAATCGACTTCATAAAGATTGACGTCGAGGGGATGGAATCGTC
>Ga0194126_10003987_pt1 | contig 22846 bp, 20 predicted proteins | sample TA2KigC150mmetaG_FD_148641 | JGI IMG/M metagenome (GOLD analysis project Ga0194126, IMG submission 148641) | Freshwater microbial communities from Lake Tanganyika, Tanzania - TA2015035 Kigoma Deep Cast 150m | ecosystem: Environmental > Aquatic > Freshwater > Lake | place: Tanzania: Lake... | reverse complement strand
GACGAAGTAGGCGTCCAGCCCGTTGAGCTTGCGCGTGGTGACCCCCGGCAAGCCCAGCAGCAACTCGTCGAGCTTGGCCTTGCGCGCGGCCTCGGTCATCGCGCCACCCGCAGCGGCAGGGCCTTCATGCCGCGGAACACCATCGAGTTCAGCCACTCGATCCGCTCCCCGGGCAGGGCAAGCGAGATGTCCCGCCAGCGGCGCAGGACCGCCGGCAGCGCCACCTGCCCTTCCATGCGCGCCAGCGGAAAGCCCAGGCAGATGTGCATGCCGAAGCCGAAGCTGAGGTGCGCCGGGCCGCCGCGGTCCAGCCACAGCCGGTCTGGCTGCTCATAGACCTCCGGGTCGCGATTGGCGGCGTTGAGCATCAGGAACACGCGCTCGCCGGGCTTCAGCCGCTTGCCGCGCAGTTCCTGCTCGATCCTCACCACCCGCACCTGGGCGCCGCTGGGCCCGTCGTAGCGCAGCAGCTCCTCGACCGCGCGCGGGGCGAGACCGGGTTCGGCGCGCAGCGCCTCGAGCTGGTCCGGAAAGCGCAGCAGCGAGGCGAGGCCGTTGGCGATGTGGTTGGTGGTGGTCTCGTGGCCGGCGAACAGCAGCAGGATGCAGGTGGCGATCAGCTCATCTTCGGTGAGGCGCTCGCCGTCCTCTTCCAGGTGCACCAGCTGTGACAGCAGGTCTTGGCCGGGCGAACGGCGCCGGTCCTCGATCAGCTCGCGAAAGAACGCGGCCATCTGCTTGGTCGCGCGCTCGGCGATGTCGTACTTGTCCCGGGACATGCGCGAGCTGCCGATGAACAGGGCCATTTCGTCGGACAGGCCTTTCACTCTTCCCAGTGCCTGGCGCGGCACGCCCAGCATGGCCATGATCACCAGCGCCGGCAGCGGGCCGGCGAAATCGGCGATGAAGTCGATCTCGTTCCGATCCCCGATGCGCTCGAAAAGCCACTGCGTCAGCTCCTCGGCCGCGGGCCGCATCGCGTTCATGGACTGCAGGTGGAACACCTTGCCGGTGAGCCGGCGCAGCCGGGTGTGCTCCGGCGGGTCGCGGAACACCATCCAGTGCGTCAGGTAGCGGACGATGTCGCCGATGCGCGCCGCCTCGGGTCCGGGCAGCGTGGCGAAGAACGGCCGCAGCCGGTCGGAAGACATCTCACGGTCCAGGCACACCGCCTTGTTGTCGTCATAGCGCGTGAGCACCCAGGCCTTGAGCCGCGGGCTCCAGTGCACCGGATCGGTCTGCCGCAGCTGGCGGTAGGCCGGGAACGGGTCGCGCAGGAACGCCGGCGCCTCGGGACGGAAGTCGATCGGCGCCGCAACTTCCGAAACTGGGGTCATGCCGCGGATTATCGCCCCGAACGCGCCCGGCCCGCGCGCAGGGCGAGGGCGGTCTCGCGCACGCTGCCCAGGTGCGGGTGCAGGCGCAGGGCGAGGCCGAAGGCCAGCAGCGCGGCCTCGGTGTCGCCGCGGCTGCGCAGGATCTCCCCCAGCCCGCACAGCGCGCCGAAGTGGCGCGGCTCCAGCGCCAGGGTGCGGTGGATCGCCTCGACGCTGTCGTCGTCGCGCTCCATCAGGTAGCACAGCGTCGCGCGCTTGTTCCAGGCCTCGGCCCAGTCCGGGCGCCGCCGCAGCAGGATCGCGAGCCGTGTTTCCGCGAGGTCGAAGCGCCGCGCCGCGATGTCGGCCGAGGCGCGGTCCAGCGCGACCTGCGCCTCCTCGTGGCCGTGGTACATCCAGGCGCTCCAGATCGCTTCCTCGATGGGCTGCGCCTCGCCGGGCGTGGCGCAGGCGATGAGGCGGTCGAAGAACTCGTCCAGGCGGGTCGGGAGGGAGCGCGCCGGCCGCCGCTCCGGGAGCCGGGTGAGGAGCCGCAGCGTGGCGACTGGTTCGGCATGTTGCATGCGCTAACATGAAGCATACCTCAGGAGCCCGCCCTGACCAGCACAGCCGCATTTTCCCCCGTCGACCCGAACGAGGTGATGATGACCGGGGAGAACTCGTTCATCCGCCTCAGCCCCGACGGCGGCAGGACGCAAACCCACCGCTTCAGCCACTGGCGCGTCCTGTGGTGCCCGGCCGGCGCCGGCCACGTCCTGTTGGCCAAGAGCAGCCTGACCGGGGACGCGGTGCGCATCTACTCGGACCACGAGCCGGTGGCGCGCTGGCTGCAGAGGGAAATCGAGTCGCTGCTGTTTCCCGCGTTCGCCGACCCCGCGCTGCCGGTGGCGAAGGCCGAGTTCTCGCGCGCCGGGAGCGCGGACTTCAAGGCGGTCGAGACCATCCGCACCGCCGACACGCTGATCGAGATGGTGTGGCGCGAGTTCCTGCCCCCGTTCGTGCTCAACATGCCCCCGGGCTCGGCCAACCGGCCCATCGGCGTCTTCAGCACCTTCTTCCCCGCGCGCTGGGCGCAGGTGGCGTTCAACAACCTTGTGGCGGGCGGCAAGCCCTGGCCGGAGAAGCGCGGCGAGCGCGAGTCCTCCAGCGCCTGCCTGGCGTGGTCGGAGACCTGGGTTCGTCCCGCGGGCTCGAAACCCGGCTAGAACGGATAGGGCGTCGCCTTGTCCTGGATCGTCACCCACTGCCACTGGGTGAACTCCTCCCAGTTGGCGACGCCGCCATGGCGCCCGCCGTTGCCGGAGGCACCCCGGCCGCCGAACGGCACCCAGGGCTCGTCCGCCACCGTCTGGTCGTTGACATGGATGATGCCGCTGCGCAGCTTCGCGGTGAACGCCATCGCGCGCTCCACCGACTGCGTGATCACGCCAGTCGACAGACCGTACTCGGTGGCGTTGCTCATCGCGATTGCCTCCTCGTCGGTGTCGAAAGTCAGCACCGTAAGCACCGGTCCGAACACCTCCTCGGTGTACACGCGCATGTCGGGCCGCACGCCCTCCAGCACCGTCGGACTGTAGAACAGCTTGTCGTAGGTGCCCCCGGCGCGTAGCACGGCGCCCTTGGCCACTGCGTCCTTCACGATGCCGTCGATGCGCTCGATCTGCCGGGCGTTGATGATCGGGCCCAGCGCGCAGGGCCCGGCGCTCGGGTCGCCCACCGGCAGGTGCTTCGCCTTCGCCACCAGGCGCTCGGTAAGCTCGCGCGCAATGCTTCGCTGCGCCAGCACCGTGCCGGTGGCCATGCAGATCTGGCCCTGGTGCAAGTATGCGCCCCAGGCGGCACTGGAGGCGGCCACGTCCAGGTCCGCATCGTCCAGCACGATGGTCGAGTTCTTGCCGCCGAGTTCCAGCGTCACGCGCTTCAGGTGCCGGCTGGCCAGCTCGCCCACGCGCTTGCCGGCGGCCGTGGATCCGGTGAACGAGATCATCGCGATCGCCGGGTCGGTGATCATCGCCTCGCCCACCTTTGCGTCGCCCGGCAGCACGTGCAGCAGCCCGGCGGGCAGGCCCGCGGCCTCGAACAGGCGCGCCAGCATGAAGCCGCCGGTGACCGGCGTGCTCGGGTCGGGCTTGAGCACCACGGCGTTGCCCAGGGCCAGCGCCGGCGCCACCGCGCGTGCCGAGAGGATCAGCGGCGCATTGAAGGGCGAGATCACGCCCACTACGCCGTGCGGCACCCGGCGCGCGAAGCTCATGCGCTTGGGGCCCGAGGGCAGCATCATGCCCGGGGGCTGCGTCGCGATCGCCGCCGCCTCCAGCAGGATGCCGGTGACCATGTGCAGCTCGAAATCCGCCTTGGGCGGGATCGATCCGGTCTCGCGCACGATCCACCCGCGCATGGATTCGGCGTGCGCTTCCAGCAACTGTGCCGCGCGGCGCAGCACCGCCCCGCGCTGGTCCGCAGGCGTGTTGGCCCACTCCACCTGAGCGGCGGCGGCGGCCTGCGCCGCCTCGCGCACGTCCTCGGCATCCGCGAACCCGACTTCGGTCAGCACGTTGCCGGTGGCCGGTTCGCGCACCTCGCGCGTGCCGCCCTTGGCGAGCTGCCAGCGTCCGGTGAAAACCTTGCCCCTCCAGGCGTTCTCGGCGGCGATGGTCACCGCGGTGGTCTGCTTCTCGGCCATGAACAAGCCTCCTTTCCAGGTCAGTGTTCCGGGTTTGGTGTCGGCGCCCAGGTAAGCCGCGCGCAGGCGCTCCGACTTGAGGAGCTTGCCCGCCTGGCCTTTCATCACCACCACGCCGCGTTCGATCACGTAGGCGCCTTCGGCGATCGCCATCGCCTTGGCGACGTTCTGCTCCACCAGCAGGATGGTGACGCCTTCGTCCCTGATGCGGCGCACGATCCCCAGCAGCTCGTCGATCATCTTGGGCGCGAGGCCGAGCGAGGGCTCGTCCAGCATCAGGAGCCTGGGCTTGCCCATCAGGGCGCGCCCCACCGCCAGCATCTGCTGCTCGCCGCCGGACATGGTCCCGGCCAGCTGCTCGCGCCGCTGCGCGAGCTTGGGGAAGAATTCGTAGATGCGCTGCAGGCGCGCCTCGCGCTCGCCGCGCGGCAGGAGGTACGCGCCCAGCTCCAGGTTCTCGCGCACCGACATCTGCGGGAACAGTTGCCGCCCCTCGGCCACCTGCGCCAGACCGCGCGAGACGATGGACGAGGGCTCCGGCGGCAGCGGCTCGCCGTCGAGCAGCACCGCGCCCTCGCGCGGAATCAGGCCGGACACCGCCTTCAGCAGCGTGGTCTTCCCCGCGCCGTTGGGGCCCACCACCACGGTGATCTCGCCCTCTGGCGCCTCCAGGTCCACGTTCTGCAGCACGCGGATCGGGCCGTAGCCGGCGCTCAGGCCCCTGATGGACAGGCCGCTCATGCCGCCTTGCGCCCGGGTTCGGTTACCGGTTCGCCTTGCTCGCCCAGGTAGGCCTCGATCACGCCGGCGTCCTTGGCCACCGCGCGCGGGTCGCCGTCGGCGATCTTGCGACCCTGGTGCAGCACCGCGACACGCTCGACATAGTCCATCAGCACGCGCACTGCGTGCTCGATCCAGATCACGGCCAGGCCCAGCTCGTCGCGCACGCGCCGGATGAGTTGCGCCGTGAGCTCGACCTCGGCGTGGGTGAGGCCCGCGGCGACCTCGTCGAGCAGCAGCACGCGCGGCCGCGCGCCGAGCGCCATGCCGATCTCGAGCAGGCGCTGCTTCGAGGGCGTGAGGCCGCCGGCCGGGACCGCAGCCACGTCGGCGAGGCCGAGGAACTCCAGGATCGTGCCAGGCTCGTCGAACGCGTCATGCGCATGGCTGCGCGTGCGGCCGGCAAATTCCAGGCCGAAGCGGACATTGTCGATCGCCGGCATCTCCTTGAACACACGCGGGGTCTGGAAAGTGCGGGCGATGCCGTGGCGCGCAAAGGCATGGGCGCCCTCGCCCGTCAGGTCGTCGCCGACGATCACGATGCAGCCCGAGGTGGGGACGAGCACCCCCGACAGCGCATGGAAGAACGTGGTCTTGCCCGCGCCATTGGGCCCGATGACGCCGACCAGCTCGCCGGCGTGGACCGCGAGGTCCACCGCGTCCACGGCCACCAGGCCGCCGAAGCGCACACTCACGCCCTGTGCGGCAAGCAGCGGTTCACGCACGGCTCTTCCCCCAGCGCCAGCGTTCCAGCAGGGAGGCCAACCCGCCGGGCAGGTACAGCACGAGCAGGATGAGCAAGAGCCCCAGGATCACGAGAAACAGGTACGGGAACTGCAGCCGCAGGTATTCGGTGAGGACGCTGAACAGCACCGACGAGGCGATCGGCCCGAGGATGGTATGCGCACCGCCAACCATCGCGATCAGCACCGTCTGGAAGCCGATGAATGGGTTGAACACCGAAAGCGGGTCGATGTAAGTCCAGCGCACCGCCATCGCGGCGCCGAGCGCGCCGGGGAAGAACGCCGACAGCGAGAACGCCAGGATCTTGGCGCGCCGCGTCTCCACGCCCAGGGTGCGGGCACGCTCCTCGTCCGAGCCGATGCCGCGCAGGGCGAGGCCGAGGCGACTCGCGCGCACGACGAGCGCCGTGACCACCGCGAGCGCAGACACCAGCAGCACCACGTGGTAGATGGTGACCGTCTCCGGGGGCTCGGAGATCACGCGCCCGACGGTGCCCGCGTAGGCCTTCTCGTAGTAGGTGATGGCATGGCGCACCAGCTCGCCCAGGCCGAAGGTGATCACCGCGAAGTACGCGCCGCGCAGGTGCAGCACCGCTGCGCCCACCAGCGCCGCGAACGCTGCCGCCGCCAGGCCGCCCAGCAGCACGCCCAGGCCATAGGCCAGCGTCCCGATGCCCCACGCGGTCACGTAGGCGCCCATGCCGAAGAATGCCGCGGTCGCAAGCGACAAGTAGTTGGTGGCGCCGCAGAACATCGCCCAGCTCACCGCCAGCCCGGCGTACATCAGGCAGGTGAGCGTCAGCGCGAGGGCGAAGTCCGACATCAGCCAGGGCATCGCCGCGAGCGCCAGCGCGGCGAGGACCGTCGCGGCAATCGAGTCGCGCAGCGTGAACCGTCTCATCGCGCGAACAGCCCCTTGGGGCGGGCCAGCAGCACGCCGATCAGCACGGCATAGGACAGGAGCATCTTCAGCGACGGGCTGGTGTAGTGCATGCCGAACGTCTCCACCAGGCCCAGCAGGAACCCTCCCAGCAGCGATCCCAGCGCGCTGCCCAGTCCGCCCAGCACGATCACGATCAGCGCGGTGACCGTGTAGGGCTCGCCCATGCCGGGGGAGATTTCGTACACCATGGACAGCAGCGCCCCGGCCACGCCGGCCATCGCCAGACCCAGGCCGAATACCACCGGGTGCAGGTAGCGGGTGTCGATCCCCACCAGCTGCGCGCCGGTGGGCGACTGCATCATCGCGCGCACCGCCTTGCCGATCAGCGTCCAGCGCAGCACGGCGAGGAGTGCGAGGCTCGCGCCCACCGCGAAGGCGAACACCACCAGGCGGTTGGCCTGGAAGCGCGCCCCGCCCACGTCCACGGCCTCGGCGAGGAAGGAGTAGCCGCGCAGGTCCGCGCCCCAGGCGAGGTAGGCGGCGTTCTGCAACAGGAACATGAGGCCAAAGCCCACCAGCAGGCTCCTCGCCTCGATCATCTCCACCGCCGGCGCGGTGCGGATGATGCGGCGGAAGCACAGCCAGTACACCGCCACGCCGAGCGTGAACAGCGCCAGCGCCACCACCGGCAGGAACACGATCGGGTTCACCTGCAGCACCGTGTGCCCGAGCCAGGTCAGGTAGGCGCCCAGCATGAGGAACTCGCCGTGCGAGATGTTCATGATCCGCATCAGCCCGTACTGCAGGTTGAGGCCCAGCGCGACCAGCGCGTAGATGCCGCCGGTGATCAGGCCGGTGGCGACGAGTTCGAACCAAAAGGCCATGGCAAAGCGGGCGGCGGGTACGACAGGGCCCCGCGGGTGCGCCGCGGGGCCCCGGGGCGGTTCCGGGCTACATCCAGGCCGGCTTGGGGTAGTACGCCGGGCCGGTCGCCTTCTGCGGCGGCCAGACTACCTCGAACTCGCCGCTATGCCACTGGCTCACGCTGCCCGGAGTGGAGACGTTCTCGCCGTTGCGGAAGCGGATCTTGCCGATGATGGTGTCGAACTCCGAGCTCGCGATGGCGTCGCGCAGCGCCTTGCGGTCCAGGCCCGCCTTGGCCACCGCCTGCTCCAGGATCTGCAAGCCGGCCCAGGCGTGGGCGCTCGCCCAGCGGTCAGGCTCCTTCTTCCACCGCGCCACGTGCGCGTCGAAATAGGCCTTGGTTGCGGCGCTGGTCTTCGGGTTCCAGGTGCCCAGCCCCATCACGCCCTCGGCCACCGGGCCGAACTTGTCGCGATAGACCGGGAAGGCGGTGCCTACCGCGGTGTAGAACAGCTTCGGGTTGAAGCCGATCGCCCTGGACTGGCCGGTGATGAGGAAGGTGTCGGGCGGGTAGCTGAGCGCGATGAACGCATCCGGGTTCTTCGACTTGATGTCGTTCAGCACCGGCTGCAGGTCCTTGACGCCGATCGGGTAGCTCTTCTTCTCCACGATCTGGATGTTCTTCTGCTTGAGCGAGGCCTCCAGCCCGGCGAACTGCTCCAGGCCGAACAGCTCGTCGACGTAGATCACCGCCGCGGTCTTCGCGCCGCGCGCGGCGAGGAACTCTGCCAGCGCGTCCATCATCCGGTCGGGTTGCTGCAGCAAGGCGAAGAAGTACGGGTTCTTCATGCCTAGAAGCTTGCGCCCGGTCGCGGTGGGCGACAGCATCGGGTAGCCGTATTTCTGCGCCAGCGGCATCACCGCGAAGTTGGCGCCGGTGCCCCAGGGGGGCAGGATCAGGTCGACCTTGTCGCTGCCCATGAGTTTTTCGTAGGACCGTACCACCGTCTCCATCTCGCTGCGGTCGTCCAGCCCGATCAATTCGACCTTGCGCTTCTTGCCCTTCAGGTCCAGGCCGCCGCGCGCGTTTACCTGCTCGGCCCACATGATGTAGTTAGGTTCCTGCGTCACCTGGGCGCCCGCCGACCAGGGGCCGGTGCGCGCGATGGCGTAGCCGATGCGGACCGGGGCGTCCTGGGCGAAGGCGGGCGCGAGCACGGCGGCGGCGAGAACGCCGAGAACGGCGCGTCTGGAAAAACGGGGTCGGAACATTGCTCTCTCCTCTGTTTGGGCGGCCCTGAATGTGCCAGGCCGCCACGGATCTTCGTGGCTCTCCTGTGCCGCCCGGGACTTTACGATCCAACCGCGATTCTGGCAATTGAAACCGAGCGGCCGCCGCCTGCCTAATCCCCCCGGCAACGCCACGCCCGCGGCGCGTGCCGCGGCACGAACGGACTCCGGCCAGTTGATCCGGCCTGGATCCCGTCCCCCGGCGATGCCGAGCAACATCGCCTCCGCGGCACCGACATTACGGAAGCCGCGTGAGACCCCAGGCGGGATGCTGACGGTGTCCCACGGGCCGAGGCGCAGGCTGCGCTCGCCCTTGAGCCCCCAGAAAACTTCCCACTGACCAGACAGGGCAATGGACACCTCCTGCGACAGGTGATTGTGCAGGGGTGCCGACTTGCCGGCCGCGCAGCGCACGAGATTGAGGTGGAAGTCCTCAGCCGCAAGCGGTGCTTCCGGGCGCTCCCCCAGGACGCGGTAGGTCGTCGGCTCGCACCCGGGGATACCGGCGTCGAGGTAGTCCCCAGCGGGACGCAACGCCGCGAATCGCGCGATGCGCGCCTCGATTTCCTCGAGGCTCGGGTTGGCATCCGTGATGGGCGCCATCGCACTCATGGCAGCAGCAGCACCGAGCCGGTGGTGCGCCGCGCCTCCAGCTCGCGGTGCGCTTGCGCCGCCGCAGCAAGCGGGTAGCGGTGGCGGATCTCCACGCGAATCGTGCCGGCACGCAGCGCCGCGAACACGCGCTCGGCCATCTCGTTCAGAACCGCGCGGTCCGCGGTGTAGTGAAACAGCACCGGCCGGGACAGGGTGCCGGACTTGGAGCCGAGGTCGGGCAGCGAATCATGCGGCCCGCTCGCCTGGCCGTAGCAGATCCAATGCCCGGTGAAGGCGAGCGCCTCCAGGTTCTCGGCCGCGGCCTCGCGGCCCAGCCCGTCGTAGATCAGCTCCGCGCCGCGGCCGTTGGTCAGGTTCTTCACCTCGGTCGCGAAACGATAATTCGAGGTCAGGATCGGAAAATCGCAGCCGTTGGCGCGCGCGAGGCGCGCCTTGTCCTCGCTCGAGACCGTGCCGATCACCTTCGCGCCCAATGCCTTCGCCCACTGGCACAGCAGCAGGCCGACGCCGCCTGCGGCGGCATGAACCAGCACCGCCTGGCCGGGCCGGACCCGGACGGTCCGATGCAGCAGGTACTCCGCGGTCATGCCCTTCAGCATCACGGCGGCCGCAGTCTCCTCGCTCAGGTCCTCCGGCAACACCACGACCTGGTCGGCGGCCAGCGTGCGCACCGAGGCATAGGCCCCCGGCGGCGGGCAGGCGTAGGCAACCCGGTCCCCGGGCAACAGGTGCGCGACGCCCTCGCCCACGTCCACCACCTCGCCCGCGGCCTCCATCCCGATCGGCGCCGGCGGCTCGATCATGCGGTACTGGCCCTTGCGGACGTAGACGTCGATGTAGTTGACGCCGACCGCGGTCTGCCGGATCCGGACCTCGCCGGCACCGGGCGCCGGCGCGGCACGATTCTCCAACTGCAGTACCTCCGGCCCGCCGAAAGCGGTCGCGACCGAAACCTGGCACTGCATTGCGCCCGCGTTGGCGGCGCGCGCCGGCGCGGGGCTGCCGCGGCGCAGATAGGCGCGCAGGCCCTCGAACCCGCCTTCGTAGACGCCCTTGCCAACCAGGTCCGCGAACTCCCGCTCGCGCCCGCGCGGCGCCTCGAAGGTGGACTGCCAGTGCCAGAAGGTGCGGTTGCCGTCGGTGACCGGCTTCAGCTGCACCGTGGCGACATAGCGCTTCATGGGCAGCGTCGCCTCCAGGATGCAGTAGGTGGAGATGTGATCGCGATCCGACAGCGCCAGCAGCTGCTCGCGGATGTGGTTGCCGTCCTTGAGGAAGAAGTTGCGCACGCAGCCCACCTGGTCCGGCGGCTCGTCGTTCTCGATGCTCGACTCGCCCACCGCCGGGTGCCAGGCCCAGTGGCTGTTGAAGTCGCGCAGCACCGCCCAGAGGCGCTCGATGGGCGCGTCGATGACCGCGGAGCGCGTGACCCTGATCAACGCAGCAGTTGCTTGAGGGAGTTGAACGCAGACTGGAACACGCCCTGGCCGATGTTCTGCGCCAGTTCCCGCTCCCGCTCCGGCGCGCAGTCGAATTCGGCCCACCATTCGGCGAAGGTGCGGTTGCCGTCGGTGACCGGCGTCAGCTTCAGCGTGGCGACGTAGTTCTCCACCCCCATCGGACTCTCCAGGATGGAATAGCTGCACTGGTAGTCGTAGTCCGACAGCGTCAGCAGCTGCTCGCGGATGAGGCCGCCGTCCTTGAGGCGGAAGTTGCGCACGCAGCCGATCCTGTCCGCAGGCATGCCGCCTTCGATGCGCGACTCGGCCACGAACGGCGTCCACTTCGGCAGGCCGTTGAAGTCGCGCACCTGCGCCCAGACGGCCTCGGCCGGAGCATCGATCACGCTGGAGGTGTAGACCTTGATCATCTATTTCCCGGGCTTGTCCGTGATCGCCGCCACGCCGCCCGCGGCCAGCAGCCCGGTCGCGGCCTGGCCCAGGTCGCCGCCCTGCACCCCGATCTCCTTGAGCAGCTGGTCCACCAGCGGCGCCTGCGCGCGGTAGCGCAACGCCGAATTCACCACGCCGTCGGCGAAGCTGGCGCCGTTGCCGCCGCCCAGGTCGCCACCGCCCCGGCCGCCGCCCGCCAGGCCGTCCACCTGCAGGATCTTGATGCCCTCGATTCTCTCCATCGGCTTCACCGACTCGCGGATGATGCCCTCCAGCTTGTCGATCAGGCGGATGCGCATCGCCGACTGGCGCGATTCCGGCGTCAGCAGGTTCTGCGCCTTGTTCATCAGGCTTGCGCCCTCGGCTTCCACCTCATGCCGGATTTTCGCGGCCATGGCGCGGATCTTCTCCGCGTCGGCCGCGGCCTCCGCGTCCATGCGCAGCGCGGCGCCGCGGTCGGCCGCCGCCGTCTTTTCCGCCCCGGCAGCCACGGTGAGGCGCAGCGCGTCGCGCTCGGCCTCCTGCGCCGCGGCGATGAGCTCGATCTTCTTGCGCCGCTCGGCCATCTCGGTTTCGCGCGCGGTGAACACGCGCTCCTCCTCCGTGGTCGCCCTGGCGCGGGCCTGGTCTGCCGCCGCCTGGGCCTCGGACTGCGCCTTGGACTGCTGCGCCACCGCGATGGCGCGCTGCTGCTCGGCCAGCTCGATCGCCTTGCGCCGTTCGATTTCGCGCGCCTGGACGTCGCGTTCCTTCGCGATGCGCTCCTCCTCCACCGCGCGCTCGGAAGCCAGACGCGCCCGGTCCACCGCCTCGCGGGCGGCGATCTGCGCGCGCTCGGCCTCCTGTTCCTTGGCCGCGCGCTCCTGCGCCAGGTTCGCCTTCTGCGCCGCGCGCTGCGTCTCCACTTCGCGCTCCTGCTCCAGCCGCGCCGTTTCCAGCTCGCGGTCGATGTCCAGCGCCTGGCGCTCGGTCTCCAGGTTCTTGTTGCGGATCTGGATCATGGTGTCCTGCTCGATGTCGTTGCGCGTCTTCTTGCGCCGCTCGATCTGCTCGGTGAGCCGCGTCAGGCCCTCGGCGTCGAAGGCGTTCGACGGGTTGAAGAACTCCATCGCCGTCTGGTCGAGCTGCGTGAGCGACACCGTTTCCAGCTCCAGCCCGTTCTGCAAGAGGTCGGCGGCGACCACGGCGCGCACGCGCTTGACGTAGTCGCCGCGCTTCTCGTGCATCTGCTCCATCGTCATCTCGGCCGCGACGGTCCGCAGCGCATCCACGAACTTGCCCTCCACCAGCTCCTTGAGCGTCTCGGGCTGCAGGGTGCGCTGGCCGAGGGTCTGCGCCGCAGAGGCGATGGCCTCCGGCGTCGCCTGCACGCGCACGTAGAACTCTCCGGTCACGTCCACCCGCATCCGGTCCTGGGTGATGATCGCCTTGTCCCGTCCGCGCGAGACCTCCAGCCGCAGCGTGTTCATGTTGACCGGCACCACCTCGTGCACGATGGGCAGGACCAACGCGCCGCCGTTCATGACCACCTTCTGCCCCCCCAGGCCCGTCCTCACGAAGGCGCGCTCCTTGGACGAGCGCAAGTAGAGCCAGTTGAGCAGCCACACCGCGATCGCGACGAGGACCGCGACCACGATCAGGCCGAGGATGAATTGACCGAATTGCGCTCCGCTCATGACGCACCTCTCTTGATTCGCTTGAACCTGCGGGTTGTCTCAGTGATTGCCCGTTCCGTGGGCAGGCGCTCCATGCTGGAGGCGCCGTAGAAGCCATCGCATCCCGGGCAGTTCCTCAGGATGAAAGCGGCGTCCTTGGGTTCCGAGATCGGGCCGCCGTGGCAAAGCACGATCACCTCGGGATTGAGCTTGCGCGCCGCCGCCGCCCAGCGCTCGATGAGCGGCACGCAGTCCTTGAGCTTCAGCGCAGTGTTGGCGCCGATCGCCCCGCCGGTGGTGAGTCCGAGGTGGCAGACGAGGACATCGGCGCCGGCCTTCGCCATGTCGCGCGCATTGCGCTCGGAGAACACATAGGGCGTGGTCAGGAGATCCAGCTCGCGCGCGCGCCTGATCACCTGCACTTCGAGGCCGTAGCCCATCCCGGTTTCCTCGAGCTGGGCGCGGAGGGTGCCGTCGAACAGGCCGACGGTCGGGAAATTCTGGATGCCGGAGAAACCAAGCTCGCCCAGGTGCTTCAGGAAGTGGTCGGTCAGCATGAACGGGTCGGTGCCGTTGACTCCGGCAAGCACCGGCGTATGCCTGACCACCGGCAGCACTTCGCGCGCCATGTCCACCACGATGTCGTTGGCGTTGCCGTAGGCCATCAGGCCGGCCAGCGACCCGCGCCCGGCCATGCGATAGCGGCCGGAGTTGTAGATCACGATGAGGTCGATGCCGCCGGCCTCCTCGCACTTGGCCGACAGCCCGGTGCCGGCGCCGCCGCCGATGATCGGCTCGCGGCGCTTCACCTTGGCGCGCAGCTTCTTCAGGATTTCGTGACGCGCGATGCGGGCCATGCGCCCCGCCCTCCCTTGGCGGTGATTTCGTTGAACTGCGCGGCCAGCGCCTGGGCGAAGGCCGGGTCGTTGATGTGCAGCGGCAGGCGCAGGAGCTTGCGGTCGGGCCCGGCGCGGAACTGCGCCGCCAGGGTATCGAACAGCGCCTTGTCCGCGGCCGGGTCCCAGAACGGCCCGCCCGGAACGTCCAGGCCGGACACCCCGCCCTCCGGAATCAGGAAGCGCACCGGCCCCTGCATGCGATTGAGCTTGGCGGCGATGAAGCGCCCGATGCGCACATTCTCCTCGACCGTGGTGCGCATCAGGGTCACGTTCGGGTTGTGGCGGTGCAGCGTCCGGCCGCGGTACTGCGCCGGCACCGTGTCCCAGGCCCAGAAATTCACCATGTCCAGCGCGCCGCAGGAACCGACGTAGGGAACCTTCAGGCGGGCAAATACGTCCATCCGCCCCGGCCCCGCGGTGAGGAAGCCGCCGGCGATCTCGTCGGCGACCTCGGTGGTGGTGACATCGACCACCGCCGCGAGCAGCCCGGACTCGACCAGTTTCTCCATGGACTGGCCGCCGGTGCCGGTGGCGTGGAACACGATGCAGTCGCCATCGGTTTCCAGCAGCGGGGTCAGCGCCTGCACGCAGGGCGTGGTCAGGCCGAACATGGTCAGGCCGATGGCCGGCCGGGTGCTCGCCGCGGCGTCCTCCTTCTTCGCGTAGGCGATCATGCCAGCCAGCGCGTGCGCGGCATTCGCGAGCACCTTCTCGGAGATGCGGTTGATCCCCGAGACGTCGGTCACCGAATACATCATGCAGATGTCCGATGGACCGACGTAGGGCTTGACGTCGCCCGAGGCGACCGTGGACACCATCACCTTGGGCACGCCAATTGCGAGCCGTCGCATCGCCGGGGTCGCCAGCGCGGTATTGCCGGAGCCGCCGGCCGAGATCATCCCGCCGAGGTCGCGGCGACGTGCCACGAAATGCTCCAGCGCCAGTGCCATCTCCGTCACCGCGCTGCCGCGGTCGCCGGTGAACACCGCGCGCTCGCCCATCGGATGGCAGCGCGCCACCTCGCGCGGATTGACCATCGCCGAGGAGGCCTTGCCGGAGGTGGAAATGTCCACCGTCACCGCCCGCAGGCCCAGTTTCTCCAGGCAGCCGCGCAGGTAGCCCAGTTCCCGGCCCTTGGTGTCGAAGGTGCCGACGACGTAGGCGGCGCGGCCGGTGCTGGCGGCGACCGGGAACTCGATCACCCTTGGCTCGGGCCTCGCCAGCGCTTGCTTGGCGGCTTCCCGCTCCAGCGGCCGGTCCACGTCCACCGAACCCCAGCGCGTATAGCCCCGCACCGCGCGCGGCTCCGCAGGCGGTGCAGGGATACTGGCCGCCTCGGCGCGCTTCACCGTCAGGACCTGCAGCCGCGTGTTCCCCTCGGGTTCCGGTTCAGGCGCAATGACCTCGTCCTGCGCGGCCTTCACGCCCAGCAGGCGTTGCTGCAGGCCGGGGTCGCCGGCCAGTTCGTCCACCGGCATCGAGCGGGCGATGCGCCCGTTCACCATCACGTCCACGGTGTCGGAGACGGCGAGCGCCACGCCCAGGTTCTGCTCGATCAGCAGGGCCGAGATCTCGCCGTCTGCGGCGAGCGACTTCAGCATCGCCTCCACCTGCTGCACGATGACCGGCGCCAGGCCCTCGGTGGGCTCGTCCATCACCAGCAGCTTCGGATTGAGCAGCAGCGCGCGCGAGATGGCGAGCATCTGCTGCTCGCCGCCGGAGAGCTCGGCGCCGCCGTTCGCCTTGCGCTCGGCGAGGCGCGGGAAGGTGGCGTAGATGCGCTCGACGGTCCAGGGCCCCCTGGTCGAGGCCAGGCGCAGGTGCTCGTGCACCGAGAGCGAGGGCCAGACGCGCCGGCCCTGCGGCACGTAGCCGATGCCGAGGCGCGTGATGCGGTGCGAGGGCAGCCCCAGCAGCTCCCGCCCCAGGAAGCGGATGCTGCCGGTGGCGGGCACCAGCCCGGCAATGGCGTTGCACAGCGTGGTCTTGCCCATGCCATTGCGGCCGACGACGGAAATCACGCCGCGCTCCAGGGTCAGCGTCACGCGCTGCAGCGCATGGGCGCGGCCGTAGAACACGTCCAGGTTCTCGATCGCCAGCACGGCAGCGGAAGGACCTGCCATTACGCGCGCCCCGTGCGGCCCATGTAGATCTGCTGCACCTCGGGATCGTTCTCGATCTCCCCGGGCGTGCCCTCCTTCAGCATGCGCCCGTTGTGCATCACGGTGACCCGGTCGACCACGCGCAACGCGATCTCCAGGTCGTGCTCGATGAGGACGAAGCTCATGTGGGCCGGGAGCGCGCGCAGCAGCGCGACCAGCTCGCGCCGCTCGGCGGGCGACAGGCCCGCCGCCGGCTCGTCGAACAGGATCAGGCGCGGCGCGCCGGCGAGCGCCATGCCGATCTCGAGCTGGCGCTGCTGTCCGTGCGACAGCGCGGCCACCGGCTCGTCGCCCACCGCCGTCAGGCGCACGCGCTCGAGCAGGTCCTCGGCCGCGGCGCGGGTGGTGCTTGCGCCCCCGGGCCGCAGCAGGCTGAAGCGGCCGCGCGCGACGCCGCGCACGGCCAGGAAGAGGTTGTCCCGCACCGTGAGGTCGCGGAACAGGAGCGAGGACTGGTAGGTGCGCCGCAACCCGGCCCGGATGCGCTCGTGGGGCGGGTGCTCGGTGATGTCCTCGCCGAAGAAGCGCACGCGGCCGGAAGTGGCCGCGAAGTCGCCCGTGATGACGTTGAACAGCGTGGTCTTGCCCGCGCCGTTGGCGCCGATCACCGCCCTGCGCCCGCCCGCGGCGACCGAGAACGAGACGTCCTCGACCGCCCGGAGCGCGCCGAAGCTGCGCGAGACGCCCTCCAGCCGGAGCGCATCCCCGGTGGTGAGCAGCTCGCGCGGCTGCAGTTCGGTGACCGATGCCATCGGCTCGTCCGGCTCCCGGTTACGGGCAGCTGGGCTCGTCGCGCGAGCCCATCTTGAACTGCTCCTTGGGCATGCCCAGCATCTGGTCGATGCCGTCCACCTTGCGCAGCACGCGGTTGAACAGATTGCCCTGGGCGTCCTTCACCACCTCGGTGATGAACGTGGTGCCGATCGCCTGGCGGTTGGCGTCCAGCCGCACGTCGCCCACCGGGGTCTTCAGGGTCATCTTCGAAAGCGCCTGGCGGTACTTGGCCTGGCCGCCGGAGAGATCGCCCTTGACCGCGTCCAAGCCGTCCAGCGCCGCTTTCATGTTGATGTAGTACACCAGCGCGAACAGCGACGGGCTGGGATAGGCGCCCGAGGACACCGGATACTCCTTCTGGTAGGCCGAGACGAAAGCCTTGAAGTCCGGGTGGTCGTAGGCGTCGGCGATCGGTGCGCCGGCGATCGTGCCCACCAGCGAATCGCGCCGCTTGCCCTTGTAGTTCAGGATGTCCTGGCTCACCGTGATCGAGCCGCCGACGATGGGCTTGTCGCCGCCCGCAGCCTCGTACTGGTTGAGGAAGTTCACCGCGTCGGCCCCGCCCAGGACCACCAGCAGCGCGTCCACGTCCTTCGGTATCCGCGCGATCACGGAGGCATAGTCCTTGCCGCCCAGCGGCACCCAGGCCTTGACCGGCACCTTGCCGCCCAGGCGGCAGTACTCGGACATGAAGCCCTGCACCTGCGAGTAGGGGAAGGCGTAGTCCTCGGCGATCAGCATGACGCGCTTGTAGCCCTTGTCCAGCGCCGCCTTGCCCAGGCCCACCATCCACTGCGCGCCTTCGGTGTTGAAGCGGAAGAAGTTGGGCGAAGGGTTCACCAGCGTGGTGGCCTGCGCGCCCGAGGAGCCGTTGATGAAGGTGATGTTGGGCTGCGTCTTGGAGTACTCCTTGACCGCGATGCCTTCGCCGCCCGAAAGCGGACCGACCATGATGTCCACCTTGTCCTGCTCCACCAGCTTGCGGGTGGCGTTGACCGCGACGTCGGGCTTGGCGTCGGACGAGGCCTTGACCAGCACGATCTTCTTGCCGCCTGCCATGCCGTTCCTTTGCTTGATCGCCAGTTCGGCGCCGCGCATGCCGTCGGCGCCGCCGGCCGCGAACGGCCCTTCCAGCGTCGCCAGCAGGCCGATCTTGACCGTCTGCTGCGCGAACGCCGCGCCGGAGAACGCCGCGAACACCGCGGCCCCGGCAAGCGTGCGCAGGAAGACTCTCTTGCTGCTCTTCATGGCTTACTCCTCCTTGGGTGAAGCGCGGCTTGCGGCCGCGTGGTTGAAATCCTCTCCCGCAGCCTGGCCCAGAGTCCGAGCAGGCCGTCGGGGGAGAACAGGACGATGGCGAGGAACACGCCGCCGACCACGAGGTTGAAGCGCTCGCGGTCGATGAGGTCGATGGCGAAGGTCTGCAGCAGCACGAAGATCACCGCGCCGACGAAGGCGCCGATCGGATGCTTCATGCCGCCCAGCACGGCGATGATCAGCACGTTGATGAGCCAGGAGGTGCCCACCGAGTTGGGCGTGATCAGGCCGTTGTACCAGACCAACAGGATCCCGCCGACCGCGGCGAGGAACGCCGCCAGCGCGTAGGCCGCGATGCGGTGCGCGGTGACATGGAAGCCGAGCGCATTCATGCGCCTGGGGTTGTCGCGGATGCCCTGCAACGCGACGCCGAACGGCGCGCGCAGGACGTACTGGATCAGCAAGTAGCCTCCCAGGGCGCAGGCAAGGGCGAGAAAGTAGAACGGCACCGGGTTGCGGAAGTTGACCCCGAGCAGCGTCGGCGCATAGACGCGCTGGAAGCCCTGGAAACCGTTGAACACCGAATAGTTCTGCAGGCAAAGATAGTAAAAAGCGACGCCAACGGCGAGCGTGATCATGATGGTGTAGATGCCTTCGGTGCGCACCGAAAGCCAGCCGACGAACGTGCCCGCCAGCATCGAGATGGCGATGGCGATCGGCACCGCGATCCACCAACTCCAGCCCAGGCTGAGCGTCGCCTCGCCGCTGGCGCCGAAGATCGCGAGCATATAGCCGGCGACCCCGGCCACCGTCATCTGCGCCAGCGAGATCATGCCGCCGTAGCCGCCCAGGAACGTGAGCGAGAGCGCGATCAGTCCCAGCGCCAGCGACTGCGCCCCGATCTGGTAGGTGAGGAAGGGCGTGGCGAAGAACGGGAACGCGAGCAGGAACGCGAGCACCACGACGTGCCGCGCCCTGACCGCCGCCCACATCGATGGTGTTTGCCGTTCGACGATCTCGTCGCCGGCGCCCTTTGCCCGCGACGAGACGCCGGGCCCCCGGCCCGGCAGGCCTTTGCCAAGCGCCGCCCTCCCCGCCCCGGCGTTCATCGCGTTGCGCCACTGTACCGCGCTCATGTCCTCACGCCGCCTGCCCCAGAATCCCGCGCGGCCTGAACGCGAGCACCAGCACCAGGATCACGAAGGTAAACACCACGCTGTAGGTGGGCGCATAGGCAAGGCCGTAGGTCTCGGCCACGCCGAGGATGGTGGCCCCGACCGCGGCGCCGACCACGCTGCCCATGCCGCCCACGATGACCACGATGAGCGAGGCGAGCAGCAGGCGCACATCCTCGCCCGGCACCATCGACAGCTCGACCGCGCCGATGACCCCGCCCAAGCCAGCCAGACCGGCGCCGATGGCGAAGGTGGCGGCGAACACCAAGTTGACGTTGATCCCGGTGGCCGCGAGCATGGCGCGGTCGTCCACCCCGGCGCGGATCATCATGCCGACGCGGGTACGGTTGAGGAACAGCCACAGTAGGACGCCGATGGCGATGCCCACCGGCAGCAGCGCCATGCGGTACTTGGAATAGGCGGTGATCAGGGGGATGTCGCGCAACGGACCGGCCAGCCCATCGGGCGCCGACAGCTGGTGCACCTGGGCGCCGATCGCCCACAGCAGCAGGTCGGCGATGACGATCGACAGACCGATGGTGACCATGGTCTGGCGCAGGTCCTGGCCCTGCATGAAGCGGAAAATGGCGACCTGCATCAGCAGCCCGACGAACGCGGCCGCGACGAAGCCGGCGGCCAGCGCAAGCACGAAGTAGCCGGTCTTCGCACCGACGAAGTAGCCGACGTAGCCCCCGAGAAGGTAGAGCGAGCCATGCGCGAGGTTCACGTTGCGCATCAGCCCGAACACCAACGTGAAGCCGCTGGCGACGATGAAATAGAGCGACGCCAACGTCAGGCCGTTGAGCAGCGTGATGAAGAAGAGCTTGGCGTTGTGCCAGATGCCCCAGACGAGGAACACCGACAGCGGCAGCACGAGCGCCAGGATCCAGAACGCTTTCCAGATCCGGCTCACGCGGCGGTCTGGCTCCAACGCGTCCGCGCCGACTGGATCTCGGGGGCCTTGTGGAACTGCCCGTCCTTCATGATCGCCAGCAGCTTGGCCTGGTTCTCGAGGATGGCGATGTTGGACAGCGGGTCGCCGTCCACCAGCAGCAGGTCGGCGAGAAAGCCTTCCTTGACCTGGCCCAGCTCCTTGCCCTTCATCATCATCTCGCCGCCCCACTTGGTGGCCGAAACCAGCGCCTCCATCGGCGTCATGCCGAGGTACTTGACGAAGTAGCCCAGGTCCTTGGCGTTCTCGCCGTGCGGGGCCCACGCAAACCCGTAATCGCCGCCGGGCAGTACGCGGATACCGCGCTTGAGCATCGCCTTCATGCTGTTGCAGGCCGCCTCCAGCTCCCGCTCGTAGCCCATGCTCGCCGCGGTCCTGTTGTCGATGCCGACCACCTCGCCCTCGTACAGCAGCCGGATGATCACCGACAGGCCCGGCGCGACGAAGATGTGGTCCTTCTTCGCCTCCAGCATGTCCAGCGCCTCCTCGTCGGTGAAGCTGGCGTGGTAGATGATGTCGAAGCCGTGGCGCATCGCCTGCTTCAACGACTCCGAGGAGCGGGCATGGCAGGACAGCCGCTTGCCGCGCACCTTGGTCTCCCTGGCCGCCGCCGCCACCTCCTCGTCGCTCATCCAGCTGGTGTGCGCGTCGGCGCCGGGAACGAGGTTGTCTCCGGATAGGTTCAGCTTCACCGAGTCCACGCCGTACTTGAGGAACATGCGCACCGCCTTTCGCATCTCCTCGGGGCCGTTGACGATGCAGCCGAAGGACATCTCGGCGTAGGGCAGGTGCGGCAGCAGGTCGTCGCCAAGGGACCCGCTGACGGTGATCTCCTGGCTGGCCGCGAGGTAGCGCGGCCCCGGGATCTGGCCCGATTCGATGGCGTTGCGGATGACGCAGTCCAGGCGCGGCTTGGGCGTGGCGGCGCCGACGCAGGAGGTCCAGCCGAAATCGAGGTACTGCTTCGCCACCTGCGCCGCCCACAGCGTGTGCTCCTCGTGCGGCATCTTCTGGATCGCGTCCAGGGTCTTGGAGTTGGTCCAGCCGAAGTGGGTATGCGCCTCGCACATGCCGGGCATCAGCGTGGCGCCGGCGGCGTCGATCACGGTGACGCCGCTCACCGGCACCGAGCGCGCGCCGCGCCCGATGCGCGAGATGCGGTTGCCTTGGATCAGCACCTCGCCGGCGTAGGGCTGGGCGCCGCTGCCGTCGATGATGCGCACATTGGTGATCAGGGTATTGGCCATGCCGCCTCCTAGGTTCGCCGTTCCAGGAACTTCGCCAGCAGCCCGCCGCACTCCTCGGGCTTCTCGTAAATGGTCCAGTGGCCGCAGCGCGCGAGCACCTCCACCTGCGCAGCTGGCAGGCGCTCGCCCAGCGCACGCACCGCCTGCGGCGGCGACACTGCGTCCTCGTCGCCGGTCACCAGCAAGCTGCGGCAGGCGACGCGAGCAAGGTCCGCCGGCTGCGCCTGCGCCAGCGCCTCGCAAGTGCGGGCGTAGCCCTCGGGGTTCTGCCGCATCAGGGATTCGCGTACCGCCGCCACCGCCAGCGGCGAGCGGCGGCGCGTCTCCGCGGCGGTGCCCGACTGGACGGTGGCGTCGGCGATCTCCTGCATCCCCGGGTCACCCTCGCTGCGCGCCTTGGCGCCGCGGGCGCGGATCGGGCCGCGGTTGGCCTCCGGCGGCGCCGCCAGCGGCCCGAACAGGGCGAGGCTGCGCACCAGCCTGGGCTCTAGGGCCGCCAGGTGCAGGGCGACGATGGTACCCATGGAGTGGGCCACGACGTGGGCGCGCTCCACGCCGGCGGCGCCGCACACGCGCATGAGCGCGCGCACGAAGCGGTCGATGGACAGAGGCCCCTCGACGCGCTGCGAACGCCCGGAGCCCGGCAGGTCCGGCCGGATGAGGCGAAAGCGCGCGAGCGCCGGCAGTACCGGCGTCCAGAAATTGGACGTGCCGCCCAAGCCGTGGATCATCAGCACCGGCTCGCCGGTGCCGTCGATCTCGACGGCCATGCGCTCCACGAGCAGGGTGCTCAAGGCCCGGTTCCCACGCCGATTCCCCCCTCCAGAGGATGCTGCGCTGCAACGTGATGCCGAGAAGCGTTTGAGACGCCTGTCTCAAAACGCCATGAGAGACTACGATGGTTTCCGCGCCCCTGTCAATCCACAATGCGAAAGAATAGCGTCGCTTCCTTCTACACCCTGCCCGACCTGGGCCAGGGGCACCGCGGGCGCGTGTTCCGCCGTCTGCTGGAGGAGGCCGTCGAACTGGTGCGACGGGGACGCATCCCGTCGGTGGCCGAGGTGGCGCTGGCTGCCCGGGTCTCGCGCGCCACCGCCTACCGCTACTTTGCCAGCCGCTCCAAGCTGGTGAGCGCGGTGATCGCCGAGGCGCTCGCCCCGGTGCGCCGCGCCGTGCCGCAGGCGGGGAATCCCAAGCGGCGCCTGCGCGAGCTGCTCAACCGCACCTATTCGCGCTTCAGCGAGTACGAGCCGCACATGCGCGCCGCGCTGCAGCTTGCGCTGGAGCACCAGTCGCTGGAGCGGGCCGGGCTGCTCCGGGAGGAACCGTTCCGGCGCGGGCAGCGCGAGGAGATCCTCAGGATCACGCTGGCGCCGCTGCGCGCGCAACTGGCGCCGCGCGCCTGGAACCGGCTGCTGCGGGCGCTTGCAGTGGTCTACGGCATCGAGCCCATGATCGTGCTGAAGGACATCTGCGGCACGAACGACCGCGAAACCAAGGCCGTGGTGCGCTGGATGATGGATGCGCTGGTGGACGCCGCATTGCGGGAGGGCGCGGCGCCGCGCTGATAAGATCGCAGCATGAGAACCAAGCCTCTGGGCCGCAGCGGGATCCAAGTCTCCCAGCTGTGCTTCGGCA
>Ga0194126_10003974_pt1 | contig 22892 bp, 21 predicted proteins | sample TA2KigC150mmetaG_FD_148641 | JGI IMG/M metagenome (GOLD analysis project Ga0194126, IMG submission 148641) | Freshwater microbial communities from Lake Tanganyika, Tanzania - TA2015035 Kigoma Deep Cast 150m | ecosystem: Environmental > Aquatic > Freshwater > Lake | place: Tanzania: Lake... | reverse complement strand
ATGTCCGGTGCCAAAAGTGCTGAAGGCAAAAAGCGGGGGTTTTCTGCTTACTGATAAAAAACGCATTGAAAAAATAATTTCAAGAATAGCCCCCAAAATCAAAAAGCCCCTCACAATAAAAATAAGGCTTGGCTGGGATGCCGGCAGCACAAATGCGCCAGAAATAGTAGAGATTGCGCAAAGCTGCGGAGCAGCGGCAGTTACAATACACGGCAGGACCGTCAAGCAGGGATTTGGGGGAGAAGCTGATTATGAAATAATAAAAAATATTAAAAAAACTGCAAGTATTCCAATTATTGTAAGCGGGGATATAGACACACCGCTTAAAGCAAAACAGGTTCTTGAATATACCGGCTGTGATGCTGTAATGATAGGGCGGGCAGCAAGGGGCAAACCGTGGGTATTCTTTAATATAGCCTGCAGCTTAAATAATGCAACCGGATTTGCACCAGGGGATTTAAAGCAAACCTCTTTTAATTGCACTGGCTCAAAAATCAATTATAGCAGCATTGATGACGCTGGAAAAATGGGACAGTTAATTGATAATAATGATATATTAAGCATGTTTAATTTTGAGCCTTCCAGGGAATTTAAAAAGAAATTTGCCCTGCTGTATCTTAAATTCTTAAGCGAATTTGAAACAGAACAGGGCGCTGCAATGCAGTTCAGGAAATACCTTGCATGGATATTTAAGGGCGTTCCAAATATAAGCAGGGTTAAAAAAGAATTCTTCATGGTAAAGGATTATGATGATGTTAAGAATTTAATGGAAAAAATATAATCAGTAAAAGATCAGATGGTTTGCTTAAATTATATTATTTCTGTTAATATTAAGCATTGCTGAAAATATTTGCCTTCATTATCGGGATGTAGCGCAGCTTGGATAGCGCGCAGCGTTCGGGACGCTGAGGTCGAGGGTTCAAATCCCTCCATCCCGACCATAAAAAGAAAAAGCTGCTATTTATTCCAGGAATAAATTTATTTATTTAAGTATTTACATAAATACATAATAGTATTATATTATATAATAGTTTAACCAAATAAATTAATACGATAGGGGATGATTAAAATGTTATCACAGCTTCCAATTGACCTGGCAAAGGTTAAAAAAGAAAATATCGACAGGGAGATATTGCGCGCAGGCATAATTGCAGAGCTTGATGCAATAAACCTGTATGAGCAGATGGCAGCCATGACTGGAAATACTGATATAAAAAAGATAATACTTGATATTGCCAAAGAAGAAAAAACACATGTAGGAGAGTTCCAGGCCCTTTTGCTTGAGCTTGACAGGCAGCAGGCGGCAGAGCTTGAAGAAGGTAAAAAAGAAGTGGAAGAAGAACTTGGCAGGTAGCCAATTTCTTTAAATGCACAAAACAATTTTTTAAACATGGCATCCATGCTTGTATTTAAATCTGTTAAAGAAAATCCGGTTACTCAAAAGAACGGCAGTAAAGAAGAAAAGGCCCTTCTCTTTGATAAAGTAAGCATAGCAAAAAGTTTTTTTAAAAAATTGGCAGGACTTGTTTTCAGCAGGCCCCTTGATTTTAGCGAAGGGCTTTTAATTGAAAACTGCAACAGCATCCACACGTTCTGGATGCGTTTTGCCATAGATGCAGTTTTTATTAACAGGGATAATACTGTTATCTATCTTAAAGAAAACCTGAAACCTTTCAGGCTTTGCCCAATAATCCGTGAAGCTGTAAGTGTGCTGGAGCTAAAAAGCGGCGCAATAAGGCAAAAAAGCTTAAAAAAAAATGATGTCCTGTTTTTTTCAAATAAATTGTGATCCAGGCTATAAAAACAAATTTTTGCAATTTTTTATTAGCTATAATTAAAAACCTTCACCACTGTATTTAGTGGAGAATAGTTTTAATCTATCCCACTGTTATAAATTTCACAAAGCCAACTGTTTTAAATATTGCAGTTACAATTGCTGCTGCTATGAGTATTCCTATAAATACGTCAAGAACAGCTCTTTTTTGCGGAAAGCCGAATACAAAAGCTATGATTGAGCCTGTCCATGCTCCGGTAATGGGAAGTGGTATGCCCACAAAAACGCTGAGGGCAAATCCGGAGTATTTCTCGAATTTTTTATAATATTTCTTTCTTGTCCTGTTAAAAAGCCAGGTAAAAAACCTGTCCATAATCTTAAACCTGCTCATGAGAAACTTTGATATTGGCTCAATAGCATATATTATTATTACTGCCGGTATGAAATTACCTATTATGGAAATAATGATTGTGCTGTAAATATCAAGCTTAAGTACGCCAAGGCCAAGCGGAATTGATGCTCGAAGCTCGCCCACAGGGGTCATTGAAGTGAAAAAAACTGCAAAGTAATTGCCAATATTCTGTGCAAAATTTTCAAAAAACATTATGTCTTTAAATCCTTTCCTGCTGTTTTTTCTAAAACATCTTTTTCTTAAAAAGAATAATAAGGCCAATACTGCTTAAAACAAAACTTATACTTATTATCCATATGAATGCAAAAGGGAAATTTGCCCATGGTACGGGTACATTCATCCCATAAAATCCTGAAACTATCATTGGTATTGTCATAAGTATTGTAATTGAAGTTAAAACTTTCATTACAACATTTAAATTATTACTTATTATTGAAGCAAAAGCGTCCATTGTGGCAGAAATTATATCCCTGTGTATATTTGCCATTTCAATAGCCTGTTTGTTCTCAATTATTACGTCTTCAAGCAAATCTTCATCCTCGGGATATTTCTGCATTATTTTTAATTTAAGCATTTTTTCAAGAGTTGCCTGGTTTGCTTTAAGCGATGTTGAAAAATATACAAGGCTCTTTTCCAGCTCCATCATATCAAAGAGTTCCTTATTCCTTAAGGATCTTTGAAGGGCCATCTCCACGTTTTTGCTTGCTTTGTCAATCTGCTTCAGGAAACTTAAATAATATTTGTCTATCCTGAGCAGGAGCTGGAGTATAAACCTTGATTTCTTGAATGTATAGAAAGTCTTTACCTTCTGCTCAAAGAAATCATCAGTAATATTATTTTCCTGCAGGGCCACAGTTACAATATAATCTTCATTGAGCACTATGCCAAGTGGTATTGTGCTGTATACTGCTATTGTTTTTATAACATTCATTATAGGTATGTCCAGAAGGACAAGAATCTGCTGCCCTTCAACTTCCAGCCGCGAACTTTCTTCTTTATCGAGGGCAGCCTTTAAAAAATCCTTGTCAAGCCCGGTCTGCTGCGCAACCATTGCTATTTCATCAGAATCCGGATCATTTAAATGTATCCAGCAGCCTTTTTGTATTTCATTGCATTCTATTGTCTGGTTTTCAGGACTTGTTTTAAGTATACAAATCATTTTGCCCTCCCTTCTTTAGTACTTAAACGATTTTTTATAATTTTACCTTAATTATGATTATTGTAAATTAAAAATAAATACAGGTGCAAATACTTTTGCGGAGATTATGCATTAAAATATTAAAGTAAAAGCGGTTTTAAATCTTATTTATGCAGACCTGTATAAAATAAATATCTTTATTTTAAAAACTTAATTCAAATCAGCAGAAAATGAATTAATAATGCCTGCGTATGCTGTTTCTGCAAATTTATCATAAGCCTTGTCCTTAATAAATATATTTAGCACCAAAGCATTACTATTATATTCTGTTATGCTGTATACAATAACACAATTATTGCCGCCGCTGTCTTTATAGTTTCTTATAAACTCAGTTGTGGGGTATGTGTTTTTAAGCATGTACTGGCGTTTTTTGCCTTCAATGAATTGCAGGCCATTTAATTCAGCAAGAGCTTCAGAATCTGTTTTTACAAATTCATCATAAGGTTGCAGCGGTGCTGCAGCAGACGATGCAATAAAAAAAAGTGCAGGAGTTTCAATATCCGGGATAAGCTGCAGGTATAATGCATTATTTTCAGTTTTTTCTTCATAAGCCCAGTTATCAGGAATATTTACGGAAAAGCCAAAAAGCTCATTAATGTATAAATTCTCTTCATTAAATACGGGCGGATCTGCCTTCAGGACTTCAAATTTTATTGACTTGTAAAGCAAATCGTTAAGGAAAACATCTACATTGTAAAAGCCGGGAGAAATGCCGTATTTTTTATCTTTAAGAGGCAATGCAAACCACAGGTATGAATTATCATAATAATCTGTTTTTATCTCGCTGGCCGCCTGGTCAATTATCTGCTGGCTGGAGTTTTTCCACAAAGCTTTTATAACATTGCCCGCTATGGCAAAATCAAGCTTTACTGAAAGGTAAACGGTATTATGCGGTTTAAAATCAGTTGCAGGGTTTAAGGGCCTGCCGAACTGGTCAATTTCATCAGAGAGAAGCGCTTCAATAATATCTGATTGAGGTTTGGTAATAATAAAGCCGGATGTTTTAACAAGCAAACCATTAAAGTAAAATTCTACAAGGTATTCTCCCGGGGCAATTATTTTTGACTGGTCGCTTGAATAAATATCTGATGAAACTGTCCCCTGGAAAAAGGACCCCGGCTTCCCGCTGTTAAACTCCCGGGAAATATCAAGCACAGTTTCATTTGAATCCTTGTTAATCCATTTAAAAGCCCATTTATCTGCACCCTTAACTCCGCTGTAGCTGACAGTTGCCACTATTTTATTGGTATTTATATCAAATTCATTTCCTGTACCTAAAGGAGCTCCGGATTCTTTGTCTATATCTTCAGATATGACTATATCACCAAATGACATGGCGGGAGGGCTGCAGGCAGGAAGAAAAAAATGTATTGCCAGAATCAGCAGCAGCGCAGCTGCGGGTATTAATATTTTAATTTTAAAAATCCTCATTTTTTTACGCTTTTTACTTTTTTGCCCCTGATTTTAAATTATTATTTGTTTTTTTTCTATATAATGCATTTAATATATTAAAACAGTTTTAAAAAAAGAAATATTTATGCATTTGATGAATGCTTTTAAATATGATTAATACAAATATTCAGATGCTGGAAGCATTAACCCGTATCTTAGTTCTTTCTTTTTTTAATATATCGGCAATTTTAATTGTAAAATCAAGAAAATAGTAAAATAATCAATATATGGATTTTAAAAAAATAGAAAATCTGCTTGCTGGCGAGCCCCATTACAGATATGTCCAGGCTCAAAAAGCAATTTATATTGATATGGCTGACTCCTGGCAGAATGTCACTGCACTGCCGCAAAAAATAAGGGACATGCTTGAAAATGAGGCGCCTGTAAAGTTTGATTTTGAAACAGTTACATCAGTTGACCGCACTACTTTAAAAGCCCTTTTGAAGATGGGCGACGGCCTTATTGTTGAAACAGTGCTGCTGAAGCATAAAACCAGGGCAGGAATAAGAAACACTGTATGTGTATCAAGCCAGGCAGGATGCCCGATGGGATGCGTTTTCTGCAGGACAGCAAAAGCCGGGTATGCAAGAAACCTGAATCCCTATGAGATAACAGGGCAGGTTCTTTTCTTCAAATATTTCCTTAAAAAAAACGGGCTAAGCATATCAAATGTGGTGTTTATGGGCATGGGCGAACCTTTCTTAAATTACAGCAATGTCATAAATTCCATAAGGATTTTAAACGACAGGGAAAAATTTGGCATTGGAGCAAGAAAAATATCTGTGTCCACCTGCGGCATACCGGCTGAAATTGCAAAACTTGCTTCAGAAAAACTCCAGGTAAATCTTGCTGTTTCTTTAAATGCTTCCTCAGATAAACTGAGAAGCAGGCTGATGCCGGTTAACAATAAGTATCCGCTTAACATGCTTATGGATTCTGTAAGAAAATATATTGAAATAACAAACCGCAGGGTTATGTTTGAATATATAATGATGGAAGGCATAAATGACAGCGTGCAGCATGCAGAAGAGCTTTCACAGCTGCTTAGCGGAGTTTTGTGTTTTATAAATCTGATTCCTTTTAATGGCAGCGGTCAGCTAAGGGCCCCTTCAAAAGAAGTTATAAAAAAATTCATGGCCGTTCTGGATAAAAACAAAATAGCAGTTACCCAAAGACACAGCTTCGGACAGGATATAAGCGCAGCATGCGGCCAGCTTGTATACAGTGATAAAAAATAGATAAAAAAAATAAAAGGAAAATAACAGCTTATTATAGAACTGCCGCCTGCAATATAAGTAATTACCATTTCAGGAACAATAAGCATGCAGCCGGATATAGCATCAAACCGGCAAACTTTATGCTAATATTTTAGTTTTCTGCAAAATACCATTATTTTATCTACTGCATATTTGCCATTACCTTTTTTATAGCCAATTTTCTTGTGTTCACAGTATGTTGTTGCGTCTCTTATCAGGGGATACCGATGCAAAAATAAAATGAAAATAAAAAAATCACGGGTGAATTATAAAAAAATATCATTTTATATATTTACATAAATACATAAATATGCTATTATTCATTAAACTCATTTCAATAATATAAAGAAGGCGGTTTTTTTGAACAGGTTATTCCTTGGCAGGAAAAAGATAATTTTTATTGTAGTAGTGCTATTTTTATTAATTATTCTTTTAACTTTCTGGTTTTTTAAAGAACAGGTTAAAAAAGAGCCACAGGAAAATTTATACAGGCAAATATATACCGCGGCAACTGATATTGTTGCAGGCACAGAAATTACTGAAAACATGATTATTGCTGAAAAAATACCGGGTGAGATGTACAGCGAGAAATACCTTACAGATATAAGGGATATAGCAGGAAAGAAAACAAATGCAGTTTTTAAAAAAGGGGAAGTCATAAGCTCGGATAAACTTGAAGGAATTAATGCGCAGCAGAATAATTACCTGAAGTTCTCCTCACATATTCCTGCAGGGCACAGGGCAGTTAGCATACCTGTAAATTACTATGGCCAGCATTCCTTAATTGGCTCCGGTGATAAAGTTGACATTATCTTAACTTATTATCAAGACAGTTCTGGAGAATTTACTTCCGCAACTGTGCTGCAGCATAAGGAGATAATCCGTATTGGCACACAAGAAAATAGCAAGGACGGGGATGTTGCAGACATTGCAGGAAAAAACGCAGTAAGCAGCAACGGTTCATTATTTACCGGGCTGTTTAGTGAAGGCGGCCAAAGTCCGGCAAATATGTTAATTCTTACTTTTTACCTTACTCCGGAAGAGGCAGAAAAAATAATACTTTCGCTTCAGTTGGGTACTTTGAATATTGCAATATGCCCCGGATAGGAAAAATAAAAAAGGGGAGCACCCCTTATGTTTGCAGAAGTGGAAGGAAGGGTTTAAAGATGAAAAGTGATGCAAAAACAGGCAGTTTATTGAAGGAAAAAAAATTAATAAAAGGGCACTGCAATGTTTTTCCTGAAGGAAGCCAGGAAACTGCAGCGGCTGCATATGAGATAAAGAACTCAAGAACAGTGGTTTTTTCCTCAGCTACAGGCGGGAGCGGATGCAGCTTTATTGTAAATACGATTTCCGCGTATTTTGCGAAGAAGAAAAATATAAATGTACTGCTCCTTGATATGCAGGCGGGGAAAAAAGATTCCCGTACAGTATTTAACATATCAGGGGACTTAATAAGGGACCAGGGCGATATAACCTGTGATTTTTCAGAAATAGACGCTGCAATATTGAAAAAGCTGGTTATAAATCTTGAAAGCAGTTTAAATATTATCCTGCCTTCTTTAAAGTTTGAAAAAACAAATATACAGGAAATAAGCAGGATTGATAAACTGCTTGACGTGCTTTCAAATTATTATGATCTGGTGCTTATTGACCTGCCTTTTTATCACTATTTCAATATTCAGCAAAGCTTTGCAGACAGGATTGATAAATTTGTCTTTGTATCGCAGGCAGATTATATTTCTGTAATAAATCTTGAAAACTTTATTTCCAATTTTGATTGTGAAAGCTCCTGTTTAAAACTTGAACTGCTTGTAAACAAGTTTAATTTAAAAACTGTCATATCGCCCGCCCGAATCATGAATACCTTAAGATTTCCGGTAAAGACCTTTATACCCTATGACAGGGATATAGAATACCTTTATTTGTCAAGGGGGCCTTTTGCGGTTTTTGATTATTCTCTAAGGACTGTTAATGCTATCAGGGATTTTGCAGATACGATGTATGAAGAAATTTATATTTAGATAATTAATTTTAAAAGCCGCGTGGCGGCAATTAAAAAACTCTTTTGTGTATTTCAATGACAGAATCGATAAAACATAATAATCATAAAAAGCCCGGCCTGGATGCTCTCACTTTAATGGATATTTCCAAAAAGCTTGTGAACTGTACTGACATTGACAGTATGTATAAATTAAGCCCGTCCGGCAGGATAGAATACCTTTACCGGTCGCTAAAAAGCATAATTGAAAGCGAAAAAATAATAATAGGTAAAGAAAAAATATCTCTTGTTCTGAAGCAAATATATGAGGAGATGTTTGAATACGGGCCCATAAGTGATCTCATGCGTAATGAAAGAATAACTGAAGTCATGATAAATTCCTGGAATGATATATTTATTGAAACAGGAGGATACATAAGAAAAACAGATACAGTTTTTAACAGTATGCAGCATTTAAGAAATACTGTTGAAAAAATTATAAGCCCGCTCGGCCTGAGGCTTGATGAAAGTATACCTTACACGGACGCAAGGCTTGCTGATGGTTCAAGAATCAATGTAGTTATACCGCCTGTATCAGTTAATGGTATGGTTGTTACGATAAGGAAATTTAATAAAGACCTTTTAACTGCAAAAGATTTACTAAAATGTGGTTCCATAAATGAAAAAATAGCAGGATTTATAAAAAGCTGCGTAAAAAACAGGCTCAATATTATAGTATCTGGAGCATCTTCTACAGGCAAAACGACTTTTTTAAATGTAATTTCCAATTTTATTTCTGCCAGCGAAAGAATAATAACTGTTGAAGATACAGTAGAGCTTGCGCTTAAGGCAAAGCATGTTATAAGCCTGGAAAGCAGGCAGTCAAATCTTGAAGGCAGGGGTGAAATCACACTCAGGGATCTTATTAAAAATTCACTCAGGATGAGGCCGGACAGGATAATAGTGGGCGAGATAAGGGGCGCAGAGGCAATTGATGTACTGCAGGCCATGAATACCGGGCATGAAGGCTCAATGACGACCATACATGCAAATTCGCCGCATGACCTTTCAAGCCGTCTTGAGACAATGCTTTTGATATCTGCAGGCAATTTGACCCCCGCTTCAGCCAAAAGAATGATAGTGTCTGCAGTAGATATGGTAATACACCTTGAAAGAAAGGAAGACGGTTCAAGGATTGTGTCATGCATAAGTGAAATTGAAAAGAATAGCGACTGCAATGACAGGGATATGGCAGTAAAAATAAGGGATATTTTCAGGCCGGGCCTTAAAAATGGCAAGCCGGACTTTATGTTTACCGGCAATGTGCCTGCTTTTTCCAAAAAAATAGACTGGAAGGAAAAGGATTTTGATAATCAGGATTTTTGATTTTTATAAAAATATATGCACAAAGAAAAAAATGCTTTTTGCCGTTTTATTCCATATTCTTCTTGCAGCAGTGATTTATATTTTTTTCGGCAATATAATTTTCAGTATTTTTTTAACGGCTTGCATTTTTTTCATAATGTCCTGGGCGCATTCTGCAGTAAATGAAAAAAGGCTTGAAGTTTTGCATGGCCAGTTAATTGAGTTTGCAATAAATATAATAGTGATGATAAAAGCTGGTAAATCCGTAAGGAGTATTATCAGGGATTCAGTTTTATGGACCAAATATCCCCTTAATAACTATATAAAGAAGCTTTCTGATGAGCTGAAAACCTGTTATTCATTTAATGAGGCAATGGACAATTTTGCAAAAAGATGTTCCAGCAGGGAAGCCCGCCTCATATCAACTGCTTTAAAGTTAAATAACAGAATTGGTGGAGATCTTGTTTTCATACTGGGAAATATTGTTGAAACACTGCAGGAAAGCCTTAGAGTACGTTCATCGGCAAGGTCTTTTACCCTGCAGAGCCGCTACTCAGGAAATATAATAGCTTTTATGCCCGTTGCTGTGCTTGTGGCCATGTTTTTTTTCATGAATGGACCTATGAGGGAATTTTTTTCAAGCAGGGCTGGAAATATTTTACTGGCAGCAGGGGCCGTTCTTGAAATATCCGGGATAATTATTACCGGAAAAATACTTAAGGAACCTCCTGACAATAGCGACAGTGATATGTCTGCACGGGACACAGTAACAGAAGCAGACAGGCGTGTGTTTATCAAAAACAGCGGCACAAAGCGCCCGGCAGGTTTTAATATGAAGAATTATTTTATACGTGCAGCATGCAGAGCGGGCATTTTTTTTGAAAGATTCATAAACAGGGAAAAAATAGATTCATATAAAAGAAATTTTCGCATAATTGCAGAAAAAATTCCTTATGTGGCAGATTACAGGGCTTTAATAGGTTTGAAATTTATATTGTCTTTTGTATTTATACTTGCCGCAGCAGTCATTATGCCAAATTTTTATCTTATATTAATTGGCTCTGCAGCTGCTGGCATTACAGGTTTTTTCATCCCGGATATTTTGATAAAAAGAATGGCAGTTTTAAAATCTTCAGAATTCACAAAAGATCTTCCATATATTATTGACCTGCTGTATATATCCTCCATGTCGGGCCAGAATATATATAATTGCCTCAGCATACTGGTTGAAAATCATAGAAGCAGCGCTGTATCAGAAATAGCTGTTTTTCTTAAAGAAATAAACAGTGGGATAGGCAGGTTTGAAGCTTTTAATAATTTCATCACTAGAAATAATGTTGAAAATTTTAAAAATTTAATATTTTTAATACTCCAGGCTGAAAAATACGGTTCTTCAATAAATGAAATACTGCAACAGAAGTCCAAATTTACCAGGTTTGAAATTAGTCAGAAAAGCGAAATAAAATCAAGAAGGGCATCAGTCCTGCTGCTGTTTCCCCTGGCTTTTTTAATACTTCCTGCTTTTGTATTTCTTGTTGGGGGGCCATTAATTTTTACTGTAAGTAGCGGATTATTTATTTATTAACAGGGTGTTTTAGAGGGGGTGAAAGAAAAAATAAAACATAATATAAAACAGAAGGGGGGTGAACACTATTATTAATCTATTTTATAAATTAAAAAAAAGGGTGAACCTGGCTGCCCAGCATGGCCAGTCCACCATGGAATATGCTCTTGTGCTTGTAATCGCAGGCATTATAAGCGCTATACTTGTGGCTGTAGGAAAACCGATGATAATTGACATTATATCAAAGGTGTTTTCCAAAATATCATCAATGGTTTAAGCCTGCAATTTAAACACAGGTTATTATTCCGCAAAGGTAAGCCAATTTTACAGCGGCTGAAAGAAAGTTAAATAATAAAAAGAATTCCCGGCCGGGAAAAATAATAAGAAAGATAAAAAGCGCATATTTATTGGCTAAAAAGATTAAAATAAAAATATTTTGCATGCAGGGTACATAAATTATAAACCCGGAAAGAATTAAATGAAAAAAAATAAGCATTCCATAAAATACTGCAAAGAAATACTTATGAAAAAGATTTTATTTCTGCGGCGCATAAATCTGGCAAAAAAACCAGGCAGCAGAATTTGCCAGTGCGGACAGGCTTCCATGGAATTTGCGCTTGTTGTGCCTTTTCTTTTCTTTATCATACTTGTGGTTATCCAGGCCGGCTACCTGGTGTATCTCCAGAATCTTGTTGAACATGCAACCCATGAAAGCGCAAGGATTGTTGCTACCACGGGCTCTGACAGCGAGGCACGAAATTGTGTTTTTCAAATACTTAATAATAAAAGTGGCGGCAGGATTGAGACAAATATAACCCCGGAGTCAGGCAGCAGGCGCAGAACAGGGAGCATTGTCAGGGTGGAAGTAAATTATTATTATGACGGAGTGGCAAAAGTGATAAAGCTTTTAACCGGAAAAAGCATGCTTATAAATAGCATAAGCATCATGAGAATGGAATGTTCAGATGAGTGAAAAAACAGCAGTAAAAAATTTATCTGCAAGAGGCAATATATCCATTCTGTCTCTTGTATCAGTTATAGCATTTTCGTTTGTATTTTTACTGATAGCAGATTGCTGCAGGATATTTACTGCAATGTCGGCATGCAGGAAGGCTGCAGATGCAGCAGTTCTTGCAGTATCGCAGGATCTGCTGTTTCTTGAAAGAGACAATGCTGCTGTTACGGCGCAGGAAATTGCCAGCAGAAATGGATGCGTGCTTAAAGAAATATCAGTTTCCTATGACAAAGTTTCAGTATCAGCTGAAAAAAGAATTGATTTTATTTTTTTAAGAATTTTTGGAAGGCAAAGCTGCAGCGTAATATCGGTTTCCGGAACAGATATTATATACCCCTGGGACGAGGTATTCGGATTATGCAAAAGACACAGATTCAACTATATTTACCAGTAATTATTACAGGAGGCATTTAAAAAATGGCAAATATAAACCATACATATCTTCTGGGAAATTTAACAAGGGATCCAGAACTCAAATATACAAATGAAGGAATGGCAATTGCTGAAATGGGCATAGCAGTTAACAGGAGGTGGCGCGATTTCAGCGGTGAGGAAAATAATGCTGTGGATTATTTCAATATAACTGCATGGAATTCACTTGCCGAAAACTGTGCAGCAGGCCTTAAGAAGGGTGACAGGGTAATTCTTGGCGGCCACCTTAACCTTAGATCATGGGAAAACAAGGAAGGCAAGAAATACAATATTATAAACATTACTGCAGATGTTGTTGCTTTAAGCCTTGAATTTGCAAGTAAAAACAGCCAGGCAGATTTAAGTATAAAAACAAAAAAGAAAGCACTGCCGCAGGGGCAAAAAAAGCAGCCTGAAGACAAGACTGAGCCTGGGCAAAAGAGCACAGCAGAAGACATTAATGATTCCCCGGATTTTACCTCAAACAGTCTTTAAAAAATACCTGGAATCATATTGCATTTTTTTTATTTAGAATTATTATTAATGTGGTTTTATTAAATTTGGCGATGAAGGGAGGGCATGTGGCAGGCAAAAGCAAAGATAAGTCAAAAGGCAAAAAGAAATAACTTTACTTAAAGCATAAGTCCTGTAATATATATTCCTGGATAGGTGATATTTTATTATTACAGGACTTTTATTTTTAATATGCAGGTCGGAATAATAGGTCTTCCCAATGCGGGTAAAACAACTATTTTTAACTCAATAACCAGGGCCCATGCTACTGTGGCAAGCTACCCCTTCTGCACCATAGAACCAAACCAGGGCATTGTAAATGTTTTCGACAGTAATTTAAAACCTCTTTCAAAAATATATGATTCACAGAAGTTAACCTTTGCTTCAATAAAAATACTTGATGTGGCAGGTCTTGTAGAAGGAGCAAGCAGGGGCGAGGGCCTTGGAAACAGGTTCCTTGCAAACATACGTGAAGTCGATGTTATTGCCCATATCATAAGGTGCTTTGTCGATGAAAATGTTGCCCACCCATATGGTGAAATAGATCCGGTAAATGATATTGACGTGATAAAAACAGAGCTTATTCTTGCTGATATTGAAACCCTGTCAAGGCGGCTTGAAAAATATACAAGTACTGCAAAATCCGGGGATGCGGACGCAAAGGAAAATATAGAGCTGATAAATAATGCTATAGATTTATTAAATAATTCCCATACAGAAAAAGCGCTGCAGGTTCTTTCAGCAAACAGACAGCTTTTTACTGAGCTTAATCTTTTGAGCCTTAAGCCGATGCTTTTTATTGCAAATGTAAGTGATGAAAAAGCATCAGAAATTCTTTTTGCAAAGCTTGCCGCAAGAGTGCAGGACGGGCCAGTCATAAAGATATATGGAAAAATTGAAAATGAACTGTGCGACTTTCCTGAAGATGAACAGCTAATATACAGGGAAGAGCTTGGTATCGGCACCGACAGTGTCGCAGGATTTATTAAAAAATGCTACTTCATGCTTGATCTTATAACTTTTTATACTATTAATAAAAATGAAGCAAGGGCCTGGTCCTTAAAAAGGCATTCAGGCATACTGGAAGCTGCAGGTAAAATACACTCTGACATGCAGAAAGGTTTTATAAAGGCGGAAGTCATTAATTGCGGCAGCCTTTTATCTGCCGGTTCGGTGGCAAAGGCAAGAGAAGAAGGAATGATTAAGCTTGAAGGCAGGGAATATACTGTAATGGACGGGGATGTATTGCAGATAAAATTCAATGTTTGAAAACCATTTTGCAGTATTTTTAATACAGGAATATAAAAGGCGGAAGATTTGATAAGAAAATCAGATTATGAAAATTATGATTACAGGCAGTTCTGGCAGAACGGCGGCCGGGCTTATGAGGATGCCGCTGAAAGAATTGCCATAAGAAAACTGTTTAAAGGCATAAGGGCTGAAGGAAAGATTTTTGCTGACCTTGGCTGCGGATACGGAAGGCTTTTTGAAGAATACGCCAGCTGCAGGGCTGCAATAATGGTGGATTACTCTTTAAATAATCTGCGAAATGCAAAAGAAACAATCCGTGCCTTTTTAAATAATGATGAAGAAAAAATGTCGCGCATTTTTTTTATTGCCGCAGACGTAAACAATCTGCCGCTTAAAAAGCACATAATAGATGCTGCAGTTTCTGTCCGTGTTGTTCATCACCTTGAAAATCCGGGAAAGTTTTTTTCGGAAGTGTCACGCATATTAAGGCCCGGAGGCCCTTTTATTGTTGAGTTTGCAAATAAGAGAAATCTTAAAAATATTCTGAAGTTTGTGTTTGGAAGGCTAAAAACTTCTCCATTTAACAAAAAACCCCTGCAGATTGGGGAAACCATACTGGATTATCACCCCGCATATATTATTTCTCTTTTAAGGAAGTCAGGTTTTAAAATAATAAAAAAAATAAGCGCATCAAATTTCCGCATCTCCTTTTTAAAAAAATACCTGGGATTAAAAACCCTGCTTTTTTTTGAGAAGCTTTACCAGCATATATTTTCATTCATAGATACAGGCCCAAGTATTTTTTTAAAGGCCTTCCTTAATAAAAGTATTGAAAAAGCGGGTGTCTCGCCTTACAAAGATACAGATTCTGTATTAGCTGCAGATAAGCTTGATTTTTTAATATGCCCGTCATGCGATTCAGATAATCTTGAAATTGTAAAAACCGCTTTTATATCCTGCACTAAATGCAAAAAAAAATACAGCATAGATGATGGGATATATGTATTTAAGGATGTGTAAAAGCAGGCACCCTTTTTTTTCAAGCTGGAAGAATCTAAAATTTTGTGACAGCAATAAAATAGTATTGTTAAATACCTGCAGTTTTGTTACAATTATGCTACAAACTAAATACTGCCAGCAGTTTTTAATACGGTTTTTGTTTTAGCACAAGTCTGCGCGGCAGCTCTTTTAGTTTTATGCAGTTTTATTAAAATATCATTTTATTTATATTTATAAGGGGCGGTTTTGTATAATGAAGACAAAGGTCTATTCAGAAGGCGTTATTACAAGGTTAACACAGTATCTTAAGTTTTTATTGCAGTTAAAGGAAACAGGCAAAAGGACAGTCACCTCTGGCGAGATATCGCAGTATACTAAAATAAACAGCGCTGAAGTGAGAAGGGATTTGATATATTTTGGCCTTAAAGGTAAAAGAGGCGTGGGTTTTAACATATCTGACCTTATAGCTTCATTTAATAAAATACTTGGTTACAGCGAAAAGGTTAATATTGCGCTTGTGGGGGCAGGAAATCTTGGAAAGGCAATACTTAATTACAGGATGCTTGATAAATTTGGTTTTAAAATAGAGAATGTTTTTGATAATGATGCAAATGTGATAAATAAAGCTATGTCCGGCAGGAAGGTGCGGGATATTAATGAAATCCATGATGTTATAAATAAAAATGGGATAAACATTGCAATACTTGCCGTACCGGAGGAATCAGCCCAGAATGTTGCCGACATACTTGTTATAAGCGGAATAAAGGTAATTATAAACTATACATCTGTGCCTATTAAAGTCCCTAAAAACGTTAATGTACAGACAAATGACCCTATTGAAAAACTTTTCCACACGCTGTATTACTTGTCAAATGCTGTATATAAAAGCTATAATTAAACCATGAACAAAACCAGGGGCTGTTTTATAACATTTGTCATTCTTTTTGTAATTGCTTTATTTGTAATTCTCTTCTTTGCCCTTCCTGACATAAGCACATTTTTTTCGCCTTCAGGCACTGATAATGAATTAGCGGCCAAAAGCCCAGCTGCAGGCTCCAGAGACTACCTTTTTTTGGGTGTGGATGAACGCGAGGATTTAAAGGAATTTAAAGGCAGAACCGATACCATTATGATTTATCATGTATCAGGATGGGGCAAAAAAGATGTCCTTATTTCAATACCCCGCGATACAAGGGTTAATCTGGAAGGACGCGGATGGAACAAAATCAATGCAGCTTATGTTTATGGCGGTGAGGAAATGCTTAAAAAAGAAATCTATGATGTTACAGGTATTTCTATACGCAGGACAATGATGCTTAATTTCGAAGGCTTTAAAAGAGTCATCGATGCTCTTGGAGGCGTTGAAATTACTGTTGATGAGCCAATGCATGACCCGCTTTCAGGTTCAAATTTTGATCCTGGAACATATATTATGAATGGAGAGCAGGCGCTGGCTTTTGCAAGGTGCAGGAAAACAGCCGGCGGGGATTTTGACAGGGTTGACAGGCAAAAATATCTTATCAGCCAGATTATCAGCCAGAAAATAAATTTTTCCATAATTGGAAAAGCTCCCCAGCTTATAACAATATTAAATGAAGAGACGCGTACAGATTTTACTATGGCTGACTTTATAAACTTTGGCGCTATACTTATTTTTTCAGATAAGGATATTGAAAGAATTACTATTCCCGGAAAAACTGCGACAATTGATGGTATAAGCTATGTTGTTGTTGATGTTGATGAGGTCAGGGAGTTTTTAAAACCATATCTCAATTAATCTCAACGGCATTGTGCTATGGATTACTGTGTCAAACCGGAAAATAAATGAAATAGTTTTTACTAATTATTATCATTTCCATAAACTTGAAAGTACATTTTTAAAAACGGGGCTATATATTGTTTTTAAAAAAATAGTATAGATTAAATTTTTGTTTTATGATTAAATTTTTTTTGTAATCAAATTACCCAATAATCTTAAAGGCAGAGGTATGATGATGCAGGATGAAATCAAATTAAGCATTGCAAATCTTTCACAGCTTTCCGAGCAGGAGAATTTTCTTTTACAGGTTTCAAAAAAATCCGGACAGTTGTCAAAATTCATAAAATCAGCAATACCGGCATCTGAAAAAGAGTGGCTTTCAGATTATAAAAGCTGGGAAATAAGCAAAAAATGGATAAAAGAAATAAGCGATATATGCATATCCGAATACGAGCAGGTCTTTTTTGATATTGGCGATGAACTTTTTGACCTTAAAGACAGCAGCAATTACCAGGATTTTAAGAAGAAAATTATTGGCGGGCATAAAAGCAATTAGCAGGCAGGAAATGTTATAAGGTAAAAGCAGGAGATTAAAATGATTCCAAGATATACAAACCCTGAAATGGGCAAAATATGGGAAGAAAATTCAAAATTCGGCTACTGGCTCAAAGTTGAAAAGGCGGTATGCAAGTCACAGGCAGAAATGGGCATAATACCACGGGATGCAGCAGAAGATATAGTTAAGCTTGCGGATTTTAATGTTGATAAAATCAATGAAATTGAGCTTAAGACAAATCATGATGTTATATCTTTTCTTACAGATGTTTCATCATATATCGGGGACTCTTCAAAATACCTTCATTACGGGCTTACTTCTTCCGATGTCGTGGACACAGCGCTTTCGCTGCAGATAATTGATTCAATAAATATAATAATCAGGAAAATAAAACAGCTGGCAAAGGTTTTAATATCCCAGGCACAAACGTATGGCGGCACAGTAATGGTTGGAAGGACACACGGCATACATGCTGAGCCGGTTACTTTTGGTTTCAAGATTGCTGTATGGGCGTTTGAAATGCAGAGAAACCTTACTCGGATGATGCAGGCAAAAGAGGCCATATCATACGGCAAGATAAGCGGGGCTGTGGGAACCTATGCCAACACCTCGCCCGAACTGGAAAAAAAAGTATGCGAACTCCTTGGACTGAAACCATCGCCGGCATCAACCCAGGTACTCCAGCGCGACAGGCATGCCCAGGTGCTTTGCGCAATTACAATCTGCGGGGCAACGCTTGAAAAGATTGCTCTTGAAGTGCGCAGCCTCCAGAGAACCGATACAAAAGAGGTGGAAGAAGCTTTTTCAAAGGGCCAGAAGGGCTCATCCGCAATGCCTCACAAAAGAAACCCAATAATATGTGAAAGAATATGCGGACTGGCAAGAGTTTTGCGGTCAAATGCCATGGCCTCTTTTGAAAATATAGCCCTGTGGCATGAAAGAGACATATCCCATTCATCTGCAGAGAGGATAATAATACCCGACAGCTTCATACTGCTGGATTACTTGCTGGATAAAACAGAAGCCGTTGTTAAAAACTTCAAGGTGCTTGATAAAAATATGGCAAGAAATCTCATGAAATACGGCGGGATAATATTTTCCCAAAGAGTGCTGCTTGAGCTCATTAACAGGGGACTGTCAAGAGATGAAGCTTACCGCATAGTACAGTCCTGTGCGCTTAAAGCATGGGACCAGGAAGGCAGTTTTAAGGAAAATATTTTAAATGAGAAAAAAGTAGCCGATATTCTTGGCCATGATGAAATCGAAAAACTGTTTGATGTTAATTATCATCTCCAGCATATAAATACCATTATAAAAAGGCTTGATGAGATAGATTTGGAGGAGAATTAATATTGCTGCACTTTTATCGTTTAAGCGATAAGAGTTTTGAGCATTGTTTCAATATTGAAACAACTGCCGTGCTGTCGGCGCAAGAGCTTAAAATTCTTAAATGGCTCCTTGCAGAAACATTTGAGCCCCAAAAATTCAGTGATAAAACTTTTCTTAAATCAAATAATGCAGAATATGGCCGGCAGGTAATTGAACTGGGGCCGCGCCTTAATTTTGAAACAGCATATTCGTCAAACGCAGTATCCATATGCAAAAACTGCGGGCTTTTAAAAGTTACAAGGCTTGAAAGATCAAGAAGGCATCTCCTGAAGTATAATACAGGCTGCAATGACATTGCTGCATACAGGCAGGAATTTATAAGCAAAAACCATGACAGGATGACTGAATGTGTTTACGGCAGCCCTCTTGCCTCATTTGAAACAGGTATAACTGCCCCCGGAGTTTATGAAATAAAACTTTTGCAGCAAGGAATTTCTGCGCTTAAGGAAATAAACTTTCGGCTTGGCCTGGGTTTTGACTCCTGGGACCTGGATTTTTACTGCAATCTTTTTATAAATTATTTTAAGAGAAACCCCACAGACGTTGAATGTTATCAGCTAAGCCAGGCAAACAGCGAACATTCAAGGCACTGGTTTTTTAAAGGACGTATTATAATTGACGGCAGGCAGCAGGACAAAACACTTATGCAGGTGATTAAATCCACTCTTGATGCAAATCCTTCAAACAGCATTATTGCTTTTAAGGACAATTCAGGGGCAATTAAAGGATATGATATTGAAACAATTTATCCCTCATCAAGTACGGCAGGTTCCCCTTTTGCCAGGCAGAAGCGTAAATACCATATAATTTTTACTGCTGAAACGCATAATTTCCCAAGCGGGGTGGCCCCTTTTCCAGGCGCTGAAACAGGAACAGGCGGAAGGATTAGGGATGTGCAGGCCACAGGAAGAGGCGGTCTTGTTGTTGCAGGAACTGCAGGATATGCAACCGGAAATCTCAATATTGAAGGCTATGATATACCGGGCCAGGACAAAAGTTTTATATACCCCGCAAATCTTGCCCCGCCTTTAAAAATAATGATTGAGCAGAGCAACGGAGCCTCTGATTACGGCAATAAATTCGGTGAACCAGTCATACAGGGATTTACACGGACATATGGTGCAAAATTGCCTGACGGCCAAAGGCGTGAATGGATTAAGCCCATCATGTTTACGGGAGGCGTGGGCCAGCTTGACAGCATGCATACGGAAAAAGTTATGCCTGAGAAAGGGATGTTGATACTGCAGGTTGGAGGCCCTGCCTACAGGATAGGCATGGGCGGGGGTTCTGCCTCAAGCATGATACAGGGGCAAAACCTGGAGGATCTTGACTTTAACGCAGTCCAGCGGGGAAATGCTGAAATGGAACAGAAATTAAACAGGGTTGTAAGGGCCTGCATAGAAATGGGGGATAAAAACCCCATCCTCAGCATACATGACCAGGGGGCCGGCGGTCCGTGCAATGTGCTCACTGAGATTGTGGATCCTGCCGGCGGGAGGATAAATATAAGGAATATATGCGTTGGGGACAAAACAATGTCAGTTGCGGAAATCTGGGTTGCAGAATACCAGGAAAGAAATGCATTCCTTATTTATCCCGAAAGGCTTAAGCAGTTTGAAAGCATATGCTTAAGGGAAAAAATAAACTGCGAGGTGCTTGGTGAGGTAACCGGGGACGGCAGGATAATCGTATATGACGCAAATGACAAAACCACTCCTGTGGACCTTGAACTTGAAAAAATTCTTGGGGATATGCCTGCAAAAAAATTTGAATTTAAAAGAATTAAAAAAATATCAGTGCCGCTTAATATACCTGCAAAACTTACAGCAGGCCAGGCATTAAAGAAAGTATTTTCCCTGCCTTCAGTTGGCTCCAAAGGATTTCTTGTAAGAAAAGTTGACAGAAGCGTTACAGGGCTTGTGGCAAGGCAGCAATGCTGCGGCCCGCTGCAGCTTCCTGTAAGCGATGTTGCAGTAATTGCCCAGAGCCATTTTGGCTTAACCGGCGCTGCAATATCAATTGGCGAGCAGCCATTAAAATTAATGCTTGATCCATGCGCCGGCGCAAGAATGGCAGTAAGTGAGGCCCTGACAAATATCATGTGGGCAAAAATAAGCGGGCTTGACAATGTAAAATGTTCGGTTAACTGGATGTGGCCGGCAAAGCTTGAAGGTGAAGGGGCAGATCTCTGGGATGCCGCAAATGCCCTGGCCACTATTATGATAGAGCTTGGCATTGCTGCTGACGGCGGAAAAGACAGCGTTTCAATGGCTGCGCAGGTTGGAGGCCAAATAGTAAAATGCCCCCCACAGGTTGTTGTGTCAGCTTATGCAGATATGCCTGATATAAATGCGGTTATAACCCCTGATATTAAAATGCCTGGAAAAAGCAGCCTCATGCTAATTGATATTTCCGGCGGAAAAAACAGGATGGGCGGTTCTGCATTTGCCCAGATTCTTTCACAGGCAGGCAGCAAATGCCCGGATATTGAAAAACCCGGAGTTCTTAAAAACTCTTTTAATGCAATACAGGAGCTAATTGGAAAAAACCTCATACTTGCCGGCCATGACAGAAGTGACGGCGGGCTCATTACAACAGTATGCGAAATGATCATGCCTTCCTTCTGCGGAGCGGATATTTTCATATCTTCAGAAACCGGCTCAACAGATGTATTTGCTGAGCTTTTTTCTGAGGAAGCCGGCCTTGTAATTGAATATGATACAGCAAGTGAGCAGGAAATTGAGAATATCTTAAAAAAATACGGCCTTTATTACAGTGTCATAGGCAAGACAAGCGCTCAAAAAAGGCTAATTATAAAAAGCAATGAAAAAGTGATTGAAAATATTAAGACCTCCGACCTTATTTTATGGTGGGAGGCAACCAGCGATGAGCTTGAAAAGTTCCAGATGGAACCATCTTATGCGCTTATGCAGAAAAAAAACCACAGTAATAACATCCCGTGCTACAGTTTAAGTTTTGACCCAACCCCTGCTGAAGAGGCGTTTGTAAACTCTTCAGAAAAACCAAAGGTTGCAATTATACGCGAAGAGGGAAGCAATGGCGACAGGGAAATGGCAAGCGCCTTTTATATGGCAGGGTTTGAAGTTTGGGACATTACAATGACTGATTTACTGGAAGGCAGCGTTTCTCTTCAAAATTTCAGAGGAGCAGCTTTTGTCGGGGGATTCTCATATGCAGATGTTCTTGACAGCGCAAAAGGCTGGGCTGCAATAATTAAATTTAATAAAAAACTTTTCGGGATGTTTGAAAAATTCTACAACAGGGATGACACATTTTCTCTTGGCGTGTGTAACGGCTGCCAGCTTGTGTCCCTTCTAGGGTGGGTTCCATGGAAAGGTATTGAAGAAAAATTCCAGCCAAGATTTATTGCCAATCCTTCACAAAGATTTGAATCAAGATGGTCCACAGTTAAAATACAGCAAAGCCCTTCAATAATGCTTGGAGGCATGGAAAACTCAATACTTGGAATATGGGTTGCCCACAGGGAAGGGCATCTTCACTGCAGTGATGAGATTCTGGAGCAAATACATGATAAAAACCTTGCCCCTATTGTCTATATTGATGAGAAAAAAACTCCCAGCAGAGCTTATCCGCACAATCCAAACAGCTCTCCCGGCGGTATTACTGCTCTCTGCTCGCCTGACGGCAGGCACCTTGCAATGATGCCCCATCCTGAAAGGTCTTTTTTACTGTGGCAATGGCCATGGATACCCGAAAACTGGAAAGGAAAGCTTAAAGCTTCACCATGGCTGCAAATGTTTAAAAATGCAAGAAAATGGTGTGGAGATTAAGCAAAGGGTTAAGCAAAGGGGACTGTCCCTTTTACTTTTGACTAAGCAAAGGGGACTGTCCCTTTTATTATTTTATTAAAATGCAAGAAAATGGTGTGGGGACTAAGCAAAGGGTTAAGCAAAGGGGACTGTCCCTTTTACTTAAAGGGTTAAGCAAAGGGGACTGTCCCTTTTACTTTTATTTT
>Ga0194126_10003972_pt1 | contig 22912 bp, 21 predicted proteins | sample TA2KigC150mmetaG_FD_148641 | JGI IMG/M metagenome (GOLD analysis project Ga0194126, IMG submission 148641) | Freshwater microbial communities from Lake Tanganyika, Tanzania - TA2015035 Kigoma Deep Cast 150m | ecosystem: Environmental > Aquatic > Freshwater > Lake | place: Tanzania: Lake... | reverse complement strand
CCGGAGGGCGTGAAGAAGGAGATGGAGCTCAGCGGCGCGGGCGCATTCGGCGAAACGACCCAGGCTGCTGCGCTGATGACGATGGGGGATCTGCGCAAGGGCTTCGTCTACAAGCGCGTCCCGCACGTCACCCTGAAGTCCATCGCCAACAACGAGGAGATAGATGCGATCCATGCGAAATGGCAGGAGACGCTTGAGCCGCTACGGGCCAGGATCAACCGGCTGGCAGGGAAGGACTGGGAGGAGTGGCAAATCCCGCGGGAGATCGAGGGTAGTAACGACTTGAAGTCGTTACTACAGGAGTGGTGGCAGGCCCGCCGCCAGCGCCAGGCCGAGATTGACGCATCCATCGCCCGCCGCGCCGAGACCGAGACGCTCTACGACCAGCCCTACGAGGACAACAAGCGCGTGCGCGTGGCCGGCCCCTTCACGGTGGAGAGCCTGTCGCCGCACCGGGTGCTCCCCACAGAAGCGGGCGATGTGCGTCCTGCGGATGAATCGGCGGCCGACTTCACCACGATGATCCTGGACAACCTGCGGAAGGCCGGCGTGCAGAACACGCGCAAAGCGGAACGGCTCACCTTCAACCGGCTCGATCCCTACGCCGGGACGTGGCTCCACGCGGCCGGCGAGTACACCGACGCCGCAGGCAAACCCCGGCGCGTCGCGGTCTCCATCGGCCCCGAGCACGGCACGGTCGGCCCGCAGCAGGTCAAGGAGGCCGCCAAGGAAGCGGTGCAGGGGATCGGCTTCGACCTGCTCGTGGTGTGCGGCTTCGCCTTCGACCCGCACGTCTCCGAGGAGGTCAGGCGCTACGGCGCGCTCACGGTACTGCCGACGAAAATGAACCCCGACCTGGCGATGGGCGACGAGTTGCTCAAAAAGACCGGCGCGGGCAACCTGTTCATGGTCTTCGGCGAGCCGGATGTGGAGATTCGCGCCGCTCGTAGTAACGACTTCAGTCGTTCCGCTGCGACTGAAGTCGCAACTACGAACCAGGTTGTCGTCGAGATCAAGGGCGTGGACGTTTACGACCCGACCACGGGCCAGATTCGCAACGCCTCCACCGACGACATCGCGTGCTGGTTCATAGACACCGACTACGATGGCGAGAGCTTCTTCGTGCGGCACGCGTATTTCACCGGCGCGGAGGAGCCTTATGACAAGCTGAAGCGGGCGCTGCGGGCGGAGGTTGACGAGGCGGCGTGGGCCGCGCTCTATCGCACGGTCAGCCGGCCCTTCGCGCGGCCTGCGTCCGGCAAGATCGCGGTGAAGGTCATCAACCACTACGGGGATGAAGTGTTGAAGGTGTTCGCTGTGTAAGAAACACAGTTGGACAGACCAGCACAATTCGAGTATGATAACCGCCATGAACGACTTCGTGGCCGACTTACCGGATCGCGAAACCTTGCGCCAGATGATCGCCGGCGCCATCGCGGAGCTTGATCTGCGGCAGATCGCGATCACGCGCCGCCTGACGCCGGCCCAACGTTGTCAGGAGGGTCTCTCGATGATTCGCGTGGCCGAAGACGCGGGCGCGTATCGGCTGCGCAAGCGCCGGCCGGAATTGAGCCAGGCCGAGGCGCTGCGCATCGTCAGGAGCGCGCAGTCATGGTGAGCGTACCGGCTGAAGATCCCCAAAGACCCCATAGCCTCGATTTTGCACATTTTGTGCGGCTCGTCCTCGATGCGATTGAGGCTGTCCATCTCAAGTACTTGATCGGCGGAGCGGTCGCAGTGTGGGCCTGGGGCGACGTTCGCACCACTCGCGACCTCGATTTGGTCATCGAATTGCCGATTGAGTCTATTGTTGACCTATCGCACGAGCTTGCGCGGCGCGACATGCTTGTACCTGCTGACATCATCCTCGACATCTTGATCTTCTCACGCAGCGATCTCGCTGTGGATGCCATCCACATGTACTCGGGTTATAAAGCCGAGTTGTTTCTCTTGCGACCGGATGATCCACATCGGGCGCTTGCGCTCGAACGCCGACTACTGGTGGATCTTGGTCCGCCGATTGGGGAGGCCTGGGTTCACTCGCCGGAGGACTTGATCCTCTATAAGCTCCGCTATTTCAGCATCAGTCGCCAGACCAAGCACCTGCGAGATATCGGCAGTATTATGTTGACGCTTGGGCAACAGCTAGAATTGGACTACATCACCACCTGGTCGGAACGGCTCGGCCTGGCTGAGATCTGGCGTGAAGTCCGGGCGGAAGTTGGATATGCCACGGGCGACTAATGACTCAAACGGATGCGGGGCGGCCCGTTCGCGCGTTGGGACTCTCCCCCGCGGCCCCGGCCGTCGGGCAAGCATCTATTCCTTCACCCCCCGAACACCCCATCCCGCTGATCCATCACCCACCCCTCGCTGAACCGCACATACTTGATGCACTGCCGCGGCCGGTAGGAGTACGCGACGTGGAGCAGGCCGTCGGCCGTCTGGAGGAGGCACGGGTAGCCGAGGCCCCGGTTGAGGCGCGTGTTGGCCGGGCCGGCGAAGTCGTCGCCGGTGTCCACATGGCGCATGTACGGCCAGGTCTCGCCGCCATCTTCGGAGAGCGCCACGGTGACGGGATACCGCTCGGCCGGCCAGACCGTCCGGGCCGGGTCGTCGTTGGCGCTGAAGTGGTTGAAGGCGAGGGCGATGCGGCCGCTGTGCAGTTTGCGCGCCTGGATGGAAGCGTTGTTGTTGGGTAGGATCGTGCGCTGCGGGGGCGTCCACGTCCGGCCATCGTCGGCCGACCGGCTGCTGTAGATGCGGTCGGCGGCGCGGCTGCGGAAGAACGCGACCAGCCGGCCCGCCGCCAGCTCCACGACCGACATCTGCACCCGGCCGCGGCTGTCGGGCACGGGATACTCCTGCCAGGTGCGGAAACCGTCGGCCGAGATGCGCACGACGCTGTGGTCGTCGCCGTAGCCCGCGGCCGGCCGGCTGAAGTACATCGGGAAGAGCCACTCGCCGTTGCGCAGCACCAGCAGCGGCTGGCGGCAGAAGGAGCCGGGATCGGCCGAGAAGGTCTCGACCGGTCCCCACGTCTGCCCGCCATCCTCGGAGATGCGGCGGCGGATGATCGCGGTGTGCTGCATCGTGAAGCCGCCGCTGGCCGCGCCGGCCGCCACCCTGGCCGCCCACTCCTCCCGCGTGCAGCCGCGCGTGAGCTGCGCGGTGTAGAGGAGCCACAGCTTGCCGTCCGGCGCGGGGAAGAGCACCGGGTTCTGCTCGGAGCGTTGGGGATCTCCGGAAACCCAGACGGGCGGCTGCCACCGGGCCGCGCCGGCCGGCAGCCGCGACAGCGCGATCTTGATGTCGCCGCTCCCCTCGGCCGAGCCGGCGAACCAGGCGCACAGCAGGTCGCCGTCCGGCAGCTCCGCCAGGTTGGCCGCGTGATTCTCGGCGCCCAGCGGCGGGATGAACGCCTCGACCCGGTTGCCATCGTCCGGCGGGCGGTAAAGCTGGCCGCCAACAACCAGCGCGCGCAGATCCAAGATGTCCGAAGATGTCATCCTGCGTGTCCTCCCTCCCGTCGGCGCGGCGTCAAACGTGTTGTGTGGTGCGTAGTGCGTATTGCGTAGTGCGTATTCGTCATTCGCCATTCGCCATTCGCCATTCGCCATTCGTCATTCGCCATTCGTCATTCGTGATTTGCCGATTTGCAATTTGCAATTTGCAGCTTCCCCACCCACCCCTGCACCTTCTCCCCCAGCGCCTCCAACTGCGCCACGTCCGCCTCGGTGATCGGCGCGACCGGCACCCGACAAAAGCTGGTGATGGGCACGCCCGACCGGGCCAGGTACAGCTTGGCGGCGGCCGGATACTTGTTCGAGGCGATCCGCTCCATCTCCGTCAGGCCGGCTTGCAGCTCGGCGGCCAACGCCGGTTGGTCGGCATAGTGCTCGCACAGCCACGCGTAGAGCGCCGCGTAATAGTTGCCGGCGATCGGGGAGATGCCGGCCGCGCCGGCCTGCAGCGAGGCGAGCGCGCTTTGCGTGTGCGCGTTGTAGAGCCGCAGGGGCGTGCCGTTGATCGCGGCCTGCTTGGCCCGGATGCTAACGATGTCCCGGCAGGTGTCCTTGAAGTACAGGAACCGGCCGCTCTGCGCCGCCCAGGCCAACAGTTCCGGCGTGAAGAGGCGATGGTAGGGCCGCGGGCACTCGTACACGCCGAGCGGCAGCGGATCGGTCAGCGCCAGCAGCCGTTCGATTTGCCGCTGCAACGTCGCGTCGTCCTCATCCGGCGCGACGAGCTGGCACGGCAGGATGACGACCGCCGCGACGCCGGTCTCGGCCATGCGCTTAACGAAGTCGGCCTGGCTTTCCAGATCGCCGCCGAACGTCGCGGACGCGACGACCGGCGCCCGACCGTTCGACCTCTGAACGACGCGCCGCGCCACGATCAACCGCTCTTCATCGCGCATCTCATACATCTCGCTGGAGGCCGCGACCGTGAACAGCCCGGCGCTGCCCGCGTCAAGATACCAATCCACCAGCGCATCCAGGCCGGGCAGATCCAGCGCGCCATCGTCCTGGAAGGGGGTCAGCATCACCGGCCAGAGGCCGTGGGGAAGTTGCGTTGTCATGTCTGTTTACCTCACATTCTGGAATAGACCTGTCAAGTTTCTGAAAACCTGACAGGTCTCAGCGCACGCCGCGAATCTGCGGCAACAGGAGCAGCCCCGCGACGGTAGAGAGCGCGCCGGACAAGAACAGGATCGCGTAGCCCATCGGCGAAGTGACGCCCAGGCTGTTCAGCAGCGCCGCGCCGAGGCCCGGCAAGATGACCTGCGGCACGGTCGAGGCGATGTTGAGCACGCCCAGATCCTTGCCGCGATCCGCCGCCGAGGGGAGGATTTGCGTCGCCAGCGCCTGGCCCAGGCTGAAAAAGAAGCGGAAGCCGACGCCGATGGTGGTGGTGGCGACCAGGACGATGCCCCAGGCGGCCGAGAGCGCCATCCCGATCAATCCGGCGATCACCAGGCCGCCGCCCGCGATGATGAATACCTTGCGGCGTTGCAGCCGATCGGACCAGAACGCGGCCAGCATCATCAGCGGCACGCCCACGGCGGTCTGCACGATCTGAATCTGCGACATCGCCTCCTGCACGGTAAGGCCCGGAAAATGCGCGGCCGAGCCGACCACGTTCTGGACATAGAGGAAGAGGAAGCCGCCCGAACCAAAGATGTAGCCCGTCCAAAGGAACAGCCACACCAGCCAGACGCGGGCGAAGTTGGGCTGGCGGCGGGGGTTGATCCAGAAGGACGCCAGGAACGCGCCGATCCGCAGCCGCGGCAGCGCGCCGGCCGGCAGCCGCGGCTCCCGATACCAGGCGGCGAAGAGCGCGTTGCACGCCAGCAGCACGGCGATCACGACGCCATAGCCGGCCCGGAAATCGGTCACGCGGCCCAGGTAGAACGCGCCGCCGATCATCATCACCGGGGAGATCAGCCCCAGGATCGCCTGCGTGGCCCCGCGCTGGAAGGCGGGCACGCGGTCGGGCAAAATGGCCGAGTGGGCGGCCATCAGCATGTTGCCGAAGAATTGCACCATGAACCAGCCGAGCGCCAGGCCCGCGATCATCTGCGATCCGGCCAGGATGAGCAGCCCGGCCGCGGTCGCGAGCGCGCCGATCACGATCCAGGGCCGCCGCCGGCCAAAACGCGACGTGGTGCGGTCGCTCAGCGCGCCGCCAAGTGGATTCCCCACCAGCGCGCCGAACGCGCCCAACGGCAACACCACCGCCAGGTTGGTCGCCGCGGCGGCCGGATCCACCCGCGCCACCTGCACCGGCAGCAGGACGCTCAACACGACCATGATCGCCAGGAGCGCACTGGCGCTCGCCAGACCGAGCAAGACCTGGAAGGTGAGAGTGACGGGTTGGGTTGGCTCTTGGAGGGCTGTGGTCATATCACAAAATCGCAAACCAGCGCAGCAACTCCTGCGCTACCAGTTCGTGCCCGCGGCGGTTGGGGTGATTGCTCCAGGAGAGCAGATCGGTCACTTCGCCGCCCGCGGCCACGTGGCGCTCGAACGCGGCGTAGCTATCGGCCAGGCCCACGTTGTATTCGGCGGCCAGGCGGCGGATTTGCGCGGCATGGCAGGACAGCTCGCGCCAGGCGGCGCCGGCCGGGTCGAGCACGCCGCTGTTGTCCCAGGTCGGGGTGAGCAGGAGCACCTTGGCCCCCTGCGCCAGGCTTGCCTCGATCATGCTTCGCCAGGCGGTCTCGGCCCAGGCCAACCCCGGCCGGCGGTCGTTCAATCCGTAGTCAATCGTCACCACGTCGGGCCGGTGGCACAGCACGTCCGCTGCGAAACGGTCGGCGCCTTTGGGCGAGCCTTCCCCGCCGATCGCAGTCACGATGACGTTGACCACCGCGTAGGGGAAACGCTGCTTGAGATCACGGTGCAGCAGCGCGGGATACGCGTTGAACGTATCCACCAGCGGCGTCGCGAAGTAGCCTGCCGGGACGCTGTGCCCGTGGCAGACGATGTTGACGGTGCGGTTGTTCGGCCATTGGGCCAGCAACAGATTGACGATATCGCGCAAGTACGCGCGGCGGTCGGCGATTGCCATCTTCATACTCCCATCAGTTTTGTCGCCCGCCATTATGCCACAAGGGTCGAGGCGGGGCCAAAGCGGCCAATCCCTGCCGCGATGCACCCTGCGCCCATCACGATACACCTCGCGATGTACCCTCCGACCGATGACGCTGCACCCCCGCGTCGGCGATACTGCGTGCAAATGAGGCGACCACAGCCGGCCGCCCCGCAGACAGATGCAAGAGGAGCAACATCATGACTTCCACTTTGATCGGCAAAACAATCGTGGTGACGGGGGCCACGTCCGGCATTGGGCTGGCGACCGCCGAAGCGCTGGTGCGCGCGGGCGCCGGGGTGATCGGAGTAGGCCGATCGGCCGCCCGCTGCCGCGAAGCTGAATTGCGCGTGCGCAAGCTGAGCCAGACCGGCCATGTGACCTATTGCACGGCGGATCTGACGCAACAGGTCGAGGTGCGCCGCCTGGCGGAGGCGATCCGGCGACTGGTCGCGGGCGCAGAGCAGCCCCGGCTGGATGGGCTGGTGAACAACGCCGGAACCTTCACCTACTGGCTGGCGCTGACGCCGGAAGGCTTCGAGACGCAGTGGGCGCTGAACCATCTGGCGCCGTTCCTGCTGACGCAGGAGTTGCTGCCGCTACTGCAGGCCGCGCCGCAGGCGCGCATCGTGACGGTCAGCTCGGCGTCGCACTACCACACCGATCTAAAGTGGGACGACATCCAGTTGCGCCGAAACTACAATGGTCTGGCGGCCTACAACCAGACCAAACTGGCGAACGTCCTCTTCACCGCGGAACTCAACCGGCGCCTGGGGCCGCACGCTTCCGTGCGCGCCTTCGCGGCCGATCCCGGCCTGGTGCAGACCGACATCGGTCTGAAGGGCACGCCCGCACTGGTGCAGCGCTTCTGGACGCTCCGCCGCGCCGGCGGCATCCCGGCCGCCGAGGCGGCGCGGGGCATCCTCTTCCTGCTGGCGGAAGCGGCGATCCAGGAATCGCAGCAGGTGTATTGGAAGCACGGCCGGCCCCAGCCGCCCAGCCGGCAAGCAACCGATGTCGCGGCGGCGCAGCGGCTATGGGCGCTCTCGGCGCAGATGTGCGGATGTCAGGCATGAAGAAGGAGGATACTATGACAAGCTATGTGATGATCTCCGGCGCGACCGGCGGTCTGGGGAAGGCTTTTGCCGTCGAGTGCGCTGCCCGCGGTTACGCGCTCTATCTGACCGACCTGCGCCCCGCGCCATTGGCGCTGCTGGCGGCGGCGCTGGGCCGCACCTACGGCGTGCCGGTGCGCTGGCAGGCGTGCGATCTGACGGAATCAGCTCAGCGCGCGGCCTTGTTCGAGACGATCGCTGCGGAACGCGTGTCGTTCTGGGGTCTGGTCAACGTGGCGGGTCTCGATCACGAGGGGCTGTTCCTCGAGCAGACGCGCGCCCGCATCCGCACCATCTTGCGACTGAACATCGAGGGCAGCCTCGAACTGACCCACGCGCTGCTGGGACTGCGTGATCGGGCGACGACGTTCCGCATCGTCAACGTCGCCAGCCTGGCGGCCTTTTTCCCGATGCCATACAAGGCGACCTATGCGGCCTCGAAGCGCTTTCTGCTCGACTTCTCGCTGGCGTTGGCCGCCGAGCTGGCCGCCGACGATGTGACCGTCACGGCGCTCTGCCCGGCCGGGCTGCCGACCACGCCCGACTGCGTGGACGCGATCGCTGCCCAGGGCTGGCTGGGGCAGATCACGACGCAGAACATCGGCGCCGTCGCCGCCGGGACGCTCGAAGCGGCCCTGCGCGGGCGCCCGGTCTACATTCCGGGCGCGCTCAACCGGCTGCTACAAACCGTGGGCGGGCTGATCCCGCGATCCCTCATCGCCCGCCTGGTCAACGCGCGTTGGCGGGCGGCCCGGCAGCGGCCCGCCGCGCCGGCGCCCCAGCCCACGCTCGCCTTCCGGCCGCAGCAGGCGTGAGCCAGGCCGGCGCGGCTAGACCTCCCGGCGGCGCGCAGATCCACCATCTGCGCGCCGCCTCGATCAGCGCGCGGTCGCCGGTGGGCATGAGCTTCTGAATGTCCACCAGGCTCCAAAGCGCAGCCCCGCGCGCACGGGGGCGGGGCGGTTCGTGGGGGATTGATTTATCACGCCAGCTCAGTCGCCGCGCACAACCTTGGCCGGAACTTTTTTCGCTGTACAGTTTTGCGTGCCCATGTCTTCGCAGAAGAAGATCCCCTCCGCGCCGGCCTCGGCCGCCAGCCGGATCTTCTGCTCGTAGACGCCCGCCACGATCTCGTGCAGCCGCCGCAGCTCGTCCGGGTAGAGCGCCAGGTCGGCGAAGTAGACCTCCATCTTGCGCAGGTAGCGGGTGTCGTTGAAGACCCAGCCGCCGATGAAGGCCAGCTTGAACTTATCGGTCGGCTGGCTGAACGTCTCCCCCCGCTTCCCGCGTCAGGTTCAGCAGCTTGATGCCCTTATCCGCCGTGTGGCGATACACTTTCTCCACGTCATTCAGGTGCGGCTGCGACAGGTTGATGGCGTGCAGGCCGCGCTGTTCCGACATGGCCGGCCAGATGCTGCCAGGGCCATTACATCCCCACCACCGGCTTGAGCCGCTCGGCCTGGGCCAGCGACTCGATCATCACGTAGATGTACAGCCCGCGGGGATCGAGCGCGTCCACCAACTGCCGCAGCTCGTCGGCCGTGAAGGAGCCGCGCACGAGGAGCGGACGCTGCGCTTCTTGGATCTTGCGGAACGCGGGGATCATGCCGGCGATGTCTGGCCCACCCGAATGCAGCTCGTAATTCACCTGGAAAGCCCGTATCTCCGCCACCTCCAGGAAGAGGTCGTAGAGGAACATCGAGTTGGTATGCAGGTGGATGAAGGTGTTGGCGTAGCGCCGGGCGACCATGCGATCCACCGGTTGGAGGTACTTCTTGTAGAGCCGGGGCGAAAGGACGCCAGACGCATCTTCTTGCAGGCGGATGATGGGGCCAGGCGCCCAAAGCTGATATTGCGCGTCGTAATAGCCACCGTGATAGAGCGGAATCTCCCGCCAGGCTGCGTCGGTGATCTGGCAGAAGATCTCGCCGCAGCGCCAGAACAGCCGCTGAGCCTCTTCCGGAGAATCGGCCAAGTCCATGACGTTTTGGGTATGACCGCGCAACGAGGCAGCGATGTCCGATGGACCATGGAGCGTGCCGTGGCTTACCGGGTAGCGGCCGGCCGAGCGGCGCACGAGCGCCCGGATGAACGCGACGTACTTCTGGAACCACGCGCTCTCCGTGTCCAGCCGCAGGTCGGCCAACTCCTCCCACGGCAGGGTGCGCTCGACGCCGAGGATCGTGCCCGGCAGGATGCGCAGGGTCTCGCCCAGCATCCCGTTGAGCCACGGAACAGCCTGCGACGGGGACGCGCCGCGCAGGATATCATCCCCCATCACCTCGCCTTCGGCCAGCAGCCGCTCCTGGTCGTCGAGGAACGCTTCTGGCTCGACCATGTCTGGCGTCAGCACGTCGCAATCCTGCCACGCCGCGCTGGCCGCAAACTCCTGCAGGGGGAACCAGCTCTTGATCGAGAAGCCGACCAGCGGCCGCTTGACCGGGCTGCGGTTCCAAAAGGCACGATAGCCGGCGATCTTGGCCGGGTCGTTGCCGAAGGGATGGAATGATAACATGGAGCCTCCGTCGCTTTGTGCAACGTCAAACGTCAAACGTCATGTATGAAGAACGCCGATCGTCTTGACGCCTGACGCTTGACGCCTGTCTCCTGACTCCTATCAGACCTTATTCTCTCCCGCCCAATCCTGCCCGCCATGCAACTGCGGGTAATAGCTCGCCCGGTGGAACTCGGGCGCGGCGTCGAATTCGAGTTCGAGCACGGCGACCCCCGCATGCACGTCGGGTGAAGACTTGGGCAGGTTCTTCAGCAGGATGCGGTGCCCCCGCTGCTCGAACGCCACCGGCGAGCCGTCCTTGACCAGCCGGACGGCCTTCACCGGCGATACGAAGCCGCCCAGCGCCATCTCGCCGGCCGTGGGCCAGATCCAGTTCCAGATGTAGACGTTCTTCCCGTCGAACGATGCGTGACTCACTCCGTTCGCATTCCGATAATCCGCCTTCGGCTTCACGCCGTAAACCGCCTTGCCGTTCTCCGCCAGCCATTTGCCCACCGTGGTCAGCGGCGCGACCGCCTCGGCCGGCACGCCGCCGTCGGGCGTCGGGCCGATGTTCAGCAGCAGGTTGCCGCCGCCCGATGTGACGGTGTTGAGCATCTTGATGATGCGTTGTGCGTTGTAGCTGTAGGGGATCGCCTGCGCCGAATCCACGTAGCCCCAACTGATGCCGTTGAAGGTCATGCAGGCTTCCCAGTCGCGATCCATGGCCGTCAGGTGTTCTTCCGGCGTGCCGAAGTCCTCGTCGAGCCGGGTGCGGTTGTTGATGATGATGTGCGGCTGCAGCTCGCGCACCATCTGGTTCAGCGTGAGCGAGTCCCAGCCCTCCCAGGTCTCCATCGGCCGGGCCACGTCGAACCACATGATGTCAATCACCCCGTACTGGGTCAGCAGCTCGCGGTTGATCGCCCGGATGTACGCGTTGAAGCGCGCCCGAGCTTCCATGTCGAACGCGCAGCGCCAGCCGTCGGGATGGTGCCAGTCCATCAGCGAGGTGTAGAACCCGATCTTGAGGTCGAACTCGCGACAGGCGGCCACGAACTCGGCCACGATGTCGCGCTTGGGGCCGAAATTCACCGAGTTGTAGGGATTGGCCTGCGAGTCCCACAGGCTGAACCCCTCGTGATGGCGAGTGGTCATCACCATATACTTCATCCCGGCCGCCTTCGCCAGCCTGGCCCATTCGCGCGGCGCGCCCGGTCTCGGGTTAAACTGGTCGGCCAGCTTCTCGTATTCCGCGATGGGGACGTTTTCCAGCGACATCACCCACTCGTTGCGGCCCACCAGCGCGTAGAGGCCATAATGGATGAACATCCCGAAGCGGGCTTCGCGCCACCATGCCATTCGTTCGGATCGCGTACTCGCGATCCACTTCTCGTATTCCGGTTTGCTGAGCAGTTTGGACATTTTGGGGTAGTTCCTTTCCGATGTGGATGGTGAGATTATCGCGCCAGATGGCTCAGCAGGCAAAATGGAGAGCAGGCATCGCTGGACGGCGTTTCTCAGAAGATGACAAACCCGGCGTGTCGTGCTATAATGAAAGCATCTCTGCTGCTGCCGTGCTCAACATGGAGCAGTCGTCAGGAGGGGCAGATGCAAGTTCTCGCAGATCGTGTGGTAACCCTGATAGAGCGCCTGGAACCAGGAGATAGCCTGGACGCCAAACTTGAGCGCCTGGTAGAAAACGAGTTGCTCAGACGATTGGCGCGCTATGAATTGGTGGACAAGCAATTGACCCGCAAATACAGCCTAAGCTTCGAGGAATTTCGCCGGAATCACGTGGTGGAGCAGCAAGGTTACTCCTTCGAGGCAGAATCTGATTTTTGGGACTGGGAGCTGGCGCTTGACGGGGTTGCGACAATCCGAGACATGCTCGCAGCGCTGAAGGGATCGAACGGTGATAACTGATGCGTTGGCTGAGCAGATCGAAGCCAGCGCCAGACATTTCCGCCTCGTGCAGGCGATCGTCCGACTCGATCAGACCCGGTTTGCGGTCAAGTACAGGTTGGTGATCAGGCCTGACCTGTGGGTGCAGATATATCGCAATATCCAGAATGACACTGTCGGCCTGGCGCTCATTTATCAAGGGCGACGGCTCTATGGCCGAGATTGCGAAGCAGACCGCTGGCATCGGCATCCAGCAGAGTATCCTGAGCGCCATGACTTCTCTGCCGAAGGCGCCCAGCCAACCACTATCGAGGATTTCCTGCTGGAGGTCGGCCAGGTGTTGGTGAAGCACGGCCTGATCTGACAAGGTACCCACTGCCTATGGGCTGCTAGCGCACCTATGCGGGTGTGGGTCAGTGGTAGAACGCCGCCTTGCCAAGGCGGAGATCACGGGTTCGAGTCCCGTCGCCCGCCCTCATGCGCCAGACGTCGGCGATTTTCGGGACAGTTGTTCATGCCGCGGCCGGCGCCAGCCTGCCCTGGCTGCGCCATGCAGGCCAGGGTGCGAAGCCTCCCCATGGGATGGCGAATGAAAAAGGACCATCCGCGCTCATCCGCACTCGTCCGCGTACCGTTTCCAGGACCGTTGCTTTGGAGCATCCATCGAGCATGCCGCAAGCCTCGCCCATCGGTCTGTTCGATTCCGGCGTGGGCGGCCTGTCAGTGGCGCGCGAGATCGTGCGGCAGCTTCCCGCGCACCCGCTTATCTATCTGGCCGATCAGGCGCACGCGCCCTACGGACAGCGTTCGCTTGCCCAAATCCAGGGCTTTGCTGAAGGGATCACCCGCTTTCTGCTCGCCGAAGGCGCACGCGTCATCGTCATCGCTTGCAACACCGCATCGGCCGCGGCGCTTCATTGGTTGCGCCGCGAGTTCCCGACCGTGCCGTTCATCGGCATGGAGCCAGCCATCAAACCCGCAGCCGAGCGCACACGCAGCGGTCACGTCGGCGTGATCGCCACGGCCGCCACCTTCCAGGGCGAACTGTTCGCCAGCCTGCTGGATCGCTTTGCCAACGGCGTGATCGTGCACACTCAGGTTTGCCCGGAGCTCGTCCCGTTGGTAGAAGCCGGCGAGTTGGATTCTGCGGCCACGACCGCCGCGCTCGACAGCTACCTGGCGCCCTTGCTGGCCGTGGGCATAGATCAGCTCGTCTTAGGATGCACCCACTATCCGTTTCTGCGGCCGCTCATCGAGCTGATCACAGGCCCCGCGGTCGAGATCATTGACCCCGCAGCGGCCGTGGCGCGGCAGACCGGGCGCGTGCTGGCTCAACGTGGCTGGCTGGCCACGCCAGGCAGCAAAACCGCTGACGCTGCGGCGCGGGACGCAGGCCCCATCTCCCGCGAGCAGGCGGCGAGCCAATCGGATGGCGCTGCTCGTCTGCCTTCACTCGACGACCGCAGCCGCTTCTTCACCACCGGCGATCCCCTTCGCTTCCAATCCATGCTGCGGAGTCTGCTGGGGCTGGATGCGCCGGTCAAGGTCGCGGCCTGGCAAGAGCTGACAGGTCTCAGAAGCCTGACAGCTCCCCGCTAATCCAAATTATATCCCAAATCTGTTTGGGATATCGCTTGGGATAAACCCAACCCGGACGAAGAGAGTACTCGTGCAGATCCCCTTACCCACCAGGCCGCGGCCTCGACCCACCCGCCGTGCGCTGCTGAGCGCATTGAGCGGCATCGGGCTGCTGGCGTTGATCTCTGGCTGCCGGCCGCGGGCCGGCCGACCCACTCCGGGCGCGTCGCCTTCTCCAGGGGCGACGGCCACGCACACCCCGCGATCGCAGCCGGCCAGCGCAGCGACCGTCTCGCCGACCGCGACACGCACACTCACGCCGGCCGGGCCTGGAACGCCGACCCCAAGTGCGACAGCCTCTCCAGCGGGGACGCCCACAGCCACGCCCACCCTCAGCCCCAGCCCAACGCCGAGGCCGAGCGCGACGCCGACGCCCAGGCCCACCCCCTTCCCGGCCGGCCCGCCTACCAAACTGGGGCTGTTCATCACGCGCAACGACCCGCGCATCTTCGACTTGTTGCGCACGGGCAATATCGCGCTGATCAAGACGATGGAGTACGATCCGAACTTCGCGGTCGAGATCAAGCGCACGTCGCCGCGCACCCTGCTCGTGGGCCGCGTTGATCTCCCGCAGCTCGAGCTCGGACAGATGGCCGATCCCACGGCGGCCGCGCGCTCCCTTGTGGAGAAGCTGCTGCCGATTGTGACCGAGTCAAGACGGCTGGCTGCGTTCGATGGCTGGGAGGCGTACAATGAGCCGACGCCGGCCGACGCCGGCCAGATGGCCCGGCTGGCGCAGTTCGAGGCCGAGCGCACGCGACTGCTGGCCGCGGCCGGCGTCCGCTCGGTGATCGGCAACTTCGGCGTCGGGCTGCCCGATCTGGCGTTGTGGCCTCACTTCCGGCCGGCGCTCGAAGCCGCCATCCAGCACCGCGGCTTCCTGGGGCTGCACGAGTATTCGGCGCCGACCATGCAGTTCGGTACACCGCAGGATCCGCTCGGTTGGGGCAACGACCCTGCGCAGGAGGGCTGGCTCACGCTGCGTTACCGCAAGGTCTATCGCGGCTATTTGCAGCCGAACGGGCTATCATTGCCGCTGCTGCTGACCGAAGCGGGGATTGATGGGCTGGTGGCGAACCGGCCCGGCCCGGCCGGCAAGGGGTGGCAGGATTTCGCCGCTTACTGGGCCGGGCTGGGGATGGGCGACGATGCGGCCGGCAACTACATGGAGCAGTTGGCCTGGTACGATGCACAGTTACAGCAGGACGACTACGTGCTCGGCGCGGCTATCTTCGCGGCCGCGGCCTCGCCCGGCTGGGAGAGCTATGAGATCCTGGGCGAGGACAAGGTGGAGCCGTTCCTGAAGCAATACCTGAGCGTGCATCCTCCGCGGTAGGAAGACAGATGAAAAGCTCACGCAAAGACGCCAAGACGCAGAGGCGGCCAGAAGCACTCTCCCTCACTGCTCGGGCCGGTCTCCTGACCGTGCCCGCTGTGGCCAGGAACGAGGTGGCTCGGTCGGAGACCGGCCACAGCCTGGGGAGGCCATTTTCCCTCGCTGCTCGGGCCGGTCTCCTGACCGTGCCCGCTGTGGCCAGGAACGAGGTGGCTCGGTCGGAGACCGGCCACAGCCTGGGGAGGCCATTTTCCCTCGCTGCTCGGGCCGGTCTCCTGACCGTGCCCGCTGTGGCCAGGAACGAGGTGGCTCGGTCGGAGACCGGCCACAGCCTGGGGAGGCCATTTTCCCTCGCTGCTCGGGCCGGTCTCCTGACCGTGCCCGCTGTGGCCAGGAACGAGGTGGCTCGGTCGGAGACCGGCCACAGCCTGGGGAGGCCATTTTCCCTCGCTGCTCGGGCCGGTCTCCTGACCGTGCCCGCTGTGGCCAGGTACGAGGTGGCTCGGTCGGAGACCGGCCACAGCCTGGGGAGGCCATTTTCCCTCGCTGCTCGGTCCGGTCTCCTGACCGTGCCCGCTGTGGCAAGGTACGAGGTGGCTCGGTCGGAGACCGGCCACAGCCTGGGGAGGCCATTTTCGGGGCCGCCTACTGCGGCCCCGCGAGCTCGATGAGCAACCACGGATTGGTCTTCAAGGCGTTCAGGTCGTCTTCGGGGGCCAGCCCCAGGTCGGCCGCCGGCCAGATCACCCGCAGCATGAAGAGCGGCGGGCCGCCGGCCGGATTGTAGACTGTGGTGGGCAGCAACAGGTCGCCGGGCCAAAAGCCCTTGACGGCCAGGGTGGGCGAACCGGTCGCCAGCGAGAAGACCAGGGCATCTAACCCCACCTCGAACACCGGCGTGAATACGCCATCCCCATCCTCCACCAGGGCAATCGCATCCACGTCGTCGTTGTCCATCAGGCCGAGGGCCTCTTGCGAGGCGAAGACCACGGGGAGCGGCGGTGGGTCGCCGGGCTTATACGGAGGCCGCACCACCAGGATATCGGCCGGCCGCCAGCCCTGCGCCAGGAGCGAGGGCGATCCGGGCGCCAGCGAGAAGAAGACCTTTTCGGGGCCCGGGGGCGGCTCGACGAACGCCAGGCCGGCTGCGCCCGCCCCCATCGGAATGAGCGGCATTTCCAGGGCGTCCACGTCGTCGCCGATCTGCAGCAGGAATGGGTGTCCGCGGTTTCCCACGCAGCTTGCCCCATCTTCGTCCAGGCGCTGGATGTTCGTCCATGGGGGGGACCAGGGGCCGCTGCGGCCCACCGCGCTGTATTCGTCGCCCGCGACCTCTGGCGCGGGGCAGGTCGCCTCACGATTCAGATCAGTGGCCGGCAGACCGACCGCGCCTGGCCGGGTCGAGAAGCTGGCGGCCACGAACTGGTCGTTTGCGCCGAAGCCATAGCTGAGCGCGTCCAGGTCGTCGCCGGGCAGCAAGCCCAGGGCCGCGGCCGGGATGTACACGACGATGGTTCCGCTGATCGGATCGAGGAACAGGATGTCGGCCGGGTTCAACCCTGATGGTCCGGCCGGCGCCACGCTGAAGGTGGGGAACTGCTCGGGCGGCGGCGCGCTGAACTTCGCCATGACCCACTTGTTGCGATCCATGATGAGAATACAGGTCGGGTTGGCCATGCGATAGCCGCAGTCGCCATCCCAGCCCAGGAAGACCTCGCCGGGGACCGGGAGCGCGGTCAACTCCACCAGCGCCATCATGGGAAAGTCGTGGCTGCAATCGCTGCCGCCGGCGCTGCCGACGCCGCACTGGATGCCCGGCGGCGCGCTGACCACCGCGCCATTGCCCTGCACCTCGACATCCAGCCGTACAGGCACTGTTCCAGGGTGGTCCTCCGTTTCGCCGATGGCGTAGGCGCCCCTGCCGGTGTAGTTGGCCAGCCGCTCGGCGGTCAGAGTGATCCGGGTCCAGTGGTTTGGGGGGATCGCCACGCCTGTGTCCACCCGCACGCCCGTTCTGACAGGCACGACAACGGCATAGTTGGCAACGACCCATTCCCCCGGATCCGCCCAATCGCCGTCATCGTTCAGATCCACCAGCGCGTTGAGATAGAGCGAGCCGGTCCAATCCCAGTTGCTCACCCGCACCGAGAGCGGGCTGAGCGCGAGCAGGCCGTCGTCGAACTCATCCAGATTGGGCGTCTGCGCGTCAGGTTCGCCATCCACCCACGACCCCAGCCAGGCGCGCGTCGGGTTGAGATGCCGCGCGCCGTTGCTGGCCAGCTTCGAGGGGTAAGTCGGGTCCGGCGCATCCCCAAAATCGGGATGCTGCGTCGGCGGCGGCGGGTAGTCCACGTTCCACCAGGAGAAGTGTGCGGCCTGAAACTGCGCAAAGACCTGGCCTGCATACGCGCCGCTCCGAATCGCCGGGCCCTCAGCCTCGGGGATCACCGCGGCGCTCGCATTCACCAGCAGACCGTCGGCCTGGCGCTCCCAAAGCCCGGTCGTCTCGTCGAAGGCGTAGATCGGGATGTCAATCTGGCCGTTGCCGGGCGTCAGGTCTTCCAGGTCGCCCCATTGGCTGCGCGGGATTTCGACGCGCACCGTGGCCGGGCTGGAAAGGTTCGTCACCGCCGCGCCGGATGCGTCCTGTCCGGCCAGAAAGACGAACAGCGCGTTATTGAAGGGCGTGTTTCCACTGCCCAGGTCGCCGGGGAAGAGGTCGGGGTTCTCGTCGGCCGTGTAGGCGTCCGCAAATATCGTAGCCACCTCGGGCGGCGCCGTGACGACGATGTCACCGGTATCGCTCGTAAATACGCCGCCGCCTGTGTTCTGCAACTGTGCGCCGGCCGGGTCGAGCAACTCGAGGGTTCCGACGTCCAACGCGGCGCTCGACGCGGACTGCCAGAGCGTAGTCTGAACAGGCGGCCCGCCGGTCGGCGTGTAGTTGGCGTCAATCCGCACCTGGAGCGGCAACGGCGCTGGCCCCAACTGCAGGCTGAAGTAGCCATCCGGGTCGGTAACCGTCGTCACGGCTGGCGAGGCGCTGCCCGTGACCTGCGCGCCGGCCACGGGGTCGCCGGTGTTGAACAGAACCCGCCCCGTGACCGTGACCAGGGTCGGCTCGGCGCCCGCCTGGGCGCCAAACTCGAACTCGCCGGACGCCATATTGCCGGTGGAAGGCTCGCCCGCGGCGTCGAAGGCCACGACGATGTAGAAGGTGTGATAAAGAGGGTTGTCCAGGTTGGCGCTGACGCTATCAGTATAGGTCTCGACGCCAGCGCCAGAGGGGTAGACCGTGCCCAGCAGACGCTCAGGGTGGGCGGGGTCCGGCGCCGTGAAGTACGGCTCAGTCGCACGCCACACCTGGTAGTAGGCCGCGCCGGGCGTTGGCGCCCAGGTCAAGACGATGGCGTCGCCGCTGCGACTGGCGGTGACGACCGGCGCAGGGGGCGGTGTGGCGGGCGCGGTACGATTGGACGCGTCCCGGTCTGCGCCGGCAGCCGGCGGCCCGCCGGCCGAGACCATGACCAGGGTCAAAGTGAGCGTCACTCGGAGCAGAATCACCCAGACGGTTGAGCGGTTCATCTTCGGCTCCTTTGGTCCAGATTGGACGCGTCTACTGCCGGGGAGCGCCTCGTGCAGCAGGCGCGCAGGGTGAAGGCTGATTGGATTATGGTGCAGGCACATTATACACAAACAGCGCGCGTTTGCAAGAGGATGATGAGCCAGACCTTCGAGGTTTGTGAAACCTCGAAGGTCTCAAGAGCGGCGCGCCTGCAGCGCGGCGAGTCGCTGGCGGACGACGGTCTCGGCCGGGGTGTTGCCGTGTCGCCGAAGCACGCGGATCGCCTCCTCCAGCGCGACGGCCGCCTCATCCCACTGCCCCAGCTCCGTCAACGCGCGGCCGATGTTGCTCAGCACGGTGGCGCGGCCCACCTCATCCCGGTAGCTCGCGACCAGCGGCAGCGCCTCGCGAAACCTGGCGAGCGCCAGCGCCCAGTCGCCGGCCGCGACGGCCGCATGGCCCAGGAAAAGCCGCGCTTTCGCCTCGAACACGATATTGCCCGCGGCGACGGCCAACGCCAGCGCCCGCTCGAGCCGGCGACGCACCTCGGGAACCTCGCCAAGCTCCATCAGCGCCCGCGCCGCATTGATCAGCGAGGCCGCCTGTTCGACCAGGTCGCCGATGGCGATCGCCAGGCCGGTGGCTTGCTCGGCGCACCGCAGCGCCTGGTCGAACCTGCGCGCGTTCAGGTAAGCCTCAGCCATGCCTTCGAGTACGCCCCACTGCAATCGGGCGTCGCCGCAAGCCACAGCGAGCTCGTAGTCCTGTTGCTGCAGCGCCAGAGCCTCCTCTGACCGGCCCAGCCGCCAGCAGAGGGTAGCGAGACGGCCGCCCAGGAGTATCTGCCGTTCCGCGTCAATGGTTTCACCGAGCCGGGCGCTGACATGCCGCAGGCTAGACTCCCACTCATGCCAGTGGCCCAGGTACATCACGTGCCATTCGAGCGCGAGAACCAGATCGGTCGCCAACTCGCCGTAGCGGCCGGAGTCGGCGCACCAGCTCAACGCGCGCAGCGCATGGCCGCCCAGCCGCGCCCACTCGTCGGGATCGGCCGGCCGGTCCCGGAAAAAGGCCAGCCAATGGCGGCCGGCGCGTTCGATGCCAGCATGAAAGAGTTCTTGGAGATCGTTCGCGAGTATCTGATCGGCCATTGTGGAATGTCTGCACTGAAGATCGCGCCTGACCCCCTCGCCCCCCTTCCCTGGCAGAGCCAGCCCTGAGCCTGTCGAAGGGGAAGGGGGTAGGGGGATAGGTCTACCCGGCGCAAACCAGATCAGAGAGAATGAAGCTCTCCGTCAGACGGTGGATGCTGTAGAGGGTGCGGTCGCCCGTCACGCCTACGTTGAGCAGCGAGTAGGTCACGAGCTCCTCGGCCGCGCGGCGAAACTCATCGTCGGACGCCACCTGGCTGATCGCGGCCAGCTCCTCCCAGCCCGCGCCGCGCGCATCGAGCAGCGGCATGTGCAGCAGCAGACGCCGCGCCGCAGACGAGAGCTGCTCCCAGGAATAGCGGAAAATGAAGCGATAGAGATCGGTCGCATCGGCGCGGGCGGCCGCCAGGTCATCCAGCACGACCGGCAGCGGCCGCACGTGCGCCTGGCCGATGACCAGCTTGATCGCCAGCGGGTTGCCATCGGTGAGCGCGGCGATCCGCTCCCAGGCCGAGACCGGCGCACCCAGCACGGCCGTCGTGTTGCGCTCGGCCGCGTGGTAGTGGATGAAGGCCAGCGCATCCTCGCGCGCTAGCTCGCGCAGCGTCAAAGAAGCCACGTTCTCGTATGCGCTGACCCGCTGCCGCGTGGTCAGCAGCATCTTGGTGGGCCGGGCCAGCCGGTCCAGCACGGCCACCAGCTCGCGCACATCCGCAGCGGTCTCCAGGTTGTCCAACACGATGACGGTCGGCTCTCGGCTCAGCTCTGCGCGCAGCCGGCGTTCCGCCTGCGCCTCGCTCTGCTGGAGCGGCGAGCCCAACCCCAACAGCCGATACAACTCCTCGCGCAGCTCTTCGCAGGTCAACGCGGGGCGATCCAGTTGTTGGATGCGGCCCCAGGCGAAGATCTGCTGACGTGCGGTGACCCACAGCACGCGCGCGAAACGGCCCGCAGCCACGAGCTCCTCGACCGCAGCGTGCGCCAGCGCGGTCTTGCCGATGCCGCCCATGCCGTCCACCGCCACCAGGGGGCGGGAGGCGTCCTCTGCGGCCAGAAAGCGACACAGGCTGGTCAGAGGCTCGCTGACCCCGAATAGCCGGCTGAAGGAACGGGGCGGCAGACCGGCAAGCGCGGCCTCCTGCGCCTGGGTGAACGCACTGGCGCGCCGCGCCTGCTCCTCGGCCTGCCAGATGGTCTGCGCCAGCGCGATGAGTGCGTCCCGCTGCTTCCTGTAGAGGAGGGTTTCGGAATAGCCGAGGTCGCGCGCGACCTGCATCATTTGCTCGCCTTCGACGAAGCGCCGCATCAGGAGCGCGGCGGCTGGCCGATCGGCCTGCGCCAGTCGCTCCAGCCCCGCATCCAGGACCCCGCGGATCGCTCCGCCCACGCCTCGTTCGGGATGACGCGCGTGTTCCGCGCGCACGATCGCCAGTTCGCACAACGGCTGCAGGCGCGCCAACTCCTCATCGCGATGATAAGCTCGCAACGCCTGATGTATCAGGGCCGTGAAGGCCTGACCGGTGCCGGTGGAGTCCATGTGTAGAAAGTGTGTAGGAAGTGTGTAGGTCCGTATAGGCGATTCGAGTGTATTAAGGAAGATACGGACGTCACGACTGCGGGTAGGGTATATCTTCTTCCTGATGTCCAACACAATCACGCCGAGATGTTTTCGATAGGGAAACTTCCGTTGATCTGCGAAACCCGCGTCTTGCGTAATCAAGACCCGTTTTTCGGCGCGGGCGAATTGGTAATGGAAGAGATCATCGCGACCTGAAAATCCCAGGCCGACAGCGTGCTTGTAGCTGTGCCCCTTACGCCGCAGACGAGACGATAGCGCTTCCTATGGCACGTGCTCATCCAGGTAGAAACGCATGGGTCAAGCAAGCTCCAATGCCGGGTAGCCCATCCTCTCGATGGCGTATCGGACGGCCGATTCGACTTGGGCGCGTTGGTACTGCGGGTACAATTGCAGGAACTGCTCTAGCGAATAACCGTGTTCAAGGAACTGAAATATCCCGTCAATCGGCATGCGCGTGCCGCTGATGCACGGTTTGCCGCCCATGATGCCTGGGTCGCTGGTGACAGGGGTCAACGGTCGAATGTGCAGCTCCAGCACCTGGTTGTCTGTCACACCCTCGGCCGCATTCAGCGGCCTAAACACGCCGCCCTGGTAGATGGCGCGAATCGCGATGCCCATAGCATTCCTCTCTGATGACGCGATTATACGCCGCCGGCGTGCGAAAGTCAAAGATGTGTTGTCAGAACATGATCCTAACCTTACATCTCAACCGTGGGGGGCGCTCTGCGCCGGTGCACGGCGCGGCGGCCGCGCGGCGGGCAGCCCTGTCCTGAAAAAGGCCCCGCCGCTCCGGTCTCGAGGCTGTGCGAAGCCTCCTTTAGGATTAGCCGGTCACTCTCGCCAACAGCGTAACCGGCTGAAGCCTCCAAACCGGGACATTTTCCCACGAGCCGTGGCGCCGCGGCCGGCATGGGCAGATGTCCTGAAAATGCCGACCGACGACGCAAAGACGCCAGGGCGCCAAGGGTCGGTAAGAGTATGACTTCCTGCTTTGGCTGGTCTCCGACCGAGCCAACCGCGAAGATTCGGAGGTGTCCATGTACGACATCGCAAGCGAGAAGACGGGGCAACAGCGCGACGGCCGTGTGGTGTTCGTCCGCGACGAACGCCGGCCTGCGGCGTCCGGTTTCACCCGCCACTACCACATCCACTGGGCCGCGGATGCCGCGGCCGCGATCGCCTTCCTGGCGCAGCAAACGGTCGTCAAGCTGTACGAATATGTCATGGTGGACACTCCCGAAGGGTGCTACGGCCGGGACATCTCGGGGCTGTTCGATGGCCAGACCGGGGGCGCGGTCGCGCCGAAACTGCTGAAGGAGATCACCTGCGGGACCCTGGTCTTCTTCGTCACGTCGGGGCTGCCGGCCGGTCTGTGGATTGGCGCGCGCGCGTTCGCGCAGGCGCTCGATGCGAACGGCCACGGCGAAGCGTACAGCGCGGAGTTCACCGCCTGCGACCCCGCGGGCCAGGTAATCGCGGCCATCTTCCCCCAGCTTCCCGTGGGAGACTATGAAATCCAGACCCACTTCACCGCG
>Ga0194126_10003959_pt1 | contig 22954 bp, 19 predicted proteins | sample TA2KigC150mmetaG_FD_148641 | JGI IMG/M metagenome (GOLD analysis project Ga0194126, IMG submission 148641) | Freshwater microbial communities from Lake Tanganyika, Tanzania - TA2015035 Kigoma Deep Cast 150m | ecosystem: Environmental > Aquatic > Freshwater > Lake | place: Tanzania: Lake... | reverse complement strand
TCAACAAAATGTTTGCCCGCTGCACTTCTCTTACCGGCGCCTTACGTGACTGGGCAATCTTATTCAGCTGTTCCCTCTGCTCCTTGTCTAAAATTAACTTTGCTTTCCGGCTCTTCCGTGGCATATTGATCCCCTCCTATCGTTTTGGAGATCAATATACCTCAAATCGTCTTATATGTAAAGATTTTTATGAAACGTTATACTAGTAAGTTCGGAAGAGAGGGCTCGCTAAAAACAAGGGACGAAACAAAATGAAATAGGATTAAGTTGATAAAAGGAAAGGCTGAGTGAGTTTCTTCCTTATTAAATTTACCAAGGGAAGCTTGGAGGATTAACGGGCGTGAAAGTGGGCATTCTCCTGGGCCCGAATGCACGAGGCGGGATGGAGCGGCAGGCGAACCTCTTGGCGAAGGGACTATTTGAACGGGGAATATCTGCAAGGGTAATATTCAATAGTCGACCGTCTCGATCTCGTGAGGGAATGGACTGGATAGTTCCTCATCAATATCTTTGGCGCTATAAACCATTAGAAAAGCTAGCCCAACGTTACCTGGGGTGGCTGCTCCGAAGGCACGCGATAGACCTTTTGCATATATTTTATTGGGCAAATATGGAGTTTGCTGTCGGGGCAATGAGATGGGCACCAAAGGTTAAATATTTAGGGAGCCAAAGAGATACGGATTTCGTTACTGAGAGGGAGATAAAGGAAAGGCTGAAAAAAGCCTGCGTTTCATATGACTATTTAACCTGCAACTCCTATGAAACGCGCGCATTGTTGAGCGGCTTAGGGGTATGTACTTCCGACAAGGTGCGAGTAATCTACAATGGCGTCGTTTTGCCGGAATACCCCGGTCCGCAGGCCATGATAGTGAATCGAGGATATCAGCGAACCATTCTCTTTCCCAATCGTCTGTTTTCTTACAAGAATCCGCTTCTCTTCGTTGATGCGTGTGGTGAAATATCCCGAAGGTTTGATAATATTAGAATTATTATTTGCGGATGGGGGAATCTCGAGGAAGTTATGAAGGAACGATGTGGAGAATTGGGAATCATGCAGCGGTGCAACTTTATGGGCTCTCTCTTGCCGGAAGAGATACCTTACAGAGAGTCAGACCTGGTGGTGAATTGTTCTTCTTCAAGAGAAGGTATGAGCAATGCATTAATAGAGGCCTTGGCAAATGGCGTTCCTGTAGTCGCGACAAAGGTAGGAGGAAATTCTGAACTTTTGAGGGGTTGCAGCTTCGGTCGTCTAATCCCGATAAACGACAAAGACGCACTTGTTAATGCTATGTGCGAGTTTTTGTCAGTTTCATCCGAGAAACGTGCAGTTTTAGGAAGAGAAGCTCGGGAATATGTAGCACGGATGTTTTCACTCGAACGCTTTATAGATGAGCATATCGCGCTCTACAATGAGGTGCTTGCCCACGGATGAACCAAGATCTAAGAATATACCGCCCCCAATGCGCGTGCAATGACGACGGAGAATAACAGGCGCCCAAAAGTGCTGATGGTAGCGTGTACAGGGCCGAGCCCGGAACGCCCTTATCAGGCCGTATTTATCCGGAGGTGGGCGCAGCAACTAGTTGAGGGAGGGTGTGATTTGCGCGTTTTTACCCGTCGCCATATCACCTTCGGGACATACTTGAGTTCGTGGTCGCGAGTACTTGAGTATTATTCGACGCCCCGGCGTTTTCAATATCATTGGGATGGAATTTTGGTGAACGGAATTCGCCAGCATCTGCGATTTCCTCTGAATTATTCGCCCAGCGCCGCTCGTTTAAGCCTGGATGCCATGCGGGAACCGCTGCGAGAGATCTACCAAGAATTTGCATTTGATATCATGTATATGGCCACATGGGGTGACTTCTCCCTGGCGGCAGCCAAGGTGGCCAAGGAGCTCAGGGTGCCCTACCTGGCTACGGCCATCGGCAATTATGAGAACCGATTCTACAATAAGCCGTACAGTTTGCCCTATCGTATTCAGAGAGAATTATACGAGGGGAGCAAGCTGGTCCTGTGTGTCAGCAACGACCTCGAACGCAAAGCCCAAATTATGACGGATGGCAAAGTACCCACATGGACCTGGGATTCAGGGGTGAATATGCAACATTTTGCCCCGTCTGTGAAGCAGCGGCAACAGCGGCGTGCGGAACTCGGCATTGCTGAAAATGAACTGCTCCTAACCTTTGTTGGCCGTTTGGTTAAAGAGAAGGGAATCTACGAGCTGCTTGGCGCTTTTGGCCCCCTTGCAAAGGATGGACCGCAAGTAAAACTGGCTCTGGTTGGACACGCTCCCAGAGAGCGCAGAATTCGCCGCAAGCTCCGTGCTGAGGGACTGGAGAACCGCGTGATCATGGTTGGAGGTGTTCCTGCAGCCGAAATCGCCAGCTACCTAAATGCCACGGACCTTTTTGTATTCCCTTCCTTCAATGAAGGTCTGCCGAATGTTATTAAAGAAGCGTGTTCGTGTGCCTTGCCCATTGTCGCTACAAACGTTGGGGGAATTCCCGAGATAGTCAAAGATGGGGTGAATGGGTTGCTGGTGCCGGCGCAAGATGTCAATGCACTGCTGTTGGCCATACGAAAGATGGTAGCGGATCCAGAGCTGCTTTCAAAATTTGGGTCGGCGGCCCGCGAGAGCATTTCAAGGGAGTACGATTATCGCAAAAACGGCCAAGTGCTGGTAAATAAAATAAGAGAAATTATAGCTTCTGAGTAATCAGCTTCATATTTGATCCAATGTCAAAATGATCAGAAGAGGGATTCTTAACATTGCAAATGCTTGCCTGCGGCCCTTTAAGCTAAGGCTTCAGCGTACCACTCAAGCCACCCGCGAGCGAATGTCGGATGGCTTGCAGCATCTTATCGAGAAGGGCTGCCAACCGAACACCTGCATTGATGTAGGCTCGGCTCATGGCACTCCGGATCTATACGCGGCGTTCCCCAAGGCCAAACACCTGTTGATCGAGCCGCTTGCCGAGTATGCGCCCGAAATCAACAAAATCCTTAACAAATACGATTGCTATTATGTGCAGGCGGCAGCTGGCAGCATGCCAGGAACTCTGAAAATAAATGTAAAGGAGCGGATTACCGGTTCCAGCGCGTTTTCCGAGCAGCCAGGCATTCCTCAAGGTACCCCGCGAGAGGTTCCGGTGGTGACGCTTGACCTGGTCTGCAGGGAAAGGAATTTGTCGGGGCCCTATCTGATTAAGATCGACGTCGAAGGCGCGGAAATGGAGGTCATAAGGGGGGCCAAGAATATCATGAGCGAAACCCTTGCCTTTATCCTCGAGCTTACCTTTGTGGCTCGACTCGTGCGCGCACCAGAGGCCGGTGAAGTTATTAGATTCATGGCGGATCGAGACTTCGTTCTTTATGATATCTTCGATCTGCGATTGCGAGAGAACCATGCGTTATTTCAGGCAAACGCAATCTTTGTGCCCCATAACAGCCGCCTACGTACTTAGAATGGCGAGGGATGAAAACTCGGAAGGCGGGACGCTTCAAGCGGGTATACGTTTCTATGACGCAATCTGACGAATCATTAATGCACATTCTTTGGCTGGGGGAGATGATGCCGACCGGGAGTTGTTCATATCGCATCCGGCACACTGAGGCGAAAAAGCTGGCTGAACGGGGACATATAATTACTTTTGTTTCCCCACACCATGAGCGTCGTTGGTTTCCGTCTGAGGTTATAAGTGCAAATGGATTTCGCGTCCTTCATAGTCCGGGTTGGGCTCCGGCAGCGTTTCGCCGGGGAGGTTTCAGTTTCCTTGACATGCTCTACAAAGTTTGGGTTGTGTTGACGCTGGATTTTGATATCCTGCACACAACCAGCGGGCATCGTCCTGCCCAGCTTATCCCGGCTTTAGCAGCGCGCATTCTAAAGAGACGACCAATTGTAGATGAATGGTGGGAGTGGTACGGTCGGGGCGGGCGGGCTGAATTGAACAGAGGTATAATAGGGCGGATGATTGGATTGTATGATCGATTGTTTGAGCTGCCGGCCAAAGCCCTATATTCGAGAGTAATCGCCATTAGTTCGAAATTGAAAGATCGTCTGGATAAAAACCAGCACGTGCATGTGCTACATGGAGGAGTGGAGGTTGACCACTTAGTACCAGGAGATAAGAAGGAAGCCCGCCGACAGCTTGGTTTGTCCGACCAGTTTTTTTTGCTTGGCTTGATTAGCGTAGGCCGTTCGGAGCATTCTGATTTGCTACCATTTTTGTGCGCCTTTCGACAATTGACCGAAAGACAACCCTCCCTCCGGCTGTTTGTCACCGGGGAAGATAATTATGTTTATGATCAGTTTCTGAATCAGAAGGGTGGAGAACGAGTTATTTACAAAGGCTGGCTGGATTTGGAACAGTATAGTCTATATCTGAGGGCTTGCGACGTCTTTGTGCTACCTCTATCCAATGTCCCACGAAATGCGGGGCGCTGGCCGCACAAAATTGGGGATTTCCTCTATTTCGGGCGCCCGATAATCACCAATCCTACAGGTGATTTTGTGGAACTATTTGCCGACAGACGGCTTGGGTTTCTATGCGAGAACGAACCGGACGCTTATCGTGAACTTCTGGGGCGATTGCTAAGGGATGGAGATAATTTGACTCTTGCGTGTTCAGGCAGCCGCCAAATGGCTTTAGAGCTATCATCCGATAAACGTGTAGATTCTCTTTTGCTGATTTACAGAGATGTATGTACCAAGTACAAAAAGTAGAGTAGTTGGCGCCTGAGTCATGAAAATCTGATGGGGTGGACATTAATTATGGGGTCCCCGAAAAAAAAAATAAAAGGCGAAAACAGCAAGCAGAAAATCTTTATCGTAACTCCCTTCGAGAATCTGATGGCTGCGAGAGGCACAAGACTGCCACGGTTGGCAGAAATGCTGGTTGAATCAGGTCATGAGGTAGAGTATGTCACTACCAATTTCAGTCATGCATACAAAAGAACCTTCACCCAGGCTGAAATCGATCTCTGCAAAAGTACCCTGCCATATCGAATGACAGTACTACCGATTCTCGGATATCGCTCGAATATCTCTGTGAGGCGCGTTTTGAGCAACGTAGTTATGTCATTTCATCTTTTTTTCTATCTTCTAAATGCGGCAAGGAATGGCGATATCATAGTCACTCCATCCCGGCCCATAGAGATCATAGCCATGTCGGCCCTTTTAAAATCAATCAGGCGCATAGGAGTGGTGCTTGATATTCGGGATGTCTGGCCCGACGCTCTTGAGGGCGTAAGCTTCCTTAAAAAACTTGCTTTTTCATTCTATTGTAATTTATATCTTAAGCCTTCTTTAAAACGCATTGATACTTTCGTTCATATAGCGCCTTCTTTTGTGAAATGGCTTCGCCGATATGCGCCAAAAGCCAATTCTTCTTTTATCCCACCTGGTTTTGATAGGGACCGCTGGGCTGTCATGAAACACCGCAGATTAGCTAACGATGGAGGATGGTCTCTGGTGTTCGTTGGTTCACTGCAACATCAACTAGATGTGTTGCCATTACTCAATGCGTTGGTTGACCGCTCGCGGTTCAAATTGACGCTCATAGGCGATAATGGCACGGGACAGCGCTATCCGGAAGTCAAAGCGTTCATTGAGAAAAATGGAATGTCCAATGTGAAACTTAAGGGGCGGATGGAGCCTGCGGAAGTAGTAGAGGAATTGCGGCACCATGATATAGGTGTTGTACCGATGATCTCTTCTTCCATGACGAATAAAATGTTTGATTACATCGCAGCTTACTTGCCTGTTATTTCCTTAGGCGATAACGACTCATCAGACTTCGTAAGACAATATAATATCGGCTGGACGGCGCCCTTCGAACCAGAGGGTATCGGCAACCTTCTTGATGGGTTAACTACGGAAGACGTCAATAACAAGGCGGAGAATGTTTTGGTAATACGTGATCAATTTGACAGGAAACATCTTTTCAAGAGATTCATCGCTATCATTGAAGGGGTTGAATAGCTATCGATGTTCTTAAGAAACATTAAACATGCCTCTTACCTCATTTTGGTCTCCGCTCCTTTAGTAGTTATTTTGCTGAGCCCGAAGTCGATCACTCCGAAATTGGAACAGGGGATGGCAAGTGCTATCGTTAGCAAGTCTTATGCGGCCGCGGGTTCACCCAACATGCTCTATAACAGCAGTTTTGAAATCACCACCAACCCTGACGTACCCGATGGATGGTCAAGGGATTACGCCTTACCTCCCTGGGGGTATCAAGCATATTCAGTAGACGCTGGTAATGCGTTTCACGGGACCAAAAGTGTTCGACTTGGTTATAATGGAAAGTATGTACGATCATGGTACAGACACACAAAAATGGCTATTGGACATAAGTATGTGTTCTCCGTGTATCTGAAGTCAGATAGGAATAATGTAAAAGTAGTCTTGGATCTGGAAAACGTCGGTTATAAAGCAATAGCTGCCAATACGGAATGGAAACGATTCTTTGTAGCGGGGGCAGCCAAAACAAGTGAAACAGTAGCAACGATCCATTTAAAATCGGATGGTGCTCTCTGGGTGGACGCTGCGCAGTTGGAAGAAGGCGCCTATCCTTCGGACTATATCCCGAGTGATTCAGATTACGAAGACTACGACACGATTCTGAAAAGGCAATATGACAAATTGTATGCTATTGCACGAAAGAACAATGGCTATTCATTAACAAGAAGAGAAACCAGGAAAGAGAATGCATTTGAACTTGTAGGGACAGAATATGATTTTTATACCCAGGACAACATTGTACGAGTCCGCTGCTTGACTCCCGAAAGGGTTAAAGGCCGGAAACCAGTTAAACTAGAATGGTATCTTGAGAGGGATGGGTACCAGATAGGCACCCAACGAGAAATTGTACTTCAGCCAGGCAGGAACGATTGGAATTTTGATATTCATGACCTGCCTTACGGAGAATATATAGTTAAGACGAAGTATATTGAAGATCAATCTACGAGCATCGAGAAATCTTCAAAATTCCGTAAGTTGCCGGCGAATGTACATGAGGTCAGAATTAACAGGTGGGGCCGTTTCCTTGTAGTAAACGGCGAGCCCTTCTTCTTATATGGATTCTATGACAATTTAAGCCATGGTGGAACCGACCGCTGGAAAAGTGTTCTTCGGGAGATGGAGAATGTCGGTACCAGCGGGATGATAAACTATATTGGTGGAATCAGGGAATATGAAATGTTGGGCTGGGCTCTGGATGAAGCGCAGAAAAGCAATCAAAAGGTATTTGTTCATCTCGGCTGGATGTTGAGCTACTTCCTGCCTAAATATGCAAACAGAAAAGACAGGTTCAGTAACGAAGATGAAGCCATGGCGAAATTACGAGAAGTAGTATTAAAGTATAGACAACATCCAGCGTTATTAGGGTGGGCTACTCTGGATGAACCTGATAATCGGCCTAATATTTTTTCAAAGGAATATGTTGAAAGGTATTATCGCTTGATTAAAGAGCTGGACCCTTACCATCCATGTATAATCAGCCACCTCACAATGCTCGGCGAATCAAAGAGATATGTCGGTGCTACGGATATTGCGGTTATTCCACATTCCGATCAATCATATTATGATGACCTGTTCACGGAGTATTGGGATATGGGGATCCCGGTATTTACAAATTCGGCTTGTATAGGTGCTCTTGGTATTTCGAGGAGAGAACCGACACCGGCTGAGCAAAGAGTCAGATTATACAAAGCCATCATAATGGGTGCGCGTGGTCTCTGTACCTATACATTTAGACCTAACAGTATGAATACGTGGAAAGAGTTTAGTGTTATAGGTAGGGAATTGAAAACTCTTGCACCAATTCTTCTTTCGCCCGGTGATCATTGTTATTTGTCAAATGCATTTACAAATCATTCTGTGGTAAAAGGCTTGCTGAAATCCTATGAGGGCCGATATTACATAATAGCGGTAAATTCGAAAAGAGATGCGGAGAAAGTTCGTTTTGATCTAAAGGACGTAAAGGATGCTTCAAATATTGAGGCGATGTTCAATTCGCCGGCCCCCAGTTTCGAACCAGGTGAAAAGAATATAGAATTTATAATGCCTGGTCAAAGTGTCGCAATTTACCAGATATTTTAGTATCGTGACTATGGGAATTTTGTGCGGATATTAAGCGAAGGAATGCCGGAATGACCTATGAAGGTAAGAATATCAGAAAATAGACATTAAGCGCATGCTCCAACTAACCCAAAAAATGAAAAACGGCAGCATGGAGGTAATGGAAGTTGCTGAGCCGGTGCTAGGAGGCGGAATGATGCTTATACGTAACCATTTCAGCCTCATCAGCGCAGGTACGGAGGGAAGCACTGTTTCGACGGCCAGAAAGAACCTGATCGGGAAAGCCCAGGAGAGGCCCCAACAGGTTAAGCTGGTGCTCGATACGCTGAGGACTCAAGGACCCGTCCAGACTTACAGGGCTGTGATGAAGAAACTTGATGCATGGTCTGCTTTGGGTTATAGTGCAGCAGGAAAAGTTATCGCGATTGCGCCGGGGGTTAAAGGATTCAAGATCAATGATTTTGTTGCTTGCGCCGGCGTAGGATATGCGAGCCATGCAGAGGTTGTGGCTATTCCCATTAATCTTTGCGTAAAGCTGATGCCTGATATCGATTTGAAGCAGGCGGCTTATAACACGCTCGGGGCGATAGCAATGCAGGGTGTTCGGCAGGCAGACCTTCGCCTGGGAGAAAACTGCGCGGTTATCGGGCTGGGGCTGTTAGGGCAGCTTTCGGCGGTTCTGGTGAAGGCATCCGGCTCGAAGGTAATCGGTATTGATATCGATCCGGCTATGGTCGAGATCGCTTCGAATCATTGCACCGACATGGCCGTACTGCGCGACGCTGATGGTATCGAAGGCCGGATCATGGAATTCACCGGCGGCCTGGGATGCGATGCCGTCATTATCACGGCTGCTTCGGAATCCCTCGACCCAATCAATTTTGCGGGCGCCATCGCTCGTAAGAAGGGGAGCATCGTTGTCGTGGGAGCGGTGCCCACGGGTTTCGACCGGGAGCCGCATTTTTACCGGAAAGAGTTGCAGGTAAAGATGTCCTGCTCCTACGGTCCGGGAAGGTACGACCCGATTTACGAGGAGAAGGGCATCGACTATCCCCCTGCCTACGTTCGATGGACCGAAAAGCGTAACATGGAAGCCTTCCAGGCGTTGCTATACTCCAAGAAAATCGACGTAAGCTACCTGACCACACACGTTATCAAGCTCGAGGACGCTCCCAAAGCGTACGACATGATGCTCTCCAAATCAGAACCCTACATCGGCATCCTGATCGAATATGATGTCGATAAACCTTTAAAAAGAGAAAAGATTTTGTTTCGTCCATCGTCCATCGTCCATCGTCCATCGGTTGTTAATGTCGGTTTCATTGGCGCAGGAAGTTATGCGCAGAGCCACTTATTGCCAAACATCCCAAAAGGGGCAGATGTCGCCCTGAAGGGCGTCATAACGGCATCGGGCACAGGTTCGCGATCAGTGGGGGAGCGTTTTGGTTTTGAGTTCTGCACGGGGGATGAGAAGGACATCCTTGGAAATCCTGAAATCAACACGGTTTTCATCACGACTCGTCACGACTCCCACGCGGATTATGTCCTAAAAGCCCTCAAGTCCGGCAAGCACGTCTTCGTCGAAAAACCCCTCTGCCTTTCTATCGATGAATTGGAGATTATTTCAAGTTTGTACAACTCACTCCTCACTACTCCCCCCTCACCGTCTTTCTTAATGGTTGGTTATAATAGACGTTTTTCCCCCTTCGCCCAGGAAGCCAAGAAAATCATTGGAAATGGTCCAATGGCCATGATCTACCGGATCAATGCCGGGGCCATCCCGCCCGACTCTTGGATCCAGGACCCGGACCTTGGGGGAGGGCGGATCATCGGTGAGGTGTGCCACTTCGTTGATTTTCTTACGTTTTTGAGCGGGTCTCAGCCTTCACTCGTGCATGCCCAGGCAATGAGTGGACCACGAAACCTTCAGGATGTGGTTAATGTCTCCCTTTCTTTCCAGAACGGGTCCATCGGAACGATCTCCTATCTTTCCAACGGCGACAAGGCCCTGCCGAAAGAACGGATCGAGATTTACGGCCACGGGTGCACCGTGGTTATCGATGATTTCAAATCCATGACCGTCTACGCCGGTGGTAAGAAGAAAGAGAAAAAGCACTTCACCCAGGATAAGGGCCAGAAGGCCGAAGTCAGAACCTTCCTCGACGCTATCCTGCAAGGCAAACCCAGCCCCATACCTTTCGAGGAGATATACAGCACCTCCAGGGTCACCTTCGCAATTTTAGAGTCATTGAGAACTAGTCAAGTAGTTAAATTCGAATAGTTTTCACTACTTAGTGCCAAACTTGAAAACCCCCCATTACCCATTTCCTGCCATGCACAAGATGGGTAATATAAATTCCTCTTTCTCCTCACCCAACTGTCCATGATTAGCCCTTTTTTCAGCTCGCTCATGCCTTTTTTCTTCGGCACCGGAGGGTTAGGGAAATAAACCTGCCAGGAAAGAATTGGAAATCATACCTGGTCCGGCTTGGAAAGGCTTCAGCCCCCGAGGCTGCCTACCGGATACGGCAGGAATTCCTTATTCGCCGATTGAAGGAACGTATTAGGTCTTCCCATGCGATCCTGGACGTCCCGGCCGTGGATAGTTCCATCCTTAAAGCCCTAAAGATGCCGGAATTTACCATCTCCGCAGATGGCGCACTTGTGAAATCGATCCTGGATGGAGAAGTGTTTACCCTAAACGCGGATGCGCTGGAAATCGTTCGTTTTTTAGATGAGTACAAAGACCGTTTCTTTTCCGATATTCCTCTTCAGAATTCGCCGGACATAAGGCAGGCCTGGGAGCCGGCAAGGCTCCAGCAAATCACGATCCTTTTGCTTACCCCGGCGAACGGCCTTGAGCCCGGGCGGCTCAAGGCTGCGGCAAAAGAGTCTCTGCTGAGTTGGATCGAGAAAAACCCCTTCCTTACCGGGCTGCACTACCAGTCCGCCATGGAGTGCGGCCTTCGAATCCCCGTTTTTTTCTACGGACTGAAGCTCCTGGACAACCTTTCGGATGAGGATGTTGGCCGGGTTCTCCGCACGATCTATGAACATGCCTGGTGGGTGGCGCGGCGGCTTTCTCTTTATACCTCGCTTGGGAATCACACGGTCTGCGAATGCGTCGGGCTGGTCTTTGCAGGGTGCCTATTCCGGGACAGGCCCGAGGGAAAAGCCTGGCTGGAGAAAGGAATAGAAATTCTTCGCCAGGAGCTTCATCACCAGATTTTGGGCGATGGGGGACCGGCAGAGCAGTCTTTGGCCTACCACCGTTTTGTGCTTGACCTTTACTGGCTGGCCGCCGGATTCCTGGAGAAAAATGGGCTTTTTGACTGCTCGGATTGGAAGCCGCGGCTCCTCCGGGGTGAGTCCTTCCTGAATGCTTTCGCCGGTGGCGGAGGCCAGTTTCCTTCCATCGGTGACAGCGATGACGGAAAGGCGGTTGCCCCGGGTATAGCTCCCGTAAGAAGCGCAGCACAGGATAACCGGGAAGGCTGCACCACCTTTCGTGAATCGGGGTATACGGTCGTCCGGTTTGGGAATGATGGAATTTTGGCCTTCGATCACGGCCCGCTCGGGATGCCCCCTCTTTTTAACCATGGCCATGCCGACGCCTTATCCATAACCTTGTCGGCGGGCGGCAGACAGGTACTTGCGGACCCTGGAACATACCGCTACAACGGCGATCCCCTGTTTCGCCGATACTTCAAAGGGACTCGTGCCCACAATACCGTGACCATAGACGGCGAGGACCAGGCGGTGCAGGAGACCGGATTTGTCTGGAGCAAACCCTACCGTGCGGAATTGACCAGGGGTGAAGATGCGGCCGGAACGCTGCTCCTGGAAGCGCGGCATGACGGGTACAGAAGGCTGAAATATCCTGTTGAGCACCGTAGGACCATTATCTTTTTCGGGGACTCTCATTTTGTGATCCGGGACACGTTTCTTGGCGCCGGTGCGCACGATTTCGAGCTGAACTACCATCTGCATCCTGATATTGCCGCCAAGAGGGAAAATGGATGGTGGCGGTTGGGAGAGGGAAAGGCGGTAACGTTCATCAGGGTTCTGAAAGGGTTGGATTTTGACTTTTCTTCGGGGCAGGAGGAACCACCCTTCGGCTGGTTCTCACCAGCTTATGGGGCCAAGGTGAAGAGCGAGGTGCTGAGCTGTCGAAAACGGGGACCTTCCGCCGAGACCTCATTCCTGACGGCAATCAGCCTGGGCGAGCCTTTGTCACCGGAAGCCTACCTGGAGAGGGCAGGGGTCCTTTGAAAGACAGGCTGAAAATTCTCGACGTCTGGGTGGACCCGGTTACAAGGGAAACGGCCATAGAGCGGGCGACGAATTTCCTGCGCCACGGGCAGAGGCCCCATGCCATATTTGCCTCAAACCCCGAGAAGAATTTCTCCGTGCCCGCAGATGCCGAGCTTTATCGTGCATATGGCGAGGCGGACCTGCTGATTCCCGACGGAGTCGGCATGATATGGGCCGCAGGTTTTCTTTACGGGGCAAAGCTGAAGAGGGTTCCGGGATCGGAGTTCATATTCGATCTGTGCCGTCTTGCGGTGCAGCAGGATTGTGGAATTTTCTTATACGGAGCCGACGAAGAAGTGAACCGGCGCTCCGCGGAGATCCTCGCCGAACGCTATCCCGGCCTGAAGGTTTCGGGCCGTGCGAACGGGTATGTGAAGGATGTCGAGATGCCCGGCCTCATCCAACAAATCAATGAGTCGGGGGCCAGAATCCTGTTTGTCGGCCTGGGGTCCCCGAAGCAGGAGAAGTGGTATGCCACTCACCGGGATGCTCTCACCCATGTCCGAATTGTCCAGGGGATTGGAGGGACGTTCGACACAATCGCGGGAAAGGTGAATCGGGCGCCGGAGTTCTGGCGCCAGCACAACCTCGAGTGGCTATACCGCCTTCTCAAAGATCCCAGACGGATCAGGAGGCAGAAAGCAATCCCAATATTTATGCTGAAGGTCCTCGTGGAGAAGGCGAAGAGAGTTTTAGGAATAGAAAACAGTTCGTTGGTTAGAAGGTTTCTCCGCCCCAATTCTCCCGGGAAAAGGACCAACCGGCCTCTTTAAATTACCCGTTTTATGCATTGCATAAGATGGGTAATATAAAACCTATTTGCTCTTTCCCTAAGATTCGCAGTGACAAAGGGAGTTTACTTGAAAGACATAATTAAGGTAAGGCCACAGATTCCTTTGAAATTTGTTCTCTTTGGGGGACTGCTCGTCGGGCTTTACTACTCGGCATATTCATGGTTGATCCAGAAGGATTGGACACGGGAGGACCATAGCTACTGTTCCCTGATCCCTCTTGTTGTCTTGTACCTGATCTGGGAGAAGAAGGGCGAGCTTGGGGCAAGGCCGGCAATGCCTTCCTGGTTTGGCCTTCTCCCCCTTATTCCTGGAATCCTTCTTTTCTGGGTTGGCGACCTGGCGGGGGAATTGTATAGCCTCTATCTGTCCTCCTGGCTCGTGGCCGTGGGAATCCTCTGGATGCATATCGGCTGGCAAAAGCTGAAGGTCATCGCCTTTGCGCTCCTGATGGCCCTGGCCATGTTTCCCCTGCCGCACTTCCTGAATACAAAATTGACCTTCAGCCTGCGGCTTATCTCATCGAAACTAGGGGTTTGGCTGCTTCACCTTTACGGCATGTCGGCCTACCGGGAGGGAAACGTAATCGACTTAGGCTTCACCCAGCTCCAGGTAGTGGATGCCTGCAGCGGACTTAGATACCTTTTTCCCTTGCTGGTTATGGGCATCCTGTTGGCCTACTTCTACCGGGCGGCCCTGTGGAAGAGAATTGTCCTGGTGCTCTCGACCGTACCGCTTACCATCGTCACCAACAGCCTCCGGATCGCCCTAACCGGCATCATCCACGCCTACTGGGGCGCGGAAGCGGCTGAGGGTTTCTTTCATGGGTTTTCGGGATGGCTCATATTTATTGTCGCCCTTGCTGTAATGCTCGCAGAGATGTGGATACTTAGAAAGATAGAGGGAAGAGGGAAGAAAGAAGATGGAAGCGAGAAGAAGGAAGAGGGAAGACAAAAAACTGAAATTCAAGATTCAAAACCTTTCACCTTTCACCCTTCACCTTTCACCTTGAAAGCCCTTCGGGCTTTTATCAGTCCTCCTCAGTTCATTGTGGCTGTTATCCTTCTGGGATTAACTCTTGCCTTCTCATACGGCATAGAGTTTCGCGAGAAGATTCCCATCAAGAAATCACTTGACCATTTTCCTTTGAAGGTTAATGAATGGTCCGGAGCCCGTGAAGCAATGGAGCAAAAATTTATTGATGCGCTCGATTTGAGTGACTATGTGATTGTCGATTATAAGGATAAGAGCGGTAAGCAGGTGAACTTCTATGTGGCCTATTATGAAAGCCAGAGGAAAGGAGAATCGATTCATTCCCCAGAAAGCTGCTTGCCAGGGAGCGGCTGGGAATTCCGTGAAGCAGGTGCTGTTAATATTCCTCTAACTAAAAGTAGCCTCCCTTACATGAGGGTCAATAGAGCATTCATGGCCAAGCACGGAGTGAATCAAATTGTCTACTTCTGGTTTCCTCAGCGAGGCCGAATTCTAACCAATGCTTATCAATTGAAAATATATGCATTCTGGGATGCTCTTACCCGGCAAAGAACCGACGGCGCCCTGGTCCGCCTGATCACGCCTATTACGCAAGGGGAGCGGGTGGAAGATGCCGAGAAACGCCTGCAAGACTTCACCAGGCAAATCGTCCCAGTCCTAAATGAGTTCATACCGAATTAGGTTCTAGTTAAATAGTGGAATAGTCAAATGGGGAATGGGGATGACCTTGGGTGTTTTTAACTGAATCACAAATTATTCTTGACATCTGATGCGCGATTTATTAACATAAGATCATCATGCGAACTACAGTAGATATCGACGACCCCATATTGAAGGACCTGAAGAAAATTCAACAAAAGGAGGGACTATCCCTGGGTCGGCTTATTTCAGACCTGTTGGCCCAAGCGCTGGGGAACCGTAAATCAGATAGGACCCCAAGGCGGGTCCCCCAATGGATTTCAAAAGCAATGGGAGCCCGCATCGACCTGTCCGATTCCGAGGCGGTATACACGGCTATGTGTCTGGGGTCAGGCAATGATAATAAAGTATTGATTTAAACTCCTTGGTTATGGCAAATAAACTTGCACATGCTTAATCCCGTAAAAAAAGAGTCTATGGGATTATCGGAAGCAGTGGAGATGGGATAATGAGTATTAAGCTCAAAAGGAGAAGAAAAAACTTCAAGTCTCCCAATCTTGAAAGCATTTTTATGAACGCCATGAAGACTCTCTTCTATTCCATTAGATCCTAACTGATGGTTCATAGCACATAGTCCATAGTCCACCGTCCGTAGAAAGTCACAAGTCATAAAAGAAGTAGGCCACAAGCTCCAAGTTGCAGGTCCTAGGTCTCAATTTAAAGGTCACAGGTTTCAAGTTGCAGGTTACAGGTGAATGGTCAAATGGGAAATGGGACTCAATAAGCTATCTTGGTCTGACCCGAATAAACGAATTAAGAACATTTCACAGAATCACGAATTTGCCGTATTGAACAAAATGGTCATCAAAGGCAAAAACCGTATTTATGTCAAGACGCTCCATTAAAGCAAAGGACGTGCAGTCTGTGAAACTAAAACCTTTATCTTCGTATTGGCGAAACATCCCCCAAGCTTTCTCCTCATCTTCTTCGGTTATTCGAACCAAAGCTGAAGCTTCTTGATCCCACAACTTTTGGCCGAATGGAATAGCTATTGAGGGTCCCAATCTTGTTTTGAGCAATGTTAATATTTCATCGAAGATATAATTGCTTGTTAGAAGGGGACGATCCAAAATACGGACCTTCTTTACTGCAGCCTTGTGATCACGGTCGTTCTTGTCAATAATTGCATACCATGCACTCGTATCTACGAAGATTCTATCCCGGGGCATAGAGTCAATCCTTTGGATAGAGATATCGGTCATGGTTTCTGGCGACATCCGTAAAACGACCTTTTCCGACCCCCGCGAATTCCAATAGAGTCTTTTTTTGAGATTCAACCGAGGATTTATCATCTCCCGAGAGAATCTCTATCCTGACTCGCTGGTGGTTCGTAAGATGGGGTTCGGTTAAAGGTCTTAATATCCCATTTTCAAAGACAGCTTCAATGATTTTAGACATCTGACACCTCCTAAACACCAATATTACTGCTTGTGACAGATGAAGTCAACTGAATTAGATGTTCTGGCCCTGGCGGTGGGGACGTTGTTGAAAACTTTCACTTTTCTTCTCATGTCATCTCATTGGGGACGTTGATTCTCACGGTGCATAACTTATTTTGCCAGGGACTCATCCATTCGCGCTAATGCACGGTTAATCGAAAAGGTACAGATAAGGGAACGCTCTTAAATAATTCAATAAACCCACTTCCTGCCATGCACAAAGTGGGTAATATAAATCACGAAAGTCGGCGGAAGGGCAGGGCGATTGACCCTCCCGAAACCTGCCTCCCCGGGAGCGGGTGGTCCTTCCATCAGGCGGGTCAAGCGCAGGTACCACTCGAAGGGACAGGCCGGTCCATCCGGGTAACCCCGGCGATCATGGAAAAGAGCGGATATAAGCAGGTGGCGTATTTCTGGTTCCCGGCCCGGGGGCGCATCCTGACTAATGCCTGGGAGTTGAAGTTCTATACCTTCTGGGACGCGCTGACGAGGCAAAGGACCGACGGCGCCCTGGTGCGCCTGATCACGCCTGTGCTGCCGGGGGAGCAGGTCGAAGATGCCGAGAAACGATTGCAGGAGTTTACGAAGGAGATCGTGCCAGTATTGGAGGAGTTTTTGCCCAACTAGGTGAATGGTTGAATAGTCAATTAGTCGAATAGGAATTCGTTAAATAGGGGAATGGGGATTAGTTAGATATTGTCAAAAGTTCTATGAAAAACCGATCTGGAACATACGGAAAGACAAGGAAAACCCTCCCCCTTGAGGGGGGAGGGAAAAGGGTGAGGGTGAAAGGCCTGACGGGCGTAGCAAGAAGACTCAGGAAACACTCTACGGATACAGAGGGACATTTGTGGAGGTATCTGAGAGACAGACAGATAGAAGGTTTCAAGTTTCGTCGTCAACAACCCGTTGGCAGATATGTTGTGGATTTTGTGAACCTCGAAAAGAAAGTGGTCATAGAGTTGGACGGAGGTCAACACGCACTCCATCCAGGCGATAGGATTCGTGATGAATGGCTCCGGGCTGAAGGGTATAAGGTGCTGCGATTCTGGGATAACCAGGTTTTCAGCAACTTAAAAGGTGTTTTGGAGACCATCCGAGATGCCCTTCTCACCCCTCACCCTGACCCTCTCCCCCAAGGGGAGAGGGGATATAACTTTTGACAAAACCGGTTTCAGAGCCGGAGGTAAAGAAGAAGTGAACAGAAGGGAACTTAATTTGTTTCTTGAATCTCCCCGGGTACAGGTGCTTTCAATGGACGAAGATACCGCCGAATATTATGCAAAGGTTTTCGGCGACTTAAAGAAAAAGGGCAGGCCGATTCCGACAAACGATATGTGGGTTGCGGCTTCGGCCATGCAACATGGCCTATGGCTTGCAAGCAAGGATGAACACTTCCACCACGTAGAGGGCTTACTGCTCCTTGTTTTGAGGAGATAGACATGGCAACGATGACGCTTAGGGGGGTTGATGATACGATGGCCAAGATGCTCAAAGAGCTTGCGGCAAAAGAAGGGATGAGCATGAATGCCTTTATACTAAAGGCCCTAAGGGAAGCATTGAAGCTTGGAAAAAAAACGGAGTGGCGCTGAGTACCACGACCTGGATGAACTTGCGGGGACCTGGAAGGTAGAGGATGCAGCAGAGTTTGAACAAAGTACGGCTGCCTTCGAGGTCGTGGATGAAGCACTATGGAAATAAAGAACTTACCCGCCAGGCAGCCCAGGGAAGGACTGTTTGAAATCAACCCACTGCCATCAACGGACGCACTTCACGGGCTACCTGTTCAGAAAGGGAGTCTTCAGCAACATCCATATCGTAGCGACTTTGCAGGTTTAGCCAATAACGCGGGATCTTTTCGAAATAGCGCCCAAGACGCAAGGCCAGCGCGGCGGTGATGGGCCGCTTCCCGTTTACAATTAAGTTGATGCGCATAGCGGGGACGCCCCGGGGTGAACCGGCCTAATGCGAGCCCTTGTCATGATGTCCTCCTCAATGATAATCGACGATTTCAACCTGTTCTGCATTCCCCTTCCGCCATTCAAAACAAATGGGCCATTGGCCGTTTATCCGAATCGCCTATTGCCCTTTTGGTTCGCCCCTCAAAGATTCCAGCAGGTTGGAGGGGGCAGGCGCAAATCTTCAAGGTGAACCGCGGCATCAATCCCGTTTAGTTGCCAAGACGCCTGATTTACTAAATCACCTAAACCATGATTTTCCTTTCCACCTTACTTTTATCCCTCTTCATTACGATCGCTCTCATCCCGCTGTTCAGCCGGGTGGCGGCGCGGGTACACGCCCTGGATATGCCCGGGCCGCGGAAGGTGCACACCCATCCCATCCCCCGCTGCGGGGGACTGGCCATGGCCCTGGCGGCGTTGGGGCCCATCGTCTTCTGGGTCCAGATGACGCCGCAGCTCTCGGCATTTCTGGTTGGATGCGCCATTCTGTCTGTTGCGGGGGTGTTCGACGACTTCAAGGGGCTGGGCTATCAGGCCAAATTCATGGCCCAGGTATTGGCGGCCCTCGTCCTGGTCCTTTACGGCAAAGTGGTGATTGCCGATGTGGGCAACCTTCTGCCCGGCGACATGGACCTGCCCGCCGGGCTGGCTGCGATCGTGACCGTCTTTGTCGTGGTGGGGGTGATCAATGCCATCAATCTTGCCGACGGGCTGGACGGCCTGGCGGGGGGCATATCGCTTCTGATCTTCCTCTTCATCAGCTTCCTGGCCTATGGCGTTGGGAATATAACGGTTGCGATCATTGCGCTCAGCATTTCGGGGACGCTTTTCGGTTTCTTGCGTTTCAACACCTACCCCGCCTCCATTTTCATGGGCGACACGGGGAGCATGCTGTTAGGTTTCTCGGCGGTGGCGCTGTGCATTATGCTCACCCAGGGGAGCACGCCGTTTAGCCCCCTTCTGCCCCTGATCCTGCTGGGGTTTCCCGTACTGGATACCCTGGCTGTCATAGCCGAACGCATCTCCGAGGGGCGATCGCCGTTTGCGGCCGACAGGAGCCACTTCCATTACCGGCTCCTCCGCCTGGGCCTTTTCCAGACCGAGGCGGTCTTTGTCATATATTTTATCCAGACTCTGCTGATCATCTTTGCCTACGTCTTCCGGTTCCATTCGGAATGGTTCCTGCTGCTGAGCTACGGAATCTTCTCGGCTTCGGTCATGGTCCTGTTCACGATAGCCGACCGGCAGGGATGGACGCTGAGACGTTTCGACCTCGTCGACCGGGTTATCAAGGGCAGGCTGAGGACCATCCGGGAGAAGCGGCTGCCCATCCGGGTATTCTTCCATGTCCTGTACTTCGGGCTCCCGGCTCTTTTTGTTTCCCTGGGGTTCCTTCCCCAATCCATCCCTGCTTACCTGTCTTTGCTCTCTGTTGTTGCCGCGGCCATGCTTGTGCTGGTTATGGTATTCAAGAAACAATGGCTCGGCCGGGTATTCACTCCTTGCCTCTACATCTACCTCCCCCTTCTTGTCTATTGCGGGGAGCGGGATCGGGCCGCTTGGGTAACTAACCCCCTGAATACGATGCACAACTTTTCCTATATCGTTCTGGCCATCTTCGCGGTGGCCATCCTCAAGCTTACCTGGCGCAAGGGTGGCTTCCGGATTACCCCCATTGATTTCATCGTCATCGTTCTGGCCATAGCCATCACCTTCCTCCCCCGGGAGATCCTGCCCGAAGAAGCGGTGAAAAGCGTAATCCCCAAAATTCTCACGCTGTTTTTCGGATTTGAAGTGCTGGTGGGGGAGCTCCGGGACAACATCTCGACGATAGCCGCCGCGGTGATAGGCGGGCTGGTTATTGTAGCTTTTCGCGGATTGGCCAGCATTTGACATGCAAATACCAGGAAAACGGCCAAGACATGTTTCTCTCGCAGAGTCCGCAGAGACGACCCGAACTAAAAAATTAGCAGACCTTGGCTTTATATTTTCAAGTTATTAACACCCCCACCCTAACCCTCCCCCATCCAGGGGGAGGGAATTTTGGATCCCCCAGTATCTCCCCTCCCCTGGCGGGAGGGGGATGGGGGGAGGGGGATAAAAAAGCAAATTCCTATACAATCAAGGTAGTTATTCTTTTCCTGTGAGCTCTGCGTCCTCGAGCGCAGCGGGCGAGAGAAAAATATTTTTTTATGCCGGTGAGGTACAAAATGCTCAACTTCTACTTTCTCTCTCTTTGTCTTCGGCTCCAGAGCCCGATTTCCGCAGCCTGGAAACGGTCGTCCCTCATCCGGGCGAAGCGGTCTTCGGTCTTCCATCTCTTCTTACTCTTTTTCCTGCTTGGCCTTACGGCCAACTGCGGGGGCCCGGAAGAGAAGAAGATGAAGTTCTACAACAAAGGGAAGGGGCTTTATGAGAAGGGCGACTTTGTCAAGGCGAAGCTCGAGCTGAAGAATGCCATACAGATCGATCCGAAATTTGCAGACGCTTATTATTTGCTGGGGATGGTGGAACTGAAGGAAGGCAACTTCCAGGGCGCCTATGGCGCTTTTTCCAAAGCAGTGGAGTTGAATCCCGTTAACTGGGATTCTCAGATACAACTGGGAAGGATTCTCCTTGGCTCTCGCCAGCCTGACAAGGCCCTGGAGAAAGCCGAGCTGGTTCTGAAGGAAAACCCTAAAAACGAGGATGCCCTGCTTCTCAAGGGGTCTGTCTTACTTGCTTTGCAGGAAAGCGAAAGGGCCTGGCGCTTTCTGGAAAATCTTATCAGCCAGGGGATGAGCAGGCCCGATGCCTATATGCTTCTTGCCAGCGCCTATATGCAGAAAGAAGATGTAAAAAGGGCGGAAGGCGTCTTGCGCAAAGGCGTCGAAATCAACCCGAAATCGGTCATGTTAAACCTTGCTTTGGCCGAATTGTTTGCAAAGAACAAACGGATGGATGAAGCGATAGCCGTCGTCCAGAGGGTCATTGAACTGGAGCCGAAGAATACCCGGCATCGTATTGTCCTCACGGGCCTTTACTGGGATGCCGGAAAAGAAGAGAATGCCCGGGATGTCTTAAAGAATCTGATAGCCGCAGATTCTAAAAATGAGGGAAACTGGCTTGTGGTGGCGGGTTTCTATATCGGGAGGAGGAAGTTTGAGGATGCGGAGCGGGAGCTCAGGACAGGGCTTCAGCAGATTGAGAAGAGTTTTAAACTTCGTTTTGCCCTGAACGATCTTTATATGAATTTCAATATGACGGAAAAAGCCATTGCCACACTTAAGGAATGCCTCACGCTCGAAAAGGATTCCGCCCACCCGGATATCATTCAGACCAAGAACGGCATGGCCAAGATTCATCTTGCCCGGCAGGAGGTGGATGAAGCCCAGAAATATGTGGACGAGGTCTTGAAAGAAAGTCCCAAGAATGCGGATGCCCAGTTCACCAGCGGCAATATCCACTTGTTGAAGGGGGATGGGATAAAGGCCGTTTCAGCATTCCGAACCGTTGTCAGCGAAAGGCCGCAATTCATCCCTGGACACATACGTCTGGCCGAGGCCCATGCCCTGAATCGGGAGCCGAAGCTTGCCTTCGATACCCTGCAAAATGGTCTGAAGATCAACCCGAAGTCCAGAGACATCCCTCGGGCGCTGGCGCGCCTCCATGCCCATCAGAAGGATTATAAAAAAGCAGAGGAGCAGTTGCGAAAGATTTTAACGGATCATCCCAATGACCTGGAGGTCAGGGCAGATCTGGGCGACCTATTCCTGGCGGCTAAGGATACGAAACGGGCTGAGGCAGAATATGCCGATATCAAGAAGAGGGCTCCCGGGATTTCTCTCGGCTATGTTAAACTGGGCGGTTTTTACGTGAAACAGGGAGCATGGGAAAAGTCAATTTCTGAAATGGAAAAGGCAGTTAAGTTGGAACCTCATAATGCCGTCCTTCTTTCGTCGCTTGTTCAGCTTTACCTGCGACAGAAAAAATTCAGTTCTGCTATGGCCCATCTCGAATACCGAATTAAGGAAAACCCAAAGGATGCTTTTTCTTATGATCTTATAGGCCAGGTTCATGGGGCGCAGAAAGATTATCAGAAGGCTGAAGAAGCCTTTCAGAAAGCGATTGCCCTTCAGCCCCTCTGGCCAACCCCCCACAATAACCTGGCCAGACTCTATTTGATTCAAGGGCAGGAGACTACCGCCATTGAAAAGTTGAAAGAGGCCCTGAAGGCTAACCCGAACAATTATGGAGCCTATTTATTTTTAGGAGTATTGTATGAAAAGAAACAGGATTATAAGAAGTCGATGGAGATGTATGAAAAGCTTATTGAGAAACAGCCGAATTTGTGGGTGGCGGCCAACAATCTTGCCTTTATATTGAGCCACCATGGTTCAGGGAAAAAAGACCTTGATAAGGCCTTATCCCTTGCCCAGAAAGCCCAAAAGCTTCGTCCTGAGGAACCGGCCATTCTCGATACGCTCGGATGGGTCTATTATCGAAAGGGGGATTTGTCCCAGGCTGCAACCTTCATCGGGAGAGCCATTCAAAAGGCCTCCAATGTCCCTGTGATCAACTACCATATGGGGATGGTGTTCTATAAGCAGGGCAAAATGGAGGAGGCGAAAGAATATCTCAGGAAGGCAACCGAAGGGAATGAAGAATTTTATGGTAAGGAAGAGGCCTTGA
>Ga0194126_10003957_pt1 | contig 22959 bp, 19 predicted proteins | sample TA2KigC150mmetaG_FD_148641 | JGI IMG/M metagenome (GOLD analysis project Ga0194126, IMG submission 148641) | Freshwater microbial communities from Lake Tanganyika, Tanzania - TA2015035 Kigoma Deep Cast 150m | ecosystem: Environmental > Aquatic > Freshwater > Lake | place: Tanzania: Lake... | reverse complement strand
GAGGCCTCTGATGGGGGCAAGGCATTACTGCTCTGCGAAAAGTTTAAAGAGCGGATTCATCTGATTCTGACCGATGTGGTGATGCCCGGGATGAGCGGCCGCAAGCTGGTGGAGCGACTCAAACAAACCCATCCGGAGATGAAGGCTCTCTATATGTCGGGTTACACGGATAATGCCATTGTCCATCATGGGGTGTTGGAGGAAGGGATCAATTTTATGCAGAAACCCTTTACATTGGAAATTCTGGCAAGAAAGGTGAGGGAGGCGCTGGAGAGGGCGAAAGTGGATGAATAGGGTTGACTGTTTGACAATTTCTTATAAAATAGAGTTAGCCCCGTTATAAATTCCAGTCGTTGTGACTCGAAACCGAGCGGGGCATTAAACCCAGCCGGAATTATTCTGAAATGTAACCCCGCTGCAGCCGCCGGCACAGAGGGCCTCTGGCCCGGTGGGAGCAGCAGGGCATTATTTCTAATGGGGTAAACAAAGAGGAAGCAGGAGGAGCCATCGATGCAAGACCGAATATTAGTTGTAGATGATGAGGAAGGCATCTGTGACATCTTAGCCCGGAGGTTGACCGCGGAAGGATATTCCTGCACCACGGCCCATAACGGAAAAGAAGCCCTCCACTATTTTTATAAGGATACCTACTCCCTCATCATCTCCGATATCAAAATGCCCGAGATGACCGGGATTGAGCTGTTGCAGAAGGTGAGGGCCATTGCCCCCAAGATGAAGATGATCATGGTGACCGCCTACCCGGACATCGATCTGGCCGTGAATGCGATGAGGCTCGGGGCTTATGATTTCATCATCAAGCCGGCCAATTTCGACCTGATCGTCATGAGCGTGAAGAAAGCCCTTGAGAACAAGCGACTTGAAGACGAGATCGATGCTTATCACAATCGAATGGAAGAACTGGTGGAAGAGCGGACCGCAAAACTTCAGCAGGCTTATCGGACTCTGAAAAAAGCCCATCTGGATTCGGTGAAAGTTCTGGCTGAAGCGATCGATGCGAAAGACCCGTATACCCGAGGGCATTCGGACCGGGTGAAACGGATGAGCCTGGCGATCGCCAAACAGATGGGTTACTCGGAGGAGAGGCTGGAGAATCTGGAATATGGGGCCCTTCTTCACGATATCGGGAAGATCGGCATCAAGGATGAGGTCCTTCAGAAGCAGGGCCCGCTGAACAACGAAGAGTACCAGTATATTCAGGAGCACCCGCTGATCGGGGTGAAGATCATAGAGGGGGTGGAATTTTTTAAGGATAAGATTCCGATGATCCGTCATCACCATGAACATTATGATGGGAATGGTTATCCTGATGGGCTGGAAGGCGAGGCCATTCCCTTGGAGGCACGGATCATCAGCCTTCCTGATGCGTTTGATGCCATGACGAGCGCAAGACCCCATCGAAATATTATGTCCCTTCAGGATGTCCTTGCAGAATTGGAGAGGTTCAAAGGCAAACAGTTTGATCCGAAGGTGCTGGAGGTTTTCCTGCGGGAGGAGATTTATAAATTATAACCCTTATAAATAACCAAATTCCAAGCACCAATAATCAAATAATAACCAATTTTTCAATGACCAAACTTCTGAGATAGAATAGAATATGGGTTTTTCGGTTATTTGAACATTGGATATTGGAGTTTGTTTGGAGTTTGGGATTTGGTCATTGGAATTTTATTTTTACAAACATGCCGGCCAATCTTACCCCCCAGTATTTAGAGGCAGAAGCCAAGTTCAAGCAGGCCAAATCCGTTCCCGAAAAGATCAAGGCCCTTGAGGTGATGATGGCTGTCATCCCGAAGCACAAAGGGACGGAGAGGCTCCGGGGGCAACTGAAGTCCCGGATGGCCAAGTTGAAAGAGGAGCTTCAAAAGAGACCCGCGGTCAGCAGGGCAGAGCAGGCCTATAATGTGAAAAAAGAGGGTGCGGCCCAGATAGTGCTTCTGGGCCTTCCCAATTCGGGAAAGTCGAACCTCTTCACCCACCTCACCCATGCTCCTTCAGAGGTCGGGGATTACCCTTTCACTACGCAGAGACCCATTCCGGGGATGATGAGGTTTGAGAACCTCCAGATTCAACTGGTGGATACGCCGCCCATCCAGATGGACCGGATCGAACCCGGGTTTCCCAATCTCATCAGGAACGCTAATGCTGTTCTCATCGTCCTGGACCTGACAGATGATCCTGTCTTCCAGATGGAGGTCCTTCTCGAAGAGTTGAACCGGATGAAGATAAAAGTAGGAGATAAATATCCGGTCCATTCGCTCGAGGAAGGGTGGATTTTTAAAAAGGCGTTTCTGCTCGGGAATAAGGCTGATCTCAGGAATGCGATGGAAGGACTTCGGGCGCTCGAGAGCCGTTTCAAGGGAGAATGGATGGTCCTGCCGGTCTCTGCAAAGGAGGAGATGAATTTCGAAGAGGTGAGGAAAGAGGTCTACTGCCGCCTGGACATCCTCCGGGTCTACACCAAAATTCCGGGGAAAGAACCTGACCTGACAGAGCCTGTGATTCTCAAAAGGGGAAGCACGATTGACGATGTGGCTCTTTCGGTTCATAAGGATTTCGCCGCAAAACTGAGGTATGCCCGTGTCTGGGGATCGGGTAAATTTGACGGCCAGATGGTGAAGCGCGACTACCGGGTAAGCGAAGGCGATGTGATTGAACTGCATCTTTAACGATGAACGATAAACGATGGACGAGAGACGATAGACGATGGAACATAAACCTTGAACCATAGATAACAGTGAAGCTCCCCGACCACAGGACGGGGCTTCCCGGAGATGAAATATCATTTATATATATTGTGCCCCTTGACCCCGCCTACAAGGCGGGGCTTACGGGGCACTCGCCGGTGAAAATGGCCTATTTGACGAGAAGAGATTTTTTTCGGTGGATTTTGGGGTTTTCATTCCTTCCTGTTTTTCCTTTCTATGTTCGGGAAACAGGCGCGAATTCCCATTCTGCATCGAGAGGGGAGAGAAGATCCATTGCTGAATTCTTTAAGGGGGAGGAACTCTCGTACGAGATTGGGTTCTGGCTCTTTAAAAGGGCGGCCCTGGGAACACTGAGTTTTAAAGCGATGGAGAAGAAAGGCCGTTATATGGCCATCCTTCAGGCGGAAACATTGGGCGTTCTGGGATTCGTTGTTCGTTATCGGGTGGACACCTACAGGTCTGTCATGGAAGAGATCGATGGCGGGAGACGTCTCAGGGTGGTCTCATTCGAGGAGGATGTCAAAGTTGGTGATCGACTGAGAAGGAGGAGCCATCTTTTCGATTATCAGAAGATGAGATGGATTCAGATGAAGCGAAAGAAAGACGGAGCTATCGTGAAGACGGAAGAGGAGATCCCTTCCGGAAAAACCTACGACGATTTTCTGACCGCCTCTTACAATTTCCGCTACGGCGTTTACGGAGAAATAGAGAGGGGGAAGAGGTATTCCATCACCACCTTTCCAAGAAAAGGTTCGAGCGCTTATGAACTGAGCGTCGTATCCAGGGGGGAAGAGGAAAGGAGAAGGAGATCGGAAAAATTGAAAGACGGGAAAGAGTACTATGTTAAACTTGCATTAGATCCTGAGATCACCCATTCAAAAGAAGGTCTGATTGAAGGATGGTTGTCAAAAGAACTCTATCCCACCGAGGGGTTAATCCGGGATGTCGTTCTTTTCGGGGATGTGACAGGAAGGCTGATCCATAAAGTTCGGAATCATTAGTTCGTAGTTCGGAGTGAAAATCAAATACTCCGAACTCAAAACTCCGAACTCCGAACTGAAAACATGGACACTCATTCAAAATATTTCAGGGTTTATCGGAAGGATATCGCCTATTTCAAGTTCATCATCGAATCGCACGAGGGGATGGCCGTGGTAAGAACAAAAGACCCTTGTGAGGCGGTCGTGGAATTGATGATTGCGCCGGGCTGGGAAAAGGATTTGGACGAGGTATTAGAAGGGCTTCGGAAGGAGATGGTCATTGACTCCTTACCCGTATATCCTTAGCCGTTTGTTTTTGGGTAAGCACCAAATTCCAAACACCTGCCTTCGTCCCGCTGGGCGGGGCTTCGCGTAGGCAGGCCAAATCGCAAATAGATTCCAATATTCAAAACTCGAAACCATTTAATTTCAGCTTAGATCATTCGGTCATTGGCATTTGGAAATTTTTTAGGATTTTGGATTTGTCATTTGGGATTTGAAATGCATAAACCAAACGAAGGGGAGCGGAATGAATATCGATCTTCCGGTTCAAAAAATATTAAGCGAAGCCCTGAAGGAGGGTGGGGAGTTTGCGGATATCTTCTTCGAGCAGACCTATTCGGTTGTGGTCGTCTGTGAAGAGGACCGCATCGAAAAGATGATCTCAGGCCAGGACACCGGTGTGGGACTTCGGGTTCTCTTCGACGGAAGAACCTTTTACAGTTTTACCAATCGTCTAAAAAAAGAGGACCTCCTCCACCTGGCCAGAGTGGTGAGCCGTGCGGTAAAAGAAGACCGTGGAGAAAGGATTTTCAATCTCCTCCATCAGGGAAAGGATACTCCTTCCGCCCCTTCGGTTCATTCTCCTCGCTCGCCGATTGAGAAACATCCCCAGGAGATTCCGATCAGGGAGAAAGTCTCTATGGTGAATCGGGCCAATGAGGCGGCACGAAAACTTGATTCCCGGGTCCACCAGGTCAAGGTCCTCTACCGGGATGTGAGCCAATCTTTTTCCATTGCCAATTCGGAAGGTTTATGGATAGAAGGGGGGCGAGTGGGAACGGTCTTTTCCGTTCAGGTCGTTGCCTCTCAAGAGGATATCATCCAGACCGGATACGAACCGATCGGGGGGACGATGGGCTTTGAGCTTTTCGACCTTTCCCCTCCGGAGAAAGTGGCAGAAATAGCGGCAGAGAGAGCGCTTCTCATGCTATCGGCAAGGAAGGCTCCCATGGGGAGAATGGCTGTTGTCCTGTCGAGCGATGCAGGAGGGACGATGATCCATGAAGCCATTGGACATGGACTGGAGGCAGACCTGGCTCAACAGGGCCTCTCCGTCTATTCGGGAAAGATCGGACAGAAGGTGGCCTCGTCCCTGATCACGGTTGTGGATGACCCCACCCTTCCACAAAAGAGGGGCGCCTATGCGTTTGATGATGAAGGGGTCCTCTCGCAAAAAACTATCTTGGTGGAGGAAGGGATTTTGAAAAAGTATCTTTACGATCGTCTTACCGCCTTCAAAGACGGCGTTTCATCAACCGGAAACGGAAGGAGGGAGTCCTATCAACACAAACCCGTTCCCAGGATGAGCAACACGCTCATCCTCCCGGGGAAAACGAAGCCTGAAGAAATCATCCGTTCCGTTGAGAAGGGTCTATTCGTGAAGAAGATGGGTGGAGGGCAGGTCAATACGGTCAATGGTGATTTTGTCTTTGAGGTGAGCGAGGGGTACCTGATCGAAAAAGGGAGCATCGGAGAACCGGTCCGGGGAGCCATTCTGATCGGCAACGGGCCGCAGGTGTTAAAGGAGATTGACATGGTGGGCGATGATCTCGGGTTTGGGATCGGGACCTGCGGAAAGGATGGTCAGGGTGTCCCGGTGGCCGACGCCCAACCCACGCTGAGGATTCCGGAGATCGTTGCAGGAGGTAGGGAAAATCGAGTTTGAATGAGGAGGTAGGGCGAAAGGTAAGTTCTGTTGAAAAATGGAAAACGGATGCCCAAATTTTGTAAAGAAAGAGAAGCCAACCTCTATGCTGGCTTCTCTTTGAGGGCTCGGAAAATATTTATTCTACTTAATCAAACTACTCTTACATCAGTGGCATTAGGGCCTTTGGGGCCTTGGGTCGTTTCGAATTCAACCTCGCCACCCTCCTTCAGGGATTTAAATCCCCCTCCGGTGATTGCCGAAATGTTAAGCACGCCCTGCACGAATGTCGCCTTAGTCCTCAAACGTTCTTATCAACCAACAGATTAATTCTTCCGCATTATGTGACTGACTGCCTTTTCGAGGCCGTCGAGGGTGAGTTCGAACATGGGAAAGATTTCCTGAATATGGAGGATCGTCCGGGTGTAGGCCCATTCCACAGGGGGCACCGGATTGATCCAGACGGAGTGAGGAAAGGTTTTGGCAATGAACTCGAGCCTCATATAACTGGGTTTTCCGGACCGCTCTCCCACATAGATGGACCCGTCCGTGGAGAGCAGTTCATAAGGAGCCATACTTGCATCCCCGATGATGATGAACCTCGTCTCAGGATCGAGGCGAGGCAGTTCATCCAGAGGAAATGGTTTTGACCGCCTCTGAGGATCTTCCCAGAGGTAGTCATAAATCGTGTTGTGAAAAAAGAAGGTTTTAAGTTCTTTGAACTGTGCCCGTGCATAGTTGAAAAGGGTCTGCACGAGTCCGATGTAGGGGTCCATGGACCATCCGCCATTGTCGATCGCGAGGATCACCTTTAACCGGTCTCTAAGGCTTTGATCGAATACGATCTCGATCTCGCCCGCATTTTTCATCGTCTCGTAGATCGTTTCGTCGATATTGACCCTGTCCTTCGGTCCATGAGGGACCATGTTCCTCAATCTCTTCAGAGCCTCTCCCATCTGAGATTCGGTGAGCGGACCTTCCTGGGAGTAATCTCGATACCTTCGCTCCATCGCCACTTTGACGGCTGACTTGTTACGGGAAACCCCTCCGACCCGCATCCCGCCGGGATGGTATCCGGAATGGCCTACCGGAGAAGTCCCTCCTGTTCCGATCCATTTTTTCCCGCCGTGGTGGGCTTCGGTCTGTTCTTTTAAACGGTCGAGAAAGTACTGAAGGAGTTCCTCTGGAGTCAATTTACTTAAATCTTCCTCCTTGATACCGACGAGATCCGCCAGCTCTCTTGGATTTTTCAACCATTCTTCGAGAAGGGCGCGGGCCACATCGGAGATTTCGACAGCATCCGGTTCTTTTAACTCAACCCCCTGAAAGCGATGGGCAAAGACCTGGTCGTAGAGATCAAAGTACCTCTCGCTCTTGACGAGAATCGAGCGGGCAGCCGTATAGAAGTCATCCACAGAATTGACCAGTCCCATATTCAAGGCTTTCTGGAGCCTCAAGAATGAGGTCGGAGAGACCGGAATGCCCACTTTTTTAAGTAAGTAGAAGAAATCGACGAACATAGATGTTTAAAAACCAAAGTCTTATAGTCTGATAGTCGCGCAGTCCCATAGTCATATCATTTACCCAAAGTCTACAAGATTAATGACTATGAGACTAAATGACTATTTGACTATTCGACCTCTTTTAGGCTCTGAACCGTCCGACGGCATTCTGGGCTACGGCATAATCGGGGCTTTTCTTGTAGAGAATGCCGAGAAAGGGAACCTCTCCCTTGACCAGATCCTTCACCCGGAAATCGGGATCCGATCTCAATGCCCTGATCCAGTTGATCAGTTCCCGGGTCGCCGGTTTTTTCTCAACGCCCTTGATCTCTCTGAGGCGGTAAAATGTCCTGACCGCGCTATCCAGCAGCTCTTTGTCGATACCGGTGAAATGGACTTCAACAATCTTTCTCATCATGTCAGGCTCGGGAAAGGCGATGTGATGGAAATTGCATCGGCCAAGAAATGGGTCGGAGAGATCTTTCTTGGCATTGGATGTAATGACGATGACCGGCCTGTTCTTTGCCTGAATCGTTTTGTCGATCTCAATGATATCGAACTCCATCTGGTCGAGCACATCGAGCATGTCGTCCTGAAAGTCGGTGTCGGCCTTGTCGATCTCATCGATGAGCAAGACAACCCTCTCATCGGAGGCAAAAGATTGTCCGATCTTTCCCATTTTGATGTAATCTTCGATGTTGCTGACATCCCGTTTGGAATCCCCGAAGCGGCTGTCATTGAGCCGGGTGAGGGTATCGTACTGGTAGAGGGCATCAATAAGCTTCATGCTCGACTTGACATTGAGGACGATCAACCTCATCTGAAGGGCTTCGGCAATGGCATGAGCGAGCATGGTCTTGCCCGTTCCAGGCTCTCCTTTGAGCAGGAGGGGCATTTCAAGGGCGATGGATATATTGACAATTTTTGCCAGTTCCTCATCGAGCACATATTTTGAACCACCGCTAAATGTTCTGTTTTGAATTGCTTTGTTCATCTTTTCTGCTCCTTTTCGGATTCGATCCTGTGAAAATTTGTACTAACTATCATAACCACATTTGTTCTATGTTTCAACCCAACTTCCATAAATCCGTAATCCGCATTCCGTAATTGGACGGAGAGGGCCTTGCATAACATAAGAAAATTTGTTTAAATCCCTTTACAGGTGCATAAAAATTATATGAAAAGGGAGGTGGATGTGCTGGAGATCCTTTACAGCGGAACCTTTAAACGTTTTGCTGATAAGTTTTCAAGCATATCGCAAAGTTCACCTCAGGTAACATCGCAAGTTACCCATAAAGTATAGAAAAAAACCCGCAATTGTAAAGGATTGGAAGCACACCTGCCTCCCTTTTCACTGCAACGTTGAGAATTTCGATCTATGTCCACAACCAAGATCGATAGTGGATGGTGGGCCACTCTCACCATTTCCATCGGCATCTTTATGTCCACGCTGGATGCAAGCATTGTGGGCATCTCCCTTCCCACGATCATTCAGTCTTTAAATACGGATCTCAAGGCAGTGGCATGGGTGGTGATGGCCTATCTGATCGTCATCACAGGGTCTCTGCTTTTGATGGGGAGATTGGCCGATCTTTTGGGTCGCGGGAAGATCTATTTCCTCGGCTTTTTAACCTTTACACTGGGCTCAGCCCTTTGCGGTTTTTCCCCCACCGTCTATTTTCTAATCGGCTCAAGGGTGATTCAGGGGCTCGGAGCCTCTGCTTTGATGGCCATTGGCCCTGCGATCATCACGACCTCATTTCCCGAAAAAGACAGGGGAAAGGCCCTGGGAATGCTTGGATCTATCGTTTCTTTAGGATTTATTACCGGTCCATTGATAGGAGGTTTTTTAGTTGAGCATTTAGGGTGGCGATCGATCTTTTTCATCAACCTTCCCATCGGAGTGATCGGGACAATTCTCTCTTTAAAAATTCTAAAAGGGGATCGGGCCATAGGCAGAGTGGAATTAGATCTTCGAGGCGCTTTCCTGTTCTTTCTTTTCGTGACCTCTCTCCTCCTCTTTCTGAACCGGGTGGGTTGGGAGTCCACGCTTTTCTTCTGGGGGTGGATCTTTTTAGCCCTGATCTGCTTCGGTCTGTTCATCGTGACCGAACGTCGTTCCTCGTCACCCCTGGTCGAGCTTAACATCTTCAGGAAACAGCTTTTCATCTCCTCCCTTGGAGCCAGCCTTCTCTCCTTCTGGATCAATGGCGCCCATCATTTTGTTATCCCGTTCTTCTTACAAATTATTTTGGGATATTCTCCCTCCAAGGTCGGGTTGCTGATCTTTCCGGTTGCCCTGACAGTGATGGTGATCGCACCAATCGGCGGTAGGGTGTCGGACTGGGTCGGAGTAAGAGTCCCCGCCACCCTGGGTTTAATCCTCACTTCTCTAACGATTTTCTCTTTTGTTTTTCTTAAGGGGGAGGTCAGCGATTATGAAATCTTATGGAGACAGGTGGCGCTTGGAATTGGAATCGGATTCTTCAATCCGGCCAATAATAGTGCTATAATAGGGTCACTTCCAAAGACAAATGTGGGTGTGACCTCGAGCTTTTTGGCCCTGGCAAGGAATTTGGGGATGGTGATGGGAGTGGCCTTTGCGGAGATGGTTATCGGTTTCAGAAACCCTGCAACCTCGCCGGAGGATGGAAGAGGCCCTTCTTTCGAAGGCATTCAGGATGTCTGGCGAATTCTTCTCGTCATCGGGTTGATGGCTATCTTTCTCTCCTGGAAAAGGGGAAAAAAGGAGGTTTGATGATGGAAAAGGACGAAAGGGGTAAAGAGAAAAGTTTGTCCGGCGTGAGCAGAAGAGATGTATTGAAGATCATGGGGACAGGAGCGATCTACACATTCCTTCCCAATGAAAGGCGCGGGGAGAGTTCCGGGGGGGTTCCCCCTTCAGGAGGTGAAGGGCTAATCTTTGTAGTGGGGGATGGAATGCCTCTGGGCGTCATCAAAGGAATGCATCAGATCAGGACCCGAGTTTATGGAGACAAAGGAACGAATTTTTGTTCGAGGATGAATGATGTTCATTCGACTCTTGGATACATGTCCACGGAAAGCCTTTCGAGCATTGTGACAGACTCCGCACCGGCATCCGTTGCCTGGTCAACAGGATCCAAAACGTCAAACCGGGTGCTGGCCTCGCTTCCGGACGGTAGGCCGCTCAAGACCATTATGGAACTGCTCAAGGAACAAGGCTATGCCTGCGGCCTGGCCACGACCACCCGAGTGACCCACGCCACGCCTGCGGCATGGGTGTCTCACCAGCTCCAGAGAGATCATGAAGATGCGATTGCCATGGATTACCTCAAGTTCAAACCGGAAGTCCTTCTCGGCGGAGGGAGCAGGTTTTTTGAACCTTCGGGAAGAAAAGACGGAAATGACCTCTTTAAAGCCTTCTCTGAAGGGGGCTACGATGTGGTCAGAGAGAGGGACAAACTTCTTTTGTCAGAGACCCTCTCCTCTTCAAAGCCCCTTTTAGGGGTGTTTAGTTCATCACACATGAGCTACTATCTGGACAGGCTCAATCAGCCAGAGCTGGGGAAGAGACAGCCAACGCTACCGGAGATGACGAGAATTGCCCTTCAGAAACTTTCGGGAAACCCAAAGGGCTTCCTCCTTCAGGTTGAAGCAGGAAGGATAGACCATGCCAATCATTCAAACGATGCATGGGCCGCCATCCTCGATACCTATGAGCTCGATCTGACACTAGCCATCATCGATGAATATCTGAAGGTCAATCCGAAAACACTGGTCATCGTCACTTCCGACCACGGAACTTCAGGCTGGGGGATCAATGGGACCGGCCCTGAATACAATGATTCCACAGAGGCGTTCAAGAAATATCAGTCCATCAAAGCCTCCTTTGAGGTGATCAAAACACGATTGAAGAGGGACAGCAGCCGGGGCGAGATCAGGGATATTTTCGAACATTATACCACCTTTAAAATCACAAGCGAAGAGGCCTTGATGATCCAGGCGGCGATGCAGCCCGATTATAAGCCCTTTCATGGAGATTACTTGGTTCAACCAGACGCCGTGATGGGGATGATTCTGGCTCATAGCGCCTATCCCAGGGCGAAAGGGGTGTCATTAGAAGGCCCTGCGCAAATCCGAAGAGGGAATGTGGGATTCACCTCCACCAATCACACAGGAGAAGACCAGATCCTGCTATCCTATGGCTATAAGGCAGACCGGTTGGGTCTGAACAGGCAGGTAGACAATACCCATCTCTTCAGCGCGATGTGTAAATTCTTCGACATCAAATATAAGAATCCGACCATGACCGAAGAAGAGGCAAAACCCTTCATCAAAACCGCTTCCCTGGAGGAGTGGAGAAAGCATATGGAGTTACATGTTGCCTAATCCATTTGACTCGGGGATGGTTTTCAGGGCATATATTGCCCAAGGAGATATTGGGTGAAACGTTCGGACGGAAGATTGCCTGAGGCTTTAAGGCCTTTAAAGATTACAAGGGATTATATGAAGCATGCCGAGGGATCGGTCCTCATCGAAATGGGAGATACGAAGGTGATCTGCTCGGCCAGTGTGGAAGAGAGGGTGCCGCCTTTTTTAAGAAATACGGGCAAAGGCTGGGTGACAGCCGAATATTCGATGCTTCCCCGCTCAACCAATACCCGCACGCCAAGAGAATCGGGCAAGGGAAGCGGCCGGACGTTTGAGATCCAGAGATTGATCGGCCGCTCTCTGCGGTCAGTGACCGATCTTAACGGATTTGGGGAGAGGACGATCTGGGTCGATTGTGATGTGATTCAGGCGGATGGAGGGACACGGACCGCTTCCATCACCGGGGCCTATGTGGCGCTGGTCGACGCCTTTCAAAGGATGGTGAAAAAGGGAGTGATCAAGAAGGTTCCTGTTCACAATTCCGTTGCGGCAGTGAGCGTGGGTAAGGTGGACGGGAGAATTCTGCTCGATTTAAATTATGCGGAGGACTCACGGGCCGAGGTCGATATGAACGTGGTGATGACCGGCTCCGGGGAGTTTGTGGAGATTCAGGGCACCGCAGAGAATGCCGTCTTTTCGAAAAGAGAGATGGATGGATTGATCCGGGTCGCAGAAAAAGGAATAAAGAAACTTACGGCATTTCAGAAGAAATCTCTTGGAGGAGGGGTATCATCACTCGAAGGGGATTGGAAATCATTGTCGCTACGAAAAACCAGGGCAAGTTGAGGGAGATACGAAGCGTCCTAAAAGGCTTGCAGGTCCACCTCCACGGTCTAAACGATTTCGAGAATGTTCCTGAAGTTGATGAGGATGGAGAGAGTTTTGCTGAAAATGGACTGAAGAAAGCCCGGTTCTATTCTCAATTCTTCGGGAAGTTAACCCTTGCGGATGATTCCGGATTGGAAGTCGATGCTTTGGACGGGAAACCCGGCATCTATTCTGCGAGGTATGCAGGGATCAGGGCGTCGGATCAGGAAAACTGGACAAAACTCCTGAAAGAATTGGAGGGGGTTCCGATTTCAAGAAGAGGAGCGGGGTTTAAATGCGTCATGGCGATGGTATCGCCGGACGGGAGAGAAGCGCTGACCGAGGGGTCCTGTCGAGGGAGGATTGGATTTAAAGAGGTCGGAAAAAGGGGATTTGGATATGACCCTCTCTTCATCCTTCCCCGACATGGGAAGACAATGGCCCAGCTCAGCCTCGAAGAGAAAAATAGGGTGAGTCATAGAGGCAAGGCATTAAGGAAGTTAAGAAGAATAATTGCCAAATTTCAAGCACCAATAACCAGATAAATTTCAATTCACAACAATGACAAAATATGGTAATTATTCATCGGTGATTATTTAAAAATTGGGATATTGAATATTATTTGGTGTTTGGTTATTGGAAGTTGACGAAGGATCGGGGCGTAGCGCAGCCTGGTTAGCGCGCCTGCCTTGGGAGCAGGAGGTCGGCCGTTCAAATCGGCTCGCCCCGACCATATTTTGCTGACAAAATTTAAACGGCTGAGCTCCTGCGGTAGGGCAGGAGGGTGCCGTCGCGACGAATAAGGAGCGACTCTTGGCACGCCGCCGAGTCGGTGAGGCGGCCGGACCGGCCGTTCAAATCGGCTCGCCCCGACCATTTCGCTCAAATATACAATGAACGATGCAGGATCTCAGATCTGTGAATCTCGGTGGAGGAGGCCGGGATGAAGTCACCTGCTCTTAAAACATTTTTGGCAGGTGCTGCTTTTGGGATAGGTGTAACTGTCTTATTCTTGTATGCTCAAAAACCACACTGCTTCGTTACTTCGTTAGAAACAATAGCAGAAATGGGGCGATCCCGAAGGGCCAAAGAAGAAAAAAACAAATTCCTGAGAAAAAGGCTGAAGGCAATGGGCTTTTCGGACAAGGAAATTAATGAAAACCTCTAACCCCAAGGAATATTTCGAGAAATATTGGGGCTTGATAAATTGATGTTTGGTCTCCTCCCCAAAAAAGTTGGCCCACTAAAAATTTGGATTGTGTTTGCCGTAGGCATGGAATTCAGATTGCTATAAATCATTGAGTCGTAGAGTTCCGATGCCATTCAACCCTCTTCTCTGATGAGCTTTCCCACATCCTTCAATAATGCACAAAATGTCAAGGAATGGAAAAAAATCGACACCTTTCCGGTAAAATGGAAAAAAATCACAGACTGGACATATTTTGATAAAGTCAAATATTCCTTATAGTTAGAAATAGTTTACAGTAAAACATTCCCCACCTATTGATTCTGGTATATTTTTTGCTGCTTCTCTTGTTTGTCATGAAAGAGCAGGACAAGAAAAAGATCATTTTACTCCTCAGATGGGGCGCCATTATCGTCACCTCATACCTCATCCTTCTTGGAAGGGGGAAGGTGGCTGATCCCAATCTGAGTCATCTTCTTGTCTTAGGATATATCATTTCCAATCTCGTTCTTACCTTTTGCCCCAGTTCTTGGCTTTTGAATCCAAAGTTTTTTTATCCCCTTGTACTTGGGGACACCGGGATTATCTTGCTTGGGATGTATCTCTCAGAGAAGATGGTCACCGATTTCTATCTGGCTTTTTTTCTCATCATCATCTTTGCTTCGCTGAGTCGAAGTTTTAAGTTATTGATGTTCATCGGAGGTGCCACCTCCCTACTCTATGGATTCCTCCTCTATTCCTGGGGGCTTTTGATTTCGCCAGAAGGCAGCAGTTACGCACTCCGCATCCCTTTCATCTTCATCATGACGGCCTTTTATGGATACCTCGTTCAAACCTTAACCCGGGAGAAACATAAAGAACTTAGCATCTCCGAGGACAAGTATCGAGGCCTCTTTGAGAACGCAAATGAAGGGATTATCATCCTGAAAGATCCTTCCTTGCAGATTGCGGATGTGAATCGGGAGGCGGAGAAAACCACTCAGTATCCTAAGGAAGAGCTATTGGGAATAGAGATATTTTACCTCTTCGGGGCGGAGGAGAATGAAAAGGCAAAGAGTTATCTGAAGGAAGTCATGGGAAAAGGAGAAGGGAGAGTGGATGATCTCCCTTTAAGGAAGAGGGATGGCACCTTCTTCGAAGCCGATTTGTCTATCAAGAGGATTGGCCTGGGTGAGGAGTCCTTCTTTCAGATGATCTTCCGGGATATCACCGAGAAAAGAAAACTTGAAAGGAAGATCATCGAAAGCAAGAGAAATCTTGAGGCTATCTTTGACGGCATTGGGGACCAGCTTTCCATCCAGTCTCCGGATTTTGAGATTCTTCAGGTCAATAAATCCGTCATCGAGAGACACGCCACAACCTTTACGGGCCTGAACGGAAGAAAATGCTACGAGGCCTATTATCAAAAAACCTCTCCCTGTGAGGGTTGTCCTTTGTTGGTGACGATTGAGACCCGGCAGCCGGCTTCTGCCATTCTTAAGTTTCCCGAAGCAGAAAGGGTGCAAGAAATCTTCTCCTATCCTGTTTCAGACGAAAAAGGAAAGCTTCTCTATTTGATTGAATATGTCAAAGATGTCACGGAAGAGCAAAGGCTTCAAGAACAACTGATCCAATCCGAGAAGCTGGCCGGGATAGGGATCCTGGCTTCTGGGGTGGCGCATGAAATCAATAATCCCCTGAGCGGAATTATCGGGATGGCTGAGGTCGCCCTGGAGGAAGAAGACCCGACCAAGAATAGAGGTTACCTGACGGATATCCTGACCTGTGGACAGAGAATCGGCGAGATCGTCAACGGCCTGCGATCCTATTCGCGGACCGCCAAGAGGGGAGATCTGGGAGCGACAGACCTACATGAAGTTCTTGAAACTTCATTGAAGATGGTTCAACTGGCGACCCAATCTGTTTCCGTAGAAGTGATTAAAAATTTCCAGCCTGTAGAGAAAATAAAAGCCAACCCTGGTGAAATTCAGCAAGTGTTCACCAATTTGATCACCAATGCATTTCAAGCGATGAACGGGAAAAAGGGGCGCTTGATTCTCTCCAGCCGATCGCTGAAGGATTTTGTGGAAATAAAAGTGAGTGATAGTGGAGTGGGAATTCCTCCCCAATATCTCAACCAGATTTTTGACCCTTTCTTCACGACGAAAAAGATGGGCGAAGGGACGGGTCTTGGATTAAACATCGTCTACCGCATTGTCACAAAATATGAGGGGACGATCGAGGTTGCAAGCACGGAAGGGGTGGGGACCACTTTTACAATTAAATTTCCGAAATGGAGGCAAGGGCTATGAGCAAACGGATTTTGATCGTCGATGATGAAGAGGTGATCCGGAAGTTTTTAAAAATCCATCTGGACAAGCTGGGATATGAGGTGACAGAGGCCGAAGATGGAGAAAAGGCGATTGAAAAGATCGGGAGGGGAGACAAGTTCGATCTGATCATCTGCGATGTCATGATGCCCAATAAGAATGGCTGGGAGGTCCTCAAGGAGGTGAAGTCAAACCCGGAGCTCAATGGGATTCCCATCATCCTTCTGACCGCCAAGAATGATGATGTCGATATATTCAAGGGGTACGAATTGGGCGCCAATTACTATATAACCAAGCCTTTTACCAAAGACCAGCTCCTCTACGGATTGAAGTTGATGTTTTAGGAGCCTCATAAAAGTTAGAAGGTTTGTTTCAAAAAGGGTTCATCTGAAATACGGGCAGGAATGAACTATTTGATTTAAAACACTTTTTTACCAGCCCACCAATCTCTTGCTGGTTCAAGCTGTTATGCGACTGGCCTGGTAGGTTCCCTCTTTACACCCGCAAAATAAAATCTTATAATTTGCCTTAACCAAGATTGAGGGAAGTCATAAAGTTATAGGCCGAGCGCCTGTAGCTCAGCTGGATAGAGCTACGGACTTCTAATCCGTAGGCCGGGGGTTCGAATCCCTCCAGGCGCGCCAGATCATAAAAAGGCTTGCCTTTTTATGATAATAACCAAGCTCCGAATGCCAATAACCAAATAATAACCAAACTCCAATGACCGAAATTTTAATAGAAAAAATATGGTTTAATTATTGGAACATTGTGTAATTGGGATTTATTTGGGTATTGGGGTTTGGTTATTGGAAATTGATTCGTTATCGGTGGTGAGTGTAGCTCAGTCGGATAGAGCACTGGGTTGTGGCCCCAGTGGTCGAGGGTTCGAGTCCCTTCACTCACCCCAAAAAGCGCCCGTAGCTCAGCTGGATAGAGCGTCGGACTTCGAATCCGCAGGCCGTCCGTTCGAGTCGGACCGGGCGCGCCATACAAATAACATTGCAAATTGTAAATTTAGCAATGCAAAGTTAGCAATGTAATTAAATCTTGTCGAGCTGTTCAATTGCTAATTGACCATTGCTAATTGTTCATTTTGCAATGATCTTTAAATGGAGTGAGCCGTTAGCTCAATTGGTAGAGCAACTGACTCTTAATCAGTAGGTTGTAGGTTCGATTCCTACACGGCTCACCAGTTTTTAAGCCGAGGTGGCGAAACTGGCATACGCGCGAGACTTAGGATCTCGTGGTCGAAAGACTATGCGGGTTCAAGTCCCGCCCTCGGCACCATTTGATAAAGAAGAATTACGAAATTCGTAACACTTTAGCGGTTTGAAAATCTTTGTAAAATCCCTCCCGACCTCCCTTTGCCAAAGGGAGGAGATAAGGGTTTCCCCCTTTGGAAAAGGGGGATTAAGGGGGATTTTATGATGAATCTTTTGGTCAATTGACTCGTAAAACTCTTTTTTTCAAAATGCTAAAGTGATACCGAAATTCGAATATCGAAATCCGAAACAAATTTAAAATTCAAATTTCGAAAATTATCTTTGTTTCGGACATTGACATTTTGAAAATTCAGGCTTGTATCGGATTTCGTGATTAAGATTTCGAATTTTTGAATTATAGAAAGGTTGTGGATAGATGAATATTACCGTTGAAGAGATCAGTTCCGTCAAGAAGAAGGTGAATGTTGAAATTCCTCAGGAACAGGTGACGAAAGAGATCGAATCTTTCTACCGGGAAGTTGGGAAACAAGCGAAGATCAAGGGATTCCGACCAGGCAAAATCCCCAAGGATATATTGGAAAGACATTTCAAGGATTATGTCAAGTCAGAGGTGATTCAGAAGCTGATCCAGGAGACTTATCCGGCCGCGCTTTCCGAGAAGGATCTCCATCCGGTCTCTCCTCCTGTGGTCGACCCCGGTGAGTTGGAGAGCGGAAAGCCCTTTCAATATTCAGCCACTGTTGAAGTCAAACCCGAGATCAAAATGGAGGGCTATACCGGTTTAAATATTGAAGGGAAGAAAGAGAGCGCAAAAGAGGAGGAGGTTGAGGAAAGGCTGAAAGGCCTTCAAAATCTCCACGCCCAGTTGAAAACGGTTCCGGAACCCAGGCCCGTCCAGTCCGGAGATCATGTCATCATCGATTATGAAGCCAGAATGGACAAGAAGCCATTAGAAGAGGGGAAGGCGGTCGACTTCACCGTTGAGATTGGAGGCGGGCGTTTTATCCCTGCCCTGGAAGAAAAGATGATTGGCTTAAAACAGGAAGAGGAAAAAGAGATAGAGGTTCCCTTCCCCGAAGATTACGGGTATAAAAAATGGGCGGGGAAAACGGTTTCCTTCTTCGTTAAGGTTAAAGAGATAAAGGAGAAGGTTCTTCCTCCCCTGGATGACGAATTTGCAAAAGACCTGGGGGATTACGCCTCCCTTGAAGATTTAAAGGCCAAATTAAAAGAGGAGATCGAAAAGGAGAAGGAATTGATGCTGGATCGGCAACTGAAAGATCAGATGATCGAGCAGTTGATTCAGGCGAACTCTTTTGAAATACCTGAGAGCATGGTGGTGGAGCAGGCCAAGGCCCTTGTTTCGGATACCAAGTTGAGATTGGCCAGCCAGGGGATAGCCCTAAAAAATTTGAATATCCCGGAGGAGAAACTCCAGGAGGATTATCGGGAGGTAGCGCAGAAACAGGTTCGAACCTATTTGATTCTTGAGAAGATTGCCGCTCAGGAAGGGATTGCCGTGACAGATGAAGAGGCGGACGAACGTCTCCAATCCATTTCAGAGAGAACTCATCAGAAATTGGATGTGGTGAAACGATATTATGAAAAGAACGGATTGATCCCCGAACTGAAGACGGGGATGCTGACCGATAAGACCCTGGATTTTCTCCTGGGGAAAGCAAATATTTCATAACTGTCGGCAGACAGGAATGATTGATGAGGAAGGGAAAAATGACACTGATACCGATTGTGATCGAGAAGGATGGAAGAGGGGAACGGGCTTATGATATCTATTCCCGCCTTTTAAAAGAGCGGATCGTTTTTGTCGGCACAGCCATCGACGACGATGTAGCCAATCTGGTGATTGCCCAGATGCTCTTTCTGGAATCGGAAGATCCGGACAAGGATGTTCACCTCTATATCAATTCTCCGGGAGGGATCGTTACTTCCGGATTAGCCATTTATGATACCATGCAGTATATCCGTCCGAAGGTTTCCACCCTGTGCATGGGACAGGCGGCAAGCATTGCGGCCCTTCTTCTGTCGGCCGGAGAGAAGGGAAAGCGGTACGCCCTTCCGCATTCAAGGATCCTCATCCATCAACCCATGGGAGGGTTTCAGGGGCAGGCCACGGATGTGGACATTCAGGCGAAGGAGATTCTTCGACTCCGGGAAGAATTGAATGCGATCCTGGCAAAGCATACCCTCCGGCCGTTAGATAGGATTGGCACCGATACGGAACGGGATTTTTATATGAACGGTCAACAGGCCAAGGAATATGGTATCATTGACGAGGTCGTCATCCAGCGTCCCGTCCGGTCTCAGAGTTAATTCCGGGGAGAGATCAGAAAGGAGGGGGAGATGAAATCGAACGGGGGAAGCTACGGGAACGTATTGCATTGTTCGTTCTGCGGTAAGAGCCAGGATGAGGTGAGGAAACTCATCGCGGGCCCCACGGTCTATATCTGTGACGAATGCATCGAACTCTGCAATGAGATCATCGCCGAAGAGACCGAGGAGAGATTCGTTCCCGGAAAGTTGACTGTTCCCAAACCCATGGAGATCAAAGCCAGGCTGGACGAATATGTGATCGGGCAGGAGCACGCCAAGAGGATTTTATCGGTGGCCGTCCATAATCACTATAAGCGAATCGACTCACGGGTTCTCTCCAGCGAGGTTGAGCTTCAGAAATCGAATATCCTCCTCATCGGTCCAACGGGTTCCGGGAAAACGCTTCTGGCTCAAACGCTGGCCCGCATCCTTGATGTCCCTTTCACGATTGCGGATGCCACCTGTCTCACCGAGGCCGGATATGTGGGCGAGGACGTGGAGAATATCATCCTGAGTCTTCTTCAGGCGTCGGATTACGATATCGAGCGCTGTCAGAAAGGGATCGTCTATATTGATGAGATCGATAAGATTTCAAGAAAATCCGACAGCCCATCCATCACAAGGGATGTCTCGGGAGAAGGGGTCCAGCAGGCCCTGCTCAAGATCATCGAAGGGACCGTGGCAAGTGTGCCGCCGAAGGGAGGCCGCAAACATCCACAACAGGAGTTTATTCAGATCAATACAACCAATGTCCTCTTCATCTGCGGAGGGGCTTTCGTCGGGCTGGAAAAAATCGTTGAACAGCGGGTCGGAGGAAAGACATTAGGATTTGGAGCGGACATCAAGACCAAGGAAGAGCGGGATATGGGGGAATTGCTTAAAGAGGTTCAGCCCGAGGATCTGCTGAAGTTCGGTTTGATTCCCGAATTTATCGGAAGGCTCCCGGTCATCGCCACCCTTTCGAATCTCAGCCTGGAAGCCCTCGTCGATATTCTGAAGAAGCCGAAAAATGCGCTGGTCAAGCAGTATCAGAAACTTTTTGATTTTGAAAATGTAAAACTCCGGTTTACCGAGGGAGCCCTGACCTCGATTGCGAAGGAAGCCATCAAGAGGCAGTCCGGCGCACGGGGGTTGCGGGCGATCATGGAGAACACGATGCTCGATGTGATGTATGAGCTTCCCTCTCAGCCGAACATCCGTGAATGCATCATCAGTGAGGAGGTCGTTCTCAATCACGAAAGTCCGATCCTCCTCTATGAAAAAGAGGCCGGAGCGGCCTGAGCTTGACCCCTCGACTGTGCTCGGGGTCAACCCTGAGTTTTTGCCGAAGGGTTGACATTAACAAGTTGATTGCATAAAATTCTTTTTGGGGCAGATAGCTCAGTTGGGAGAGCATCCCGACTTCAGGTCGGGAGGGTCTCAGTACGTACGAAGGACGAAGGCGAAATCAGGGGCGGATAGCTCAGTTGGGAGAGCGCCGGCCTTACAAGCCGGAGGTCGCAGGTTCAATCCCTGTTCCGCCTACCATTCGATTGCGGATTTTAGAATTCGGATTGCGGAATACAATTTAAAATCTACAATCTGAAATCTAAAGTAAATTTGGGGGCGTAGTTCAATTGGTTAGAGCGCCGGCCTGTCACGTCGGAGGTTGCGGGTTCAAGCCCCGTCGCTCCCGCCAAATTTAAATGCCTGCCTGAAAAGGCAGGCATTCTTGTATATGGAGGCATTGGGTATCTTGTCCACCTCATGAGGGTCTGTATAGAGGCGAGATATAAAAATTCAATAACAGAGGAGAAAAAGAAAATGTCTGAGATAAAAGCGGTGATAGAAACAAAATTTGGGAATATGGAACTCCAGTTTTTCCCTGAAGTTGCCCCTAAACACGTATCCAGCTTTATTGATCTCGCTAAAAAGGGATTTTATGATGAGACGACTTTTCATCGTGTGATCCCGGGATTCATGATCCAGGGTGGGGATCCCAATTCAAAGAGTCCGGATCGGTCGCAACACGGAACGGGTGGCCCCGGTTATACGCTGAAAGCGGAATTTAATGATAAAAAGCATAAGCGAGGCATTCTCTCGATGGCAAGGGCTCAACATCCGGACAGCGCAGGCTCACAATTCTTCATCTGCGTGGCCGATGCCTTCTTCCTTGACAAGCAATATACCGTCTTTGGCGAGGTGATTTCCGGGATGGAAGTCGCCGACAAGATCGTCAGCCAACCGAAAGACAGAGCAGACAATCCTACGGAGCGGATTGAAATGAAGGTAAAGATCATTGAGGAATAGCCTTGTTTCTAAGATGTTCTTTTAGAGTGGATTGATTTGGCCTGAGAAATCATATACATTACTATTCGTCGCCTTTCAGACAGTGAAGCTCCCCGTCCACAGGACGGGGCTTCCCGGAAATGAAATATCATTTATGTTGCGCCCCTTGACCACACCTGCAAGGCGGGGCTTGCGGGGCGCTTGCCGGTCAATATTTCTTTTCGATGAGGAGGAGAGATATATGGAGAAAAAAGAGAAGCCGTTGGAGAAGATGACAGCCAAAGAGTTGAGGGAGATGGCCCTCGGATTGCCCGGTATTCATGGCGTCCATGCGATGAAGAAAGAGGAGTTGCTCATTGCCATCCGCAAAGCGAAAGGCCTTCCTGAGCCTGAGAAAGAGAAGAAAGTTGCCATAAAAAAAGAGAAGGTGATTCTGACTGCGGCACAGTTAAAACAGAAGATGAGGGAGTTGAAAGCCAAAAGAGAAGAACTCCTCCAGCAGAAAAACGTTAAGATGGCTGCGATTTTAAGAAAGCGGATCAACCGGTTGAAAAAAATGACGAGGCGAATCGCCTAACCTCGATAGAGGTTAAAGGACCGCCCCAAACGGGCTTGAGGAGCGTTTTGTTTCAGAAACCTTGAGGCACGAGGCTTCATAAGAAAAACCTCAATCCTCAAACGAAGCGATCCTCAAGCGAAGCAATCCTCAAACTGTTCAGGCCATGCCCAAGGTTTCTGTCATCATTCCCACCTATAACCGGCTGCTTATGTTGAAGGAGGCAGTCCAGTCCGTATTGACCCAGGATTTTGAAGATTTTGAGTTGATCGTTGTGGATGATGGTTCCACTGACGGAACTCCCGAAGAGTTGAAACAATATGGAGGAAGGGTCGAGGTCATCGAACACGCTGAGAAAAGAGGTGTGAGTGCGGCCAGAAATAGAGGCATCCTTCATGCCAAGGGCAAATATGTCGCCTTCCTCGATTCGGACGACCTCTGGGTGAAGGGGAAATTAAAAACGCAGGTCGCCTTTTTAGACGACAACCCGCACTACCCTCTCTGTTACACCGACGAGATCTGGATCCGGAAAGGGAAACGGGTCAACCCGATGAAGAAGCATTCGAAATATTCCGGATGGATCTTTGAAAAATGTCTTCCCCTTTGCATCATCAGCCCTTCTTCATCCCTCATGAGGAAGACGCTTTTTTCAAAGGTCGGTCTCTTCGACGAAGCCCTTCCGGTATGTGAGGATTATGACTTCTGGCTCAGGGTGTCAGCCCGGTTTCCCA
>Ga0194126_10003956_pt1 | contig 22965 bp, 25 predicted proteins | sample TA2KigC150mmetaG_FD_148641 | JGI IMG/M metagenome (GOLD analysis project Ga0194126, IMG submission 148641) | Freshwater microbial communities from Lake Tanganyika, Tanzania - TA2015035 Kigoma Deep Cast 150m | ecosystem: Environmental > Aquatic > Freshwater > Lake | place: Tanzania: Lake... | reverse complement strand
ACGATACTATTTTAAACTAATTTGAATGTCAAGCTTTTTATCTAATTTATCTATTAGATTAGTGGCTACATATTTTACCAAAAAACACAATATATCAATTATATTCAATCTGTTATATGATTTTGGGTCTGGAACATCCGTTAAACCCTCCGGTTGACATCGGCTCGCCATCGGGCATAGGGAGTTTTATTATCGGGCGCGCCTCAGGTTCCCGCCCCGCCCCGGGCGCTTTTGAGCATGGCGATGGGCTTGGCCATGTCCAGGACGTGCTGATGCAGCGCCGCCAAAGTGTTCCCGGGGACCCCCATCATGAGGTGGCAGGCGTCCAGGGCCGACTTCAGGCGGCACCCCAGGCCCAGAAAGGTGACGTTGGGGATCCCCTGGAGCAGGGGCAGGGCGGTGATATCGGCGCAGCCCCCCAAAGCCCCGCCCGACTGGGGCAGGTCCATTCTGCCGCCTTTGTCGTAGTTCACCGCGTAGAGGAGCCACATGACCTGCTCGCTGTCGGCCGTGAACACCACCACCTGGGGCGGCTCCCGGAAGGTGGCCAGGGGGGCGATGAGGACCGCCCGGGTCTTGCCTGGCTCCAGGTAGGTGGAGTTAAGGATGGTGGCGGCGGACGCCTCTTCCGTGCCGTAGAGGCCCACGCCGTATTTCTCCAGTACGCCGTCGTCCAGAAAAGCCGCCATATCCGGTTCAAACCCCAGCACCGAAGTGCCCAGCTTGCAGCCCATTTGCTCTTTGGCTAAGAGCAGGGTGCGGCCTTTCCCGGCCAGGGCCAGGGCCTGGCAGTAGCTTTTGAGGTTTTCCTGGGCCAAAGGGAGGCCCGCGGGGAGGGGGTCGGTTTCCCGGTAGAGGGTGACGCCCACGGGTTCATAGGTGAGCGACAGGCCGGCCACCAGCTCTTGGGACATGGTCTTGAAAGCGCTCATGGGAGACTCCGTCTTATTAGATGCCTATGGTTCATAGACCCCTTGTAGCACAATTTGCCGGGTTGGGCAACCGGCCCGGATTGGGTGCGCCCCGGCGGGTTCCTCCGGCCTGGTAGCAACCGGGGAGCGGGATTTTGTCCCCCGGTGCATTTTTAGCTTGATGGTGTCCTCAGGAATCTTTATGGTGGGTGAGAGAAGGCATTGAGCCATTTGATCGGCAGAGTTACGGGAGAACGGGGGAAGGATGCAACATGACTAACCCGGCAGGCCTGCGCTCCAAGGGGCTGGAAGAGTTTGACTTTACGGAGTATCGCCTCCTGATCAACCTTTCCGACCATTCTTTGCAAGGGCGCATCCCCCTGGATAGCGCCGTGAGAGTGCTCCCGCGTCCGGCGCCAGACCCCTACGGGTGCGGTCTGGAGGCGTACCGCCGGAGCCGGGACGCCATCGACCAGGCGATCATTCGGGAACTCTGCCGGCGGGAGGAAGAGCCCGGCCCTTAATGGGGGCGGGCCAAAGGCATGAATTTCTCTCAGGCTCGGTCTTGAAAGTTTTTCCTCCGGTGCGCCTTTTGCGCCACCAGGACCGGAAGCGTCGGGGCCGGAGCCGGGAAAACCGGGTTTATGCAGGCAACTAAAGCAAAGCTGTGGGGCAAATATCTGGGGTGTATGCTCGGCAGCGCCCTGGGGGATGCCATCGGGGAGTTGGCCTTTCGCTTTCCGGAAGAGGGCCGGCTCCGGGCTGCCATTGCCGCCGCCCCCGTCCTGCGCTACACCGACGATACGGCCATGGCCATAGGGCTGGCCGAATCCCTGGCAGAGAGGGGGGATCTGGACCCCCACCACCTGGGCCGGACCTTTCACCGCCATTTCAACCGGGAACCTTGGCGGGGATATGCTTCCGGGCCGCCCACCATCTTTCAGTTGGTGGAAAAGTCGGGCCTTACTTACGAGGATGCGGCCCGGAGTTTGTTTGGCAGCCAGGGCTCCCTGGGCAACGGGGCGGCCATGCGGGTGGCGCCCTTGGGCCTGTTCTTTCACGATGCCCCGGACCTTTATAACAAGGCCGCGGCTGCCGCCGCGGTCACCCACGCCCATCCCCTGGCCCAGGATGGGGCCGCGGTCCAGGCCGCCGCGGTGGCCATGGCGGTGCGCCTGGACCCGCGGAAACCTTTTCCCCGGGACGGTTTTTTGAGACGGATGCTCAGGTTGGCCCAGACCTCGGAGATTAAGGAGAAATTGTCCCTGGTAAGGACGTTGTTGAAGGGTAAGGTTCCCGGTATGGAGGCGGCCAGAATCTTGGGGAAATCGGTCAGGATCCACGAATCCCTGCCGTTTGCCATCTATGCTTTTCTGGCCCAGCCCCACTCCTTTGAGGACTGCCTCCTGGGCGCCGTGCTGAGTGGCGGCGACCGGGATACCCTGGGGGCGATGGCGGGGGCCATATCCGGAGCTTACCTGGGAGTAACGGCCATCCCCGCCCTCTGGCGGGAAAAACTGGAAAACCAGGGCCTCATTGAACGGCTGGCCCTGGCCCTCCTGGTTTAATGGCCCGTCTTGACCGCGCCTCGCGGGCGCCAAAGCCACCCGAGTCCAAAGGCGGTGAGGCTAGCTTGGACGCCTTCACGGGTCAGGTCGGGGAAAAAAACTTATCCCAGGGATCCAATAAAGTTGGTTGACAGCAATCATGGCGCCAGGCTCTTCTGATCCCGGCGTTACCTTCCAGCCAACGCACTGTAAAATAATTACTGTTACATTTTCACGTGCGGTGCAAAGAGCCAGAACAAAAGGCGTAACCCATTGAGATTAAGCCTTATTTAATCAAATGGTGCCGAAGCGGGGATTTGTCCAGAAAGCTTGATTTTATTGCTTTTTGCCTTTTATGGCGACTAACCCAAAGCCATTAGAGGCCATTTAGAACCAATCCAGGTCCTTTCAAGGCCCCAATCCCCTCGGCACTTCTCCAGGACCCGACCGCCCACTTTCCATTCTCCATTAAATGATTGACTATCCTTGCCTTTTCGCAATAAACTTCTTATATGAAAGTCGATTTCCAGGTTCCGGACCGGGGCCTCATTAAACCATTTATTTGGTGACAGTCATGAAGCAACTATCCTCGACTCGGGAAGTAGTTCTCCAGCGTTTGCGGCGCGCCCTGCCGCACCTGAGGCGGCGGTACGGAGTAGTGCGCCTGTCCCTTTATGGGTCCTTCGCCCGAGGCGCCGCAGGCAAGGACAGCGATGTGGACCTGCTGGTGGAACTTTCCCGTCCCCTGGGGCTGGAGTTCGTGGCCCTGGCCCAATATCTGGAACGGAAGCTGGGTCGCAAGGTGGATTTGGCCACCTTTGAAACTTTCCGCCGAAGTTTGACCTTGCCGCGCTATCGAGATATCGCGGTTAACATCCAGGAGTCTTTGGCCGATGTCCAGGAAGAGGCGCGATAAAGAATATCTGGCGGATGTGGTGGAGGCGATGCAGCGTATTGTCGTCTATACCGGGGGGCTTTCTTATGAGGAATTCTTGATCGACCGGAAGACCCAGGACGCGGTGCTCCGCAATCTGCAAGTTATGGGAGAGGCGGTGAAGAAGTTGTCGGCCTTGACAAAACAGGCGCACCCGCACCTGCCCTGGAAACAGATAGCGGGGATGCGGGACAAGGTAGTGCATGACTATTTCGGCATCAACTATGATATTGTCTGGGCGCTGGGCAAGGAAGAACTCCCGGCGCTATTGCCGTCTTTAATCGCCATACACCCCGCAGGTGAGCAGCCCTGATATAATTGCCTTGATTTCCGCCCCTGACAAACAAAAGGCGTAACCCCTTGGGATTACGCCTTATTTAATCAAATGGTGCCGAAGCGGGGATTTGAACCCCGACGAGGAAACCCTCACTGGACCCTGAACCCAGCGCGTCTACCAGTTCCGCCACTTCGGCCGGATGCCGGGGAAAACCTGCAACGCTTCACCCTGGCAATTTCCGAATTTAGTATATATAATTTTAGCTTAAATATTGTCAAGGCCAAACTGCGAAAGGCGACGCGTTGATGGTTTATGAAGATCTCCCCCCCGGGGAGACAGGTTTTTCCCGGACGGTGGCCACCATCGGCAACTTTGACGGAGTTCACCTGGGTCACCGGGCCATCCTGGGCCGGGTGTGCCAGCGGGCCCGGGAGCTTGGGGGACAGGCGGTGGCCGTAACCTTCAACCCCCACCCCGTAAAAGTGCTGAGGCCGGAAGTGAATTTGCCGCTGCTCACCACCCAGGACCAGAAGCTGCACCTTTTGTCCGAATCCGGGCTGGATGCGGTGGTGGTCCTGCCCTTTACCCTGAAATTTGCGGCGCTGCCGGCCCGGGAGTTCGTGAAGCACTATTTTTGTGACCGCCTGAAGGCCCGGGAAGTGGTGGTGGGCCACGACTACTGTTTCGGCCGGGGCCGGGAAGGCAACATCGACCTTTTGAAGGAGATGGGGGAGAGCCACGGGTTCACCGTGCAGGTGGTCTGGGCCGTGGAAGTAGAGGGCGCGGTGGTGAGCAGTTCCCTGATCCGGGCCATGCTGCGCCTGGGCAAAGTGACGGAGGCCGGGCGCCTCCTGGGCCGCCCCTACGGGGTGGCAGGCCGGGTGATCCCGGGCAAAGGGCGGGGGGGCAAACTCCTGGGAGTGCCCACGGCCAACATCCTCACCCCCAACGAACTGCTGCCGGCCTGCGGCATCTATGCCGTCCTGGTCCGCCGGGGCGACGCCATCCTGCCCGGGGTGGCCAACCTCGGCACCTGTCCCACCTTTGACAATGCCGAACTCTCCCTGGAGGTCCACCTCATGGAATTCTCCGGCGACCTGTATGGCGAATCCCTGGAAGTGCAATTCGTCACCCGCCTCCGGGAGGAACAGCGCTTCCCTTCCCTCGAGGCCCTGGCGGCCCAGATCCACGCGGATATCGTCGCAGCCCGCCAGGCCCTGGCCCCGCACTGAGGCGCGCCCCTTAAGGCAGGGGAGAGGCGCCCCGGAGGTCAGCCTTGGGGGTTGAGGCTAAAGGAAGAAATCATGTGGCGGCACCGTGCGACCTGCAGTTATTGCGGCCTGAGGTCAAGATGGAATCGAGACCGGGAAGTGAGCGAAGCGGAAATCTGCGCCCACCGGAAGGACAGCCATAATTGCGAAACCGCGCGGCGCCCCGAGGATTACCGACTGGAGCGGGAGCGGCAGTGCGACTCCTGCCTGGAACCGTACCTGGACGACTGCACCAAGTGCGGGCAGGATTTCTGCAACCTGCACGCCGGGGACATCGACGGCCTGTGCGGCGGGTGCATCTGAAGCAACCGGGTTTGAGGGCAAGACCCGCCGGACCCCGGCGGCGAAGCGGGCCTTGGGCAACCGACTGCTAATCCACGGTTTTCCCCATCCTCTGGGACATATTCCGGCCAAGCTTCGGTAGTCGTTGATCCGGGCGTCGGCCAGGTTTCCAGATACTTGCGGAGGTTGGTTTGTAAGATGAAAACGGACGCTGCCGGCAGGGGCGCCAGGACGGCGGCCGGCCGGACTTGCCGACGCCAGCGGCCGTCTTCCCCAAGTCCTCCTGGGGCCAGAGGGATTGCCCCCGGGCCGGGGCGCAGAGCAGCAACAGGGTGACCAATCCCAGGAGGAGAAATCGGAGGCCGGGGGCCAGCCACGCAGGTTTTTCCAGGGCAGCGGTTTTCATCGTAGAGCTCCGGGACCAAGATTTACCAGCCCTATCGGCGCTCCTTCGCAATAACTTAAAGCGGGTTTGAATTTTTTTTCAGCGAAGGGGGAAAGGGGGCGAGGACCGGCGGGCGAGGTTGGCGAATCAAGGCGCAGGCCGGAAAAAGCCTTGACATTTTTGCTGGGATTTACTAAATATACTTGTTGAGCATTGAGCGGGCATAGCTCAGCTGGTAGAGTACAAGCTTCCCAAGCTTGGTGTCGCGGGTTCGAATCCCGTTGCCCGCTCCAGCCCCGGGGGCGAGACGGTTGGCGCATAAGGCCAACCGGTCCGCCGGGGAGACCCGCTTCCCCCATCGAGGCGGCCGATGTCAGGGGCAACACCGTCGGCCTGCTTTGAGGGCGGAGAATCGTCGATATTCTGGGGTGCCCCGAGATTACCTATTCTTGGAATTTCCCGGAAGTGGGCCGCGGCCCGCTTTTTTTATTTAGGAAAAGCTTTAATGAATGAAGACCAAAAATTTAAGCAATGGCAAGAATGTTTGGATACGATTTATTCTGAGATTCAAGGTCTTTTAATCAATCGATATATTTTTTTGGAAGTTCAGAAAATAATTAAATCAAATCCTAAAATACAAAATGGGAGCGCTTTTTATGATTGGATTGGAATTATTTACCCCGCAGCGATGGTTATGGGAGTTAGACGTCAGCTCGATACTCGTTCCGATAGCATTTCATTAGCAAGGCTTTTAGCAGATATTGAAAAAAACCCTGAAATTCTATCGCGTAAAAAGTACTTATCTCTATATGAAGGTAGCGCACTCCCTATAGAGGTACCAGAGAAAGAATTTGATGGATTAGCAGGAAGTGGAGCACCGCATATTGATCCTAAAAACGTATTAGAAGATTTAAGAAATATGGATGATAAAGCATCAAAAATACGGAAGTTTGCCAATAAAAGAATTGCTCATTTTGATAAATATAGTTTTCAAGATTTTCCGACTTTTGGCGATTTAGATGAATGCTTAGATCTTTTGGAAGAACTTTTGAAGAAGTATTTGTTGCTTTTACGTGCACAAGGCGGCGATATTGTACCGTCTTTTTTATATGATTGGAAAAAGATTTTTAGATATCCATGGATCGAATCTCGGGAGACTAATCAATGAAGGGCATCCAGTTTGTCATAGACGAAAAAGGCAAGAAAAAAGCCGTTCTCATCGATCTTTCGGAGTGGGGAGAGCTGTGGGAAGATATCTATGATGTCCTGGTATCCCATTCCCGGAAACACGAGCCAACGGTTGATTGGGAGGATTTAAAGGCCGAAATGGCTCAGGAGGAGACCAAGGCTGGCTGATTATCGGATTCAGTTTGTGGACTCGGCCGCCAAAGAGTTTCGTTTCCTCCCATCGGATATGAAGCATCGGATGGGGATGACAATAGAGAAATTGCACCGAGAACCTCGGCCGCGAGGGGGTTAGGAAACTGCAAGGACATGCAAGATTATATAGGGTCAGGGTCGGTAACTATCGTCTTATTTATGAAATCGATGATTTGGGTCAATTAATAGTCATCACCCAGGTTCGGCACCGACGGGAGGCATATCGATAACTAGCGCTTCTCAGCGGTTTTTCCGTACCTGGCCATACGGCCGATAGGAGGCTTTGCGGCCTTTAGCATGACAAGTTAATGAAAAGGGCAGTTTTTTAACCGCTGGATTGATCATGAAAAAAACCGAAACGGGGCAAGTTTTGCCAGGAGCAACGACACCGAAAGCCGCCATAATCTCCCGGTTGGAGGAGTTGATCCAGCCCCTGGTAGAGTCCCAGGGCGCGGAGCTGGTGGACCTGCAGTACGGGCGCCCGCGGCGGGGGCGGGGCATCCTGCGCCTGTTCGTGGACCGGCCCGGGGGCATCAGCATAGAAGAACTGACCCGAATCAACCGGATGGTGGGGGGCCTGTTGGAAGTTCATGACATCATCCCCGGGGCCTACACCCTGGAGGTGTCGTCGCCGGGCCTGACCCGGGCCTTGAAGAAGCCCGAGGATTATCAGCGCTACGTGGGCCGGCTGGTGCGGGTCACCACCCGGACCCCCTGGGAAGGCCGCCAGGTGCACTGCGGCATCCTCCAGGGCCTGAAAGACGACCAGGTGTGCCTCAAGGTGGGAGAGAGCGGGTTATGCATCCCCTTGAGTGAAATCGCCCGGGCCCGGCTGGATATAGACCTGAAAAATACTGGCAAGGAGGGCTAGCACCTCTCATGAATCTGGAATTGAAACGGATCATTGACCAGGTAAGCCGCGACAAGGGGATCGAGAAGGATCTGCTCGTCGGGGCCATCAAGGACGCCATCCGTTCGGCCGCCAAGAAGAAGCACGGGCCGCGCCTGGAAATCGAGGTGGAATACCGGGACGACACCGGGGAGATCGAAGTTTTTCAGTATAAGGCAGTAGTGGCCGAGGTCAAGGACCCCGGCCAGGAGATTTCCCTGGAGGAGGGCCGGAAGGAGGACCCGGAATGCGAGGTGGGAGACAGCCTGGGCTTCAAGATGGACGCCGCCGCGTTTGGACGGATTGCGGCCCAGTCGGCCAAGCAGGTGATCATGCAGCGCATGAAGGATGCCGAGCGGGATCTGGTGTATGAAGACTACAAGGACCGCAAAGGCGACATCATGAACGGCATCGTGCAGCGTCTGGACTCCGAGGGCATCATCGTCAATTTGGGGCGCACCGAAGCGCTGCTGCCGCCCATGGAGCAGGTTCCCCGGGAAATTTACCACAAAGGGGAGCGCATCCGATCTTATGTCCTGGACGTGAAGCGCCAGACTCGGGGACCCCAGATCATCTTGTCCCGGACCCATCCCCAGTTCCTGATGGCCCTGTTCAACTCCGAGGTGCCGGAGATTTCCGAAGGCATCGTCCAGATCCTGGGCGTCGCCCGGGAGCCCGGCAGCCGTTCCAAGATTGCGGTATCCTCCCGGGATTCGGACGTGGACCCGGTGGGGGCCTGCGTCGGCATGAAGGGGGGCCGGGTCCAAAACATCGTGCAGGAGCTGAGGGGCGAGAAGATCGACATCATCCCCTGGCATCCCGACCCGGCCAAGTTTGCCACCAATGCCCTGGCGCCGGCCCAGGTGAGCCGCATCATCCTGAACAAGGAGAGCCAGACCATGGAGGTGATCGTGCCGGATGACCAGCTGTCCCTGGCCATCGGCAAGCGAGGGCAGAATGTGCGGCTGGCCTCCCGCCTGGTAGGCTGGAAAATAGACGTCAGTAGTGAATCCAAGTATTCGAAATCCTTAAAAGAAGGTTATCTCTCGCTGCTGAGCATCCCCGGGGTGGGCGAAATCACCGCCAGTCTCCTGCATGAGGCGGGATACAGCTCGGCCCGGGAGGTAGCGGAAACCAGTTGGGAAGAGCTGACCCAGTCCACCGGCTTGACTGAGAAGAAGGCCGCGACGCTCATCGCCGCAGCCCGGGAAATGGCAAAAAAGGGTGGCCCGGAAGAAGCGGCCGATCAGGCTGAGAAGCCGGCCGGGGTTCAGGAAGGTTGAAGGGATGGTTTTTTTGCGCCGAGGGCGAAATCAGTATCGGGGGTTAGGTTAGATATATGGGCAAGACCAGGATTGTTAATTTGGCCAAGGAACTAAAAATGGAAGTACGGGAGCTGATCCAGCGCCTCAAAGATGATTTGGGGCTGCAGGAAAATTTCACCTATCTCAGTTCTCTGGACGATGTGACAGTGGCCCGGGCGCGACAGGTAATCAGCGCGGCGACTCTCCAGGTCGAGGAAATGCGCGTGGGTGATAATGTCAGGCGCCGTCGCCGGGTGGCGCCGCCGCCGGTACCCCCGATGGCACCGCCCCCGGAGAGTGCATCGGAGGCGGAAGTAGCGCCATCGCCGCCCAAAGAGGCGGCCAGGCCCCGGAAACCCAAGGAAACGGTGGCTCGGGTAGTATCGCTGCCTCCCAAGCCTCCCAAAGTGAAGGCGGCTGCCGTCAAGGCCCCGCCGCCCGTCCCGGCCGAGGAACCCCTGGTAACCGAAGCAGTGACGCCCGAAGTGACCCCCGAAACCCCGGAGGCGGCAACGGCCGCGCCGCCGGATGCGCCCCCGGCGGCTCCCCTCAAGGCGCCTGCCCCGGGGGACTCGGCCACCGCGTTAAAGAGGCAGCGGGGCAAAGCCAAGAAGAAAGATGTGCCGGCCCGGATCATCAGCCTGCCGGTGGAGAAACCGCCTGCTCCCGCCAGTGCGGCGCCGGCGGCTCACCCCGCGGCAGCGGAGCGGCCGGCATCCCGGACCGGAGCGAGGAGTGCGGGGGCCAGACCGTCGGCACCGGCGGCCAGGCCGCCAGCTGGACCTGCCAAACCGCCGGTGGTCGAAGAGAAGAAGGACGTTAAGGGCAAGAAGAAGATCAAGCGTCCGGAAGTTCCGGATGCCGCCCGGGCCAAACCCGTCAAAAAACGGGAGGTCCGGGAGCGGGCCGACCTCTATGCGGGTGCGGAAGGCGAGCGCCGGGGGTCGGGCCGCAGGAAAGGCATGAAAAAGGCCGTCAAAAAGCTCACCACCGGGGAACTCACGGTCCCCAAGGCCATCAAACGGCGGATCAAGGTGGGAGAATCCATCACCGTGGGAGAGCTGGCCAAACGCATGGGCATCAAGTCCGGCGCCATCATCAAGCAACTGCTGCAGATGGGGGTGATCGCCAACATCAATTACCCCATCGATTTTGATTCCGCCACCATCGTAGCCGGGGAATTTAGTTATGAAGTGGAACACGCCAGCATGCAGGAAGAAGACCTGCTGGCGGTGGGCCCCCGCAAAGAAGGCAAGGCCAAGGCCCGGCCCCCGGTGGTCACCATCATGGGCCACGTGGACCACGGCAAAACTTCGCTCTTAGACGCGATCCGCCGGACCCGGGTCACCGAAGGGGAAGCCGGCGGCATTACCCAGCATATCGGCGCTTACTACGTGGACCTGCCCGAAAAGCAGGGAGAAGTGGTATTTCTGGACACTCCGGGCCATGAGGCCTTTACGGCCATGCGAGCCCGGGGCGCCAAGGTCACGGACCTGGTGGTGCTGGTGGTGGCGGCGGACGACGGCGTCATGGAACAGACCACCGAGGCCATCAACCACGCCAAGGCTGCAGGAGTGCCCCTGGTGGTGGCCGTCAACAAGATCGACAAACCCAATGCCAACCCGGAACGGGTAAAACGGGAATTGTCCCAGGCTGGCGTGGTCTCCGAAGAGTGGGGGGGCGACATCCTCTTTGCCGAGGTGTCGGCCAAGCAGCGCATCGGCATCAAGGAGTTGCTGGAAAAGATCCTCCTCCAGGCGGAGATCCTGGATCTCAAGGCTTTTGCGGAGGTCCCGGCCTCCGGCCGAATTATCGAATCCCGGCTGGACAAAGGCCGGGGGCCGGTAGGCACCGTGCTGGTCCAGGAAGGCACCCTGAAACCCGGGGATTACTTCGTGTGCGGCTCGCAGTACGGCCGGGTGCGGGCCCTGTTCGACGACCGGGGCGAAAAAGTGGACGCGGCGCCGCCGGGGCGGCCCGCGGAAGTCCAGGGGTTCAGCGGCGTCCCCGACGCCGGGGACGAATTCCTGGTGCTGGAAGATGAGCGCAAGGCCAAGCAGATCGCCATGATGCGCCAACAGAAGCTGCGGGAAGCCAGCATGGCCCGCATCAGCCGGGTAACCCTGGAGAAGCTCTACCAGCAGGTAAGAGACGGCGCGGTCAAGGAACTCAAGATGGTGCTCAAGGCCGACGTGCACGGCTCCATCGAGGCCCTGGCCAAGGCCCTGTCCGAGTTGGGGACCAAGGACATCAAGGTCTCGATGATCCATGCCGGTCTGGGGGAGGTCTCCGAGAACGACATCATGCTGGCCTCGGCCTCGGACGCCATCGTGGTGGGCTTCAATGTCCGAGCCAACCCCAAGGCCCTGGCCCTGGCGGAGGCCGAGCAGGTGGATGTGCGTTACTACGACATCATCTATAACCTGCTGCAGGATATCCATGCGGCCCTGGAAGGGTTGCTGGAGCCCATCGTGGAAGAGAAGGTGATGGGCCGGGCCGAAGTGCGACAAGTCTTTTCCATCACCAAAGTGGGCAGCATAGCCGGCTGCATGGTTCTGGACGGCAAGATGGAGCGCAACTCTCTGGCCCGGGTGGTGCGCAAAGGGAAAGTGGTGTCCGAAGGCGGCAAGATCAACTCCCTGAAGCGTTTCAAAGAAGACGCCAAAGAGGTGCTGGCGGGGTATGAATGCGGCATCGGCATCGACCGGTTCAACGACTTCAAGGCCGGGGACATCATTGAAGCCTATGCCCAGGAAAAGGTGAAGGCCGTACTGGGACCCCCGACCGCCAGGCCGGAAACCGCCACCGAAGCCGCCAAATGAGGCAAAACGGACCTTCTTTGCCCCGGGTGAACCGCCGAGAGCGCCGACATGATTATCGCCGCAGCCATGATTACCCTGGTTATCCCGGAGAGCAACTCCCTGAAGGGCAAGCGCCGGGTGGTCAAAAGCCTCATCGAGCGCGTGCGGCACAAGTTTGACGCGGCCGTGGCCGAAGTGGGAGACAACGACCTGTGGCAGAAAGCCAGGATCGGCGTGGCCCTGGTGGGCAACGACTCCCAGTTGCTGAACAGCCGGCTGCAGCAAATTATGAAGTTTATGGAGAACCAGTATCTGGCGGAGATTATCGATTCCCAGGTGGAACTCTGTTACCTGGAAAAATGAATGGTGGGGCGGGCCTCCGTGCCCGCTGTCTGAGCCATTTGAGGCAGGCACAGAGGCCTGCCCCACCGGCAAGGGAGGAATGCCGACGCCCTCATGAAAGCCTCACATCGGACCCCCACGGGCCGCCCCCACCGGGTGGCGGAGTTGCTCCGGGAACGCCTGGCGCTGATCCTGCTCAATAAGTGCGCCGACCCGCGTTTGCAGGAACTCACCCTCACCGAGGTGGAGATGAGCCCGGATTTGAAGCGGGCCCGGGTGTTCTACGTGGTGCGGGAAAATGTGGACCGGGACCAGGTGCAGGTCGCCCTGGACAAGGCCCTGGGCTTCATCAAGGCCGAAGTGGCCCGGGAGAACCTTTTCAGGTTGATGCCGGAATTCTTCTTCCTGCCGGACCCCGGGCTGGACCGGGCGGCGCGGCTGGAGGAGTTGCTTAAAGAAGCCGCGATTACAGAGCCAAACCCAGCTAAAAAAACCGAGACTTGACCATAATTATAGGTATGGGGGTTGCGAGGAAATGACCGCCAAGGCCAAGAGAAAAGAACCAGAGATCATCTTCAGAGAAGGCAAGCCTGCTGCCGTAATACTCGATATAGATGATTACCAGGAGATGCTAGAGCGTTTGGAGGATGCCGAGGATTTGAAAATATTGGCGGAGATGCGCCAAAAGCTGCTCAAATTTAAGAGGCTCGAAGATTTCTTGGCGGAGGCAGCGCAGAATTAAGTTGCGATGCGGGACGACATTCAATCCATGAAGAGAACTCGGGAAGCAGTGTTGCAACAGATCGAAGACAATCGGGATAAAATCCGGGGTTTCGGGGTCAAACGCTTGGGCTTGTTTGGCTCTGTGGCCCGCGGCGAAGCCACGGAAGGGGGTGATTTGGATTTCCTGGTGGAGTTAGAGAAAAAGAGTTTTGATGTCTATATGGATTTTAAAGACTTTCTGGAATAAATGTTTGGCTGCAAAGTTGATTTAGTAATGAAAGATGCTCTTAAGCCCAGGCTTAGAGAGCCAATATTAAAAGAAACGGTCTATGCCCAGGGATTATAATAAATATTTTATAATAAGTTTATGTATAATTTAGGAACATGGTTATGAGTGAAATAATAAAAAAAATAAATGCAGTTTATGAAACTCAAGAACCACATGTTAGTTATTCACGCAATAAAGAGATTGCTGAATTTTTTGGACAACCACTACTTAAGGGTTCTTATGTTCAGATTGAACCGGACGAAATAAATTATGAAATTCCAACTATTTTTTATACTCATCCCAACGGAGATATTTTTATAGGAGATGCAATTAACTGGTTGAAATCTCTCAAAGATAATTCCGTGGATTTAATATTTGCAGACCCACCATATAATATTAAGAAAGCAGAATGGGACACTTTTGAATCTCAAGAAGAATATATAAAGTGGTCTATCAAGTGGATAGAACAGGCCGCACGAGTTCTTAAACAATCGGGGACACTATATGTTTGCGGGTTTTCAGAGATATTAGCCGACCTCAGGCTGCCCGGATCATATTTTTTTAAAGGTTGCCGATGGCTTGTGTGGCACTATAAAAATAAGGCCAATTTGGGAAATGATTGGGGGCGTTCACATGAAAGTATATTGCATTTTAGGAAAAGCAGAAAATTCACATTCAATGTTGATGACGTCAGGATTCCTTATAGCGAACACACCTTAAAATATCCTGAGCACCCTCAAGCTGAAACAAGTCAATATGGAAAAGGCAGCACGAAAAATAGAATTTGGGAACCTCACCCCAAAGGGGCTAAGGCAAAGGATGTATTAGATATTCCAACTACTTGCAATGGTATGCACGAAAAGACTCCTCACCCAACTCAGAAACCTGAAGAATTAGTTAGGAAGATTATTCTTGCATCATCAAATCCTGGCGATTTAGTTATTGACCCGTTTCTCGGTTCAGGTACTACAGCTGTTGTGGCCGAGCAACTAAAACGTAAATGGAAAGGTTGTGATACTGTCCTTGAATATTGCAGATGGGCAGCACGGAGAATTGAGTTAGTTGAAGATTGGCCTATAGAAAAATGGATAGAATATGACAAAAAAAATGAAGTACGGAGAAAATCAATCAGATGAACGAAATATCACTCGGCGACCTGCAAGAGAGTGTCAAGGATAAGTCAGCATTTAATAAATTAGAAGATTATTTGATGATTTGTTGTGCTTTTCTTGATTTCGTCGAGAGTGCTCAACTTACAAAAATTGTTTCACCCAGTCATGCAAATTATATCTTTTATCAATTTAGTAAAGAATACAATCACAATATAACTCGCCCTTTGAACTCTAATTTGTTTATTGGATCGCAAAAGGATTTCAAAGAAAAATTTAATAGATTTGTTTCCTTTTTGGGGCTTATCAAACGATATAATGAAAAGATTTCTAATAGAAAAAGCGCAAAACAATATATAGATTCGAAAGAGATTAATAAAATAATTTACACTATGCAGCAGTCTATTGGAAGTATTGGGGATTCATTTGAAATTCCAAACCAATCTAGAAAACGTATAGGGCAACTTTTTGAAACTTTAGTGAAGCTCATTATTCAAGAAGTTGGGATAGAATGTGAGCCACGGACAATTAACTTACCAATTCCTGGTTTTCCAGGTTATGAGATGTCTTATGAATTAGATTTAGTTTTTTCTCGTAACAAGGCTATCCTTACCTCTGAGACAAAATATATACATCCAAATGAGGTTGTCGGATCGGTCAAAACTACTAGTAAGGATAGAATTGATAAAGTTTTCCTCGACAAATTTTTGCTAAGCAAACTTCTTGAAAAAAATATTCCCGTAATTGCTATTTTTCTTCATGATGTCCAACGTGCTAAAAGAGGTAAAAGTATATTTGGCATTAATTCAACATTTAAGAGCAATCATTTTTTAGGTTATACAGTGGCTTTGAACAGATTGGATGGGGTCTATTATGTGGATCCCAGGCCAGAAATGCTCATTAATGAACGTCTCCGTGAACAGATATCTGACTTCCAGCAGTTCTTAATAAATGATTTATGGGTACTTTCAAGTACATAAGAAATTTATTATGACCTCCGGCATCCTTCTCATAGACAAACCCGAGGGCGTCACCTCCTTCGAGGTGGTGCGCCGGGCCAGGCGGGCCTTACAGATACGGAAGATCGGCCACCTGGGCACCCTGGACCCCATGGCCACGGGGCTGTTGCCCCTGTGCCTGCTGGAGGCCACCAAGCTGGCGCCTTACCTGATGCCCGAGCCCAAGGTTTACCGGGCCCGGGTCAGGTTGGGAGTGGCGACCGACACCCAGGATGCCACCGGGGCAGTGGTGGCCACCTCCGAGGCGCTGCCGGCGCCTTCGCAGATTTACCAGGCCGCGGCGGCTTTTGTGGGAGAGGTGACGCAGGTTCCCCCGATGTACTCCGCCCTGCACTGGCAGGGGGAGCGGGCCTACTGCCGGGCGCGCCGGGGGGAGTCGGTGGATCTACCGCCCCGGACGGTGACGGTCTATGAACTGGCCGTGGACGAGGTGACCATCCCGGAGTTCACCATGACGGTTAAGTGCTCCCAGGGCACCTATGTCCGCACCCTGGCCAAGGATTTGGGCGACGCCCTGGGATGCGGGGCGCATCTGGCGGCGCTCCGGCGCCTGGCGGTGGGAGCGTTTCGGGTGGAAGAGGCCATAACCCTGGCGGCCCTTTCTGAACTCGGCCGGGAGGAACTGGGGCAGAGGATCATCCCGCTGTCTGACTGCCTGCTGGGAATGCGCCCGGTTGAAGTTGGGCTGGCCGAGGCCCGGCGGTTGCGCCAGGGGCAGATCCTGGTGCGCCCGGCGGACGATTTTAAGGACGGGGAGCAGGTGCGGGTCCTGGCGGACGCCGAACTCGTGGCCGTGGCGCAGGTCAGGAGCCTGACGCCCCAAGCGGTCCTGGCCCCGGTGCGGGTGTTTGGGATAAGTGAGCCGTGAGCAGAGTGTAGGGCGGGCGTCCGTGCCCGCCGCCTTTGGTGGCACAGGCTTCCAGCCTGTGCGCCGCACCGGCAAGATGCCGGTGCCACCAAGCACTTTTCAAGGCAAGCAGCAAGCAAGTCAGCCATCGGGGACTTGAGACAGATAACTTAAAGAGGTAAACCCGAAAGCGGCAAGCGCCGGCTGGCGCACAGGAGACGGCAAATCAAGGCATTTTCATGCCGACCAACCTTGAGAGGATAAAAAACGCGGTCAAGATCGCCATAGGGCCGTGGAGTTTTGGCTGACGGCTGAAAGCTGAAAGCTGACCGCGAAAAAAGGAGGAAGACGTGGCCTTAAATACGGAAAAGAAACAGGAGATTATCGATCGCTACCGGCTGCATGACGCTGACACCGGCTCACCGGAGGTTCAGGTGGCCATCTTGAGCGAGCGAATCAGCTACTTGACGGGTCATTTCAAGGTCCATGCCAAGGACCACCATTCCCGTCGGGGATTGATCAAGCTGGTAGGTCAGCGCCGGCGCCTCCTGAACTATCTGAAAGACAGAGACATCGAACGTTATCGGGCCTTGATCGAGCAGCTCGGCCTGAGAAAGTAGGAGGCTCAACAAAATATTATGGCAAAAACATACTCAGTGGAAATCGGGGGGCGAGACCTCTATTTCGAAACGGGCCGGTTGGCCCAACAGGCCAGCGGCTCAGTGCTGGTGCGCTATGGGGAGAATGCGGTGCTGGTTACCGCGGTCATGTCCGATTTAGTCAGGGAGGGCATCGACTTTTTGCCCCTGACGGTGGATTACATGGAGAGAGCTTACGCCGCGGGACGAGTCCCCGGGAGCTTTTTCCGGCGAGAGATCGGTCGCCCCTCGGAAAAGGAGACCCTGACTTCCCGGCTCATTGACCGGCCGATGAGGCCGTTGTTCCCCAAAGGGGTGGTCAATGAAATCCAGATTATTGCCACGGTGCTCTCCGGAGACATGGAGATTGATCCGGATATCGTTGCTGTGAACGGGGCCGCCGCGGCCCTGGCGATTTCCGACATCCCGTTTAACGGCCCGGTGGCCGCGGTGCGGGTGGGCAAAATCAACGGGCAGTTGGTGGTCAATCCCACCAATTCCCAACTGAAAGAGAGCACCCTGAATCTCATCGTGGCCGGGGCGCCCCAGGGCCTGGTGATGGTAGAGGCCGGGGCCCAGATGGTCCAGGAAGAAGAAGTGTTGGAGGCCCTATTTTTCGCCCAGGAGCAGCTCAAGCCCATCCTGGATCTCATCCAGGGCATGGCCCAGGAGATTGGCCGGCCCGCACGGGTGCTCCCGGCGGCGCCGGATAACTCGGAATTGCGCCAAAAAATCGAAGCGTTAGGCGGGGACAAGATCCTGGCGGCGATGGCCAGTCCGGAAAAAGAGGCCCGGCATCGCGCCATGGACCAGGTGCGGCAGGAGATTCTCGCGGCCCTGGGCCCGGAAGTGGAGGGCCGGGAAAAAGAAGCCAACGGCCTCATTTCGGAGGTAAAGAAAAAGCTGGTGCGGAACGTGGTGCTCGCGGAGCAACGCCGCATCGACGGCCGCGGTTTCAGCGACGTCCGGATCATCACCGGGGAAGTCGGCCTGCTGAGCCGCACCCACGGCTCGGCGGTCTTCACCCGGGGCGAAACCCAGGCCCTATCTGTCACCACCCTGGGCACCCCCTCGGATGAACAGAAAATCGAAACCCTGGTGGGTGAGACCTTCAAGGCCTTCATGCTCCATTATAATTTCCCCCCCTATTCGGTGGGGGAGGCCCGCATGATCCGTGGTCCGGGGCGGCGGGAAATCGGGCACGGGGCCCTGGCCGAGCGGGCCATTGCCCAGGTGCTGCCGTCCGCGGAAGAGTTTCCCTACACCATCCGCATTGTGTCCGAAATCCTCTCCTCCAACGGCTCCTCTTCCATGGCGTCGATCTGCGGGGCCTCCATGTCCCTGATGGACGCCGGGGTACCCGTCAAGGCCGCGGTGGCCGGGGTGGCCATGGGGCTTATCAAGGAGGATGACCGGGTGGCGGTGCTGTCCGACATCCTGGGCGATGAAGACTCCCTGGGAGATATGGACTTCAAGGTGGCCGGCACCAGCCAGGGGATCACCGCCCTCCAGATGGATATCAAGATGACGGGGCTGACCCGGGAGATCATGGGCAAGGCTCTGAGCCAGGCCCGGGAGGCCCGGCTGCACATCCTGGGCAAGATGGCCGAGACCATCGCCGCGCCGTCGCCCACCCTGAAGGAACACGCGCCCAAGATCATCGTACTCAAAATCAATCCCGACAAGATTCGGGATGTGATCGGACCCGGCGGCAAAATGATCAAGAAGATCGTGGCCGCCACCGGGGTCAAGATGGACGTCGAAGATGACGGCAGCATCCACATCTCGTCGTCCGACCAGACCGCGGCCGACGAAGCCATCCGGATGATCAATGAGATCACCGCGGAGGCGGAAATCGGCGCGACCTACAGGGGCGTCGTCAAAAAGCTCATGGACTTCGGCGCCTTTGTGGAGATCTTGCCGGGCACCGACGGCCTGGTGCACATCTCGGAGCTGGCCCATCGCCGGGTGAAAACCGTGGACGAGATCCTCAAGGAAGGCGACGTAGTGATGGTCAAGGTGCTGGACGTGGACCGGCAGGGGAAGATTCGCCTGTCCCGCAAGGCGTTGATCCCCAATGACAACCCCCAACCGGACGAATCCGATCGCCGGGGCAGACGTGAACCACAAAAGCGTCCTGAGTAGCGGTCTTCGGGTCGTTACCGATGAAGTTTCCCACTTCCACTCGGCGGCCGTGGGGATTTGGCTCAACGTGGGCTCCAGGGACGAGACCGGCGCCGAGAACGGTCTGACGCATTTCCTGGAGCACATGGCCTTTAAGGGCACCCCCCGGCGCACCGTCCTGGCCATTGCCCGGGAAATCGACCAGTTAGGGGGCATGTGCAACGCTTTTACCAGCAAGGAGCAGACCTGCTTCCACGGGCGAGTCCTGGCGGAGCACCTCCCCCGGTTGGTGGACCTGTTGGGCGACCTGGTCCTCAGGTCCCAACTGGCGGCCGGGGACCTGGAACGGGAGCGGCAGGTCATCCTGGAAGAGATTTACGCCCAGGATGACAACCCGGAAGAACTGGTTCAGGTCCACTTTGCCCGGAATTTCTGGGGGGATACCTCCTTCGGGTGGCCCATCCTGGGGGGAGCGGCGCATATCGCCACGGTCAGCCGGGAAGATCTGCTGGCTTACCGCGGCATCGCCTACCGGCCCGCAGGCACGGTAGTGGCCGCCGCGGGACGGGTCCGGCACCAGGAAGTGGTGGACCTGGTGGCCGCCAGTTTCGAAGGGTTTGTCAACGGCGCCCCGGGCCGGGAACGCCAGGCCGTCACCACCAATCCGGGGGTTTACGTCCTGTCCCGTGACCTGGAGCAGGTCAACCTGGTCCTGGGGGCCCCGGGATTACCGGCGGGCGATCCCCGGCGCTACGCGGCCTCCATGCTCCAGTTGGTCCTGGGAGGCAACATGAGTTCCCGCCTCTTCCAGGTAATTCGGGAGCAACTGGGGCTGGCCTATGCCATCCACTCGTTCCTCCAGTTTTTCAGCGACGCAGGGCTGGTGGGCATCTCCGCCGGGGTGAGTCCCCAAAACCTTTCGGCCATCATGGCCGCCATCCGCCGGGAACTCAAACAGTTGCAAGAGGAGAAAGTCTCGGACGCGGAGTTGACCGCGACCAAAGAACACCTGCGGGGGTCCATTATGATGTCTTCGGAGGATTGCGACCATCTTATGGGGCGGCTGGCCAAAAATGAGATCAATTTCGGCCGCTATATCCCCCAGGCGGACATCATCGCGGGCATGCTGAAGGTCACCGCGGAGGAGATCCGGGAAGTGGCCCAGGACCTGCTCCGGCCGGAAGCCTGGGGCGTAGCCCTGCTGGGGCCGGTGGATGATGCGGGCGATTACGGCCTGGCTTAAAAATAGCTATCAGCAGTCAGCTTTCAGCCAAAACTGAGGATTGGCGCAGGCGATCTCATGTGGGGCGGGCACTGGGCACCATCTCTGCTAAAACCCGTAGGGCGCGTCTCAAGCGCCATTTTCTACTTGTCAACTATATAGAAAAGAGTGTCTGCCCCTATTTACTCACTGATGGGCAAGTCTGCCAATATTTTTGAAAAAACACTCTGTCCGGCTGGTGGGTTGACAAATTTATGGAAAATTATGCTATCATGCAATCGTTTAAAGGAATCGGCTTCAAGAGCAGAAACTTGGGAGGTTTTTCCCAGGCAAAGAGGTCCCCAAAACCATTTTTTGATCGCGGTGGCTAAGGTTATCGCATAATTTCGGTGTAAATCTTGGCCATTCATGTGCCCAGAGAAAGGCTACATGATTATTATGAGCTAAGTCAATAGGCATTATATATTTTTTTATAATTACCAAATTGGCCGAGCTATTAGTTAATATAACTTCGATTCTTTCTTTTAATTTTGCGATAGCACATATTACTCAGGCCATTTAATGGTTCTCATGTCGTAGGGCCACACAATGAATTCTCAGAGACCTCGGTTCTGAGGATGGGAACAATTTATTGGCCTGAGTAATAATTTAGTTTAAGGGACTGTATAAATGGCTAATAATAAAAAGATGCCTATTGATAATTTGATTAAGCAATTAAGGATTGACAATCAACCGTTTCAAACCGTTTTAAAATTATGCCATTTTCATACTGAACGCTTAAATCAATATTTCACTCATGGTGAAACATTTCCAATACATATGGAAGTTAGCCTTACTAACAAATGTAACCAAAAATGTCCGTGGTGCCTTAACAAAAATATCAGAAATGGTCCGCACACCCCGGAATTCTTAAATATAGCTTCTCTGTCTAGATTCCTTAGAGACTATAAAAAATTGGGCGGGAAGTCAATAACTTGGTCAGGAGGTGGAGAGCCTACTTGTCACCCAAATTTTAATGTCGCATTAAGAAAGTGTAATGACGTTGGACTTCAACAAGCATTGATTACAAATGGAACATTTAACGATGATGCTTTATTATCAATTTCAGAAAATATAATCTGGGTGAGATTTTCTATAGACACAATAGACAAAATGAAATATTTAAATTTAAAGGGAACAGATATAGACATAGCGATGAATAATATCACGAATCTAATATATTTAAGAAATAAAAAGAAATATCCGAAGATTGGGGTAAATTTCAATATCAGTTATATGAATATCGATGAAATTGATAAAATTATTGAATATTTTAACAAATTAGGTGTTGACTATATTCAATTTCGTCCTATGCTATGGACCCCTTTTTCAAATAGTTTTCTTAAGTATGAATGGAGTAATAATTCTATAGATTTATTCCTTGATTTGTTGGAAGGTATTATATTTAAAAAGATTAATAATTGCAGTAAATTGATTAAGATTATTGTTTCTAAAGATAAGTTCAGTGACCTTAAAAAGCAGAGTTACGGAAGAGAATATAAGTATTGCAGTTATCATCACTTTGTGAGTATATTAAATTCAAATGGGGATATATGTACATGTATGTTTCATTTGTATGATGATAGATTTTCATTTGGTAACATAAATAAAGAATCGTTGCAAAATATATGGAATGGAGCGAAGAGAAAAAATGTATTGAGGACTATTGAAAGTAAAGGGATAGATTTTAATGACTGTCAAGTATGTTGTAAGGGACAGGAAATTAATAAATTTATAGATACAATAAAAAATAATGGGAATGAAATAGATTTAAATAATATGATACCAATCAATAAAGATTGGGTGGGAGATTATGATGCCGATTTCTTATGATAAGTTGCGCATAATAATACTGTTGGCTAAAGAATATCCAATCCAATTGGTATTGCTGGTAATATTAATATTGTCAACAATATCGGTATCCTGGTCAAATATAGAAATAAAAACTGAAATTGGGCAAATATACTATTGGTTTTTTGCGGGAGCATTAATATCAACAGTTATTGCGTCAATCCTCATCAAACTACAAATGAGGAAATTAGGAATATTGGCAATGTCGATAAAACGATCAGATATGCAAAAATATTATGATTATATAAATAATAAAAAAATTAAACAAGCTAATGATTTGATATATATGGGGACTTCACTAAAAGGCCTCTTCGCTCCCGCAGGTTTCCCTGGGCCAAGGTACGATTTTATAAATAATTTAAAGAGTAATAATAACCTTAGGTTTATGAAGGTATTATTAAAAAATCCTGAAGTGCAAAGTCAACAAACAGCTGAGGTGGAAAAAGCACAGGGGGATTGGGAAGAGCAAAGGAACTTAACTATTGATATCAAAAAAACATTAAATTCATTAGGGGCCATTATTATTAGTTTGTCTAGTGATGTTCGGAATAAAATTCAAGTAAAGGTTTGTAGTGAAATTCTATATGAGGAGTTTAATATGGCAGACGAAAAAATGATTGCAACACATTATTGTTGCAAAGGATTGGGAAATCGAAGTCCAGTTTATTATCTTGAAACGGAAGTTCCACACTTTTTCTGGGCAAAATTGAGGTTAACATATTGATAATTAAAAAATAAATTGGTTTTTGAGCTTAAGATATGTACCCATGTAATTATAATTAATAACTTGATTAATGGCAAT
>Ga0194126_10003954_pt1 | contig 22969 bp, 14 predicted proteins | sample TA2KigC150mmetaG_FD_148641 | JGI IMG/M metagenome (GOLD analysis project Ga0194126, IMG submission 148641) | Freshwater microbial communities from Lake Tanganyika, Tanzania - TA2015035 Kigoma Deep Cast 150m | ecosystem: Environmental > Aquatic > Freshwater > Lake | place: Tanzania: Lake... | reverse complement strand
CTCGACCTTTCCCCGAATTTCTCTAATTCGTTTTCCGACTTTTGACTTTATATCCATTTTGCAAAGGTGAGAATATTGTAAATCGTCAGCATAAGGTGGACTAAAAGGTACTAATTTTAAGAGAGTTGTAAGTACCCCCTTTAACAGACAGTGTTTAGTTTGAGAATTTCGCTAATTTCTTGTTTTCATTTCCATTCATCCTGTGTTAGCCTGTTCAGAGCCTCGTGAGCTCTTCGGTAGTTGATTCAAAAACGAAACAGCAGGGTGTGCTGAATATCAAGCAGTTATGGAATTATACTTGTAGTTGCTTTTTTTTCGAAGCAATTTCGATGCAATAAGTTTAACCTCAAACTTATGCCAAAAAAAGCACTATAGTTTGACGACATACAACCGGACTGAAGCAAATTTTTACCCTGTTTTATCCAAGACTAAATAGATAATTCAACATCTTTAGAAAATGGTCAAATTCAATCAACTGCTGTCTGCAATAAGCTTAAAAATATGTATGGAACTACAACAATCAACCCTAAGAGTGACCAACTTAGGTGATTACTTAATTTCACAAATAAGCTCAAGTCTGACATTTTATTTGTTCAAGGACTAAATGATACTCCTATTCAAATGTATTCCTGGCCAATTTTTAAACAAGAGGTATTAAGTTGTACAAATTGTCAAAATAGCGAGTTTGTCGAGATCGTTGGGGGTGACCACGGTACTCTGTTTGAAAGTCCTATGGCAAAGACTGCGTTTAATAAATTTATTAATACCCACTAATGATAAAACCTACTGCTTGCAAGCTCTTGACAAAAAGCACATTTAGTTTCGCTGTATAGTAAAGAAAGATATACGATTTACAAAGTAATTATGAATAAAGTTTTATTTTCGCCAGCAGAACCAACACAAAAAAAACGGGGCGTATGCCTACAAGTCATATAAATAGTAAATAAATTAAAAAAATGGAAAATTTTTTAGGTGTATTGCAAATCGTGCTAGGACTATCTGTATTCTATGTTTGGACTTTTAGATATGACAATGTAGTTAAGGAATTTAAGCAATTTGAATTAAGTGATTTAACCCGAAACCTTGTTGGGGCATCCAAAATTGCTTTAGCAACATTGCTTATAGCGGGTATTTGGTATCCTTCTTTAGTACCAATTCCTTCAATGATTATGGGTTTGTTTATGATAGCTGCTCAATACTTCCATTTCAAAATTAAAAACCCATTTATTAAACACCTACCCTCGCTAATCTTATTGATACTAAGTGTAATCATTGCAATAGTTTCAAGTCAATAATTTCAACATGAAAATAGACACTATTATTGGTTTAGAATGCACGATTGGTGTTGAAAACATTGACGAAACCATAGAAAAGTAATGGCGGACAAGTTGTAATGCCAAAGACAGCCATTCCGTATGTTGGCTGCATTGCCAGGTTTTTGGATACAGAAGGCAACTTGTTTTGTGGAATGGAATATGACAATTCAGCAAGATGAAAACTACACGACCAATTCATCCAGATTTTCAATTCTTGTTGGACTTTAAAGACTTGTGAGAATACATTTTAGAGTTGTACCCAGACTGTAATGAACTTGTTTATCATACTCACGCCTTGACAGCGGTGTTTTCAATTTCAGACAAGTTATCAGACGTTTTTTGTATGTTGCCAATTTATACAAACCACCTAAACTTTGGCTTTAACAAAGTGTAAATCGTCAGCATAAGGTGGACAGAATAATTTAAATACTTTTACTTAAGCATCCCCACTAATATTCTATACACTTCATCCGGTGTTTCTTCCATTGGAATATGGCCGGAAGAAGGGATAATATGTAGTTGACTGTTTTTAATATCTGTATTGAATTGGTAGGCATTTTCAACATCAATCATTTGATCGTTTTGTCCCCAAATGATCAATGTGGGACAATGCACATTTTTTATATTATCTGAAGATAAAAATTTTCTTTGTTTAAAAAGCTCTATAATTGCTTTTCTATTTCCTTCATGCAAGAGAAGATCATAATAGCGGTCGACTAAATCGGATTGAATTTTAGTTTTATCAAAATAGGCATCTTCTAGACTTTTCTTGATGAGTGATTTAGGTGTTATTTTAGTGATTAATGAATTGAAAAAAGGTAAGGCAGCTAGTGTAAACCCTAAATTTCCTTTTTCATTTTTTCGAGGATAGCCTGCTGAATTGATGAGGACGATTGTATGTATTTTTTCTGTATTGAGTAGCGATTGATTCCAAGCGATGTTACCACCAAGAGAATTTCCAACTAGTATACATTTCTTTATGTGCAGCTTATTCAAAAAGGAGTCGATAAACTGATTGTAATAGGCGATACTATAGTCATGCCCAGGATTGGGGCCAGTTAAGCCAAATCCTGGCAGATCCATACGAATCATGCGTTTTTTATCTTTCAATCGAACTACTAAACTATCCCAGGTATGAAGACTGGAAGAAAGTCCGTGAATCATCACGAGAGGCAGAGTATCTTCTAGTAAACCATCGTCACGGTAATGAACATTCATTCCCAAGACGGATAAGAACTTTGAAGATTGATTTGCATATTTTGATTTTACAAGATCGTGTGGCTGATCATTTTTATAATTAATAGCAATGATAATAAAGATTATAAAAAGCATTAATCCTAGTCCCTTGATCCATTTCATATGCCTAAAAATTAGATGGGGCCATTTAGTAATTTAGTAAAACAAGAAAAAATTATATGGAATGATGTTTTGTCATTACAACTAATATAATTAAAAGCATAGGTGCTATATTACATTTTGTTGTTTTTTATTTTCTAGCCAAAAATAAAAAGTGACAAATACCGAAATCATAAAATATAGCAAAACGAAAATGTAGGTATTGGGGATGGATTGACTCATTCCGAACCAATCTTCATTGAAATATATAATTGATACCCCATAAATTGATTTAAATATTTCCCACAAAAAAGCCGATGAATTTCCATCCATTAAATCTGTGAGTGCATATATAAATAAGAAAATAAAAAAGCCATAAATGAATATAGCTAAATTCCCAATGCTTGAAATATTTACCAACATACAAAATGTAAGCAATATAATTACACTTAATTGAAACCACACCCAGTAGATAAACGTAATGTCCTTTTTAATAAAATATTTTTGAAAGTTATAAACATCGTCAATTTTGTATACGGGATAAGTTGACTCTACGTCACTTGGTCTCCATCCCGTATGCTTAGCCCATATCTGTAATTTATCTGTTATATTTTTTGCCCGCCATGCGTCTTTTATGAGCAACCACATGTGTTGAAAATTTATTTTGATTGGATTCCAGGTTTTTACCGGTCTTGTAATTCCATAAACTGGTGGAATATCTTGACGCTCTGCTTGAAAAGTCCCGAAAAGCTTATCCCAAATGATAAATATTTGAGATAAGTTTTTATCAAGGTACTCCTTATTAATAGCGTGATGAACTCTATGATGTGAAGGTGTAACAATAATATGTTCAAGGATGCCCATTCGATTTATAAATCGAGTATGATACCAAAATTGTGCATAAAACTGTATGGGGGTAACAGTAGCTACAACCACTGGAGAAATACCTAGTAAGGCTGCGGGAAGCATAAAAAAAGAAAAGAGCTTTACGAAGGAAGAGATCGGTTGTCGCACGGCACAGGCCAAATCAAATTCCTCGCTACTGTGATGAACGATATGACTATTCCAGAAAAAATTATTAGCATGTTCAATTCGATGTATCCAGTAATGAGAAAAATCGAGTGCAACAAAAGCGATGATATATGTTAAAAGTGTAGACTTGATATGAAATAAGGCAACATGTGCTTCGATCCAGGTATAACTAATGATTGTAATACTTAGGCCCATTACATTTTTGGTAATCATTGTTATACCAGATGTTAAACTGCTAATTGTATCTAAGTTATTGATTTCTTGTTTTTTGATATACCAGCCATAAAATTTTTCAATTAATATGAGGAGAATAAAAATTGGCATGGCGAACAACAAGATCTTGCCGTATTTTTCCATATAATAGTAGTTGATTTAGTTTCGAGAAATAAATATACATAATTTAAGTGTAGGCACTGCATTCCCATATTGAAAACCTGTCTGTATCGACCCCCTGATTCTTGGATAAAACAGGTTTGAATAGTTTTATTTTGCATACGCGTAACTTAAATTCGTCTAAACATGAAATACATAACAAAAAGGAGCCATAATGATAAAAAGGTTATACCTTTATAGTGTACCCTTTTTTATGTTTTATGGATAAGCTAGCCCAATTCCTTAAAAAGTACCGAAATGAGGTCATCGTGGGCGTATTGGTATTTCTCTTCTTGATTTTCAGAGACTTTATAAAATCTATATTTTATAATTAGCAATATAACACCAAAAGGAATTTTACAAAATTGGGTTGAATGTTTCAACCGGTACGATTATGAAGGTTTAGGAGAGTTGTACTCAGAAAATTGTATAAACCATCAAACTCCCAATGGTATAACGGAAGGACGAGATAATATCAAGAGTATGTTCAAAGATGAATTTGAAAAATTCGAGATGTAGTCCTATCTGAGGCGGGAATGAAGTTTGTAAAATTATCTCTTTGCATATAGAGGATATATTGCAAGGTTAATTCGCTTTTCGTACAAACTTATAACCAAAACCAATACCAACTAACCACTTGCCAAAAGGCTGAGTAGGGAAGCAAGGCACCATGAATACAAAATTTTTATAATCTACCCGTGAGGTCATGCCCAACCGTGTTCCAAACTTTCCATTTTCGGAAAACAACGAAGGGAGTGCCCCTACGCCCACTTTCAAGTTGTTATTTAGATTCAATAGCAATACTGGACCGCCGGCATTCACTGCAAAAAAGTTTTTACCTACGGTCACACCAATCATTCCCTCCAATCCAATTTTAAATTGAGGTGGTGACTTTTTACTTGTCTCTTGGGCAGCCACATTTGCGCAGATGATGCTCGAAACGAGCAGTACAGCGGGGAGTTTGAACACGGGTAAAAAAAGCCTCATATAGCCGTTGATTATTCCATTAAAATACTACAATTTAAAACCTTCTTTTCTTAATCCCACCCAAATGGGTCTTTTTCCTTAGCATCAATTAGGTCTATTGCCTCCGTTTTAGGGGAAGCATAGGGCATAAGTTTAATAAGTACTTCTATGCGTTTTTGAGGGTCTTCTATCTCCTCAAAATACCCGGGCAGTATTTGGATTTCATTGCTTATTGCTGCTCTTAAAATCGTCCGTAATTCAATCGTTGTTTTATTAGAAACTCCTTTAGTCCTTTCACCTACTTTTTTATGCCCCGTAATATCTATCAACCAGGATAATTCATTGATACTTAGAAGGTCTGCTCTAAATTGGTTCGAAAACTGTCCACTTAAGAGAGCTGATATAAAAGTAAAAGGGTTATACTTGTACGGTGTAACCCTTTTTAATTTGTCTTATATGAAATCAACTATTGTATTTATTCTCGCCAGTCTTCCTTTTTTTGGAATAGCTCAAACTACTCCTGACTATAAAATATCTTCATTTCTTGTAGAAGGCTCCAAGGCTCCCAATACTCATTATATTGGTGAAGCGTGGTTAAACTCTCTACTTCAAGCTGATGAAGAGATAAATTATAATATCACCAAGGCAACATTTAGAGCAAATTCAACGCTAGATTGGCACAAACACTCAACCCCACAAGTATTGATTATTATAGATGGGGAAGGATATTATCAAGAGAGAGGAAAAGACCCCATCGTTCTAAAAAAAGGCGATGTCATTAAATGTACTAAAGAGACTGAACATTGGCATACCTCTACTAAGGAACAATCAGTAACTTATCTTGCAATTTATGGCGGAACCCAACCAACTATTTGGACTGAAAAACTCACGCAGGAATATTATGATAACATTGCGAGTAAGTTGAGTAAAGGAAAGTAATACTAATACTTCCTGTAATTTGACACAAAGTTTAACTCTTTAGTTTCCTGATAGTCACATACTCAATCATTACATTATGCAGTTAATATAATTCATGAGATTATAAAGCCAGAATATTCATTGCATAATACGTATTTGGATTTTGCAATTCTCATCGGTTACATTTTCCTTTTATGGATTCTTGCTTCACTAACACTAAAAGAAACAGCATGGTAAATGAAAGTCAAGTTAATTGACATTGTTAGACGCAGCACATCCGATAACAAGGGTTTGGCGTAATGGGGGCAGGCGTTCTTCGCATCAACATTATTGCTAAATTTGTGCGTTGGTGCTTCGTATCAAGTACGGTTTTCAAATGCCCCCACTTCGGCAATACCCAGAACGTTAAGAGCAACTGTAATATCAAATATTAAAACAATGAGGAATTTTTTACTAAATCTTATTTTCCTTTCTCCAATTGTGATTCACGGACAAACATGGTTCACAACAGGTCAAAATGCTGACCTTATGGTATCCGGTGTTGATTTTAATAATACGGGTGGTGCGCTGCTTTTTAATCATCCAAACGGACTGGCGTCAAATGGCACAAATCTATTAATGTGTGATCGTTTTAATAATCGCATTTTGATTTGGAACAATGCACCAACTGTATGGAATACTTCCCCAGATATAGTTTTGGGACAACCCAATTTTACAGCGAACAATCCGGGAACAAATAAAAATCAAATGAATTGGCCCGGGAATGTATCAGTGGCAGCCAACGGAAAGCTTGTGGTTGCTGATACAGGCAATGACCGCGTCCTGCTATGGAATAGTTTTCCGACATCCAACGGGCAGTATGCTAATATTTCTATTCATCTTCCAACCATTTCCCCAACAAATATTCCCCTAAAATGGGCATGGCCCTGGGGAGTGTGGACTGACGGAACACGGGTGGCTGCTGTTGCCACAATGGGAAGAACCATCCTTTTCTGGAACTCGTTTCCGGTATCTGATAACCAACAGCCTGACTATACGATAACTAACGCAAACTTCGGAACGCCCAGGAACATCTCTACGGATGGAGCAACCTATTTTTTTGTGGGAGACCATAACGCTCAGGTGAATGGTAACCCCGGTACATTTTTTTGGAACAGTTATCCATCGATCACCAATCAACCTTATAACTTTTACAGAAATGAATGGATTAAAGGCACGAAACTTACTAGCGGGCAGTTAATTGCTTCAGGTCTTAGCCATATTTATACCTGGAATACGATGCCAACCAATTCAGGCTCCAACCCAAATTTATCGGCCGCGCCATCCTGTTACGATAATGGGGATGGAGTGGATGTAGTCGGGGCAAATGGAAGGATATATGTATGCAATTACAACGGCAACAGTGTACTTGTGTATAATTCTCCTCCTGATAGTTTAAATCCTAATCCGGTATTTGCGATGGGTATATCAAATTATAATAATAACACCCTTGATTCCATTGGCTATATACAAAATCCCTCCTTTTCAACAGACGGCACAAGGCTGATTATCACTTCGGATTATGATAAGAGAATTTATATTTACAACACATTTCCTACTAGTTCGGGGCAAATGGCTAGTCAGGTAATTTCAACACAAAGTTATGACCTTGCTCCTTGGGATAATGCCCTTTACAACAATACATTTGTAGCAGCAGGGAAAAATAGGGTATGTGTGTGGAATAATGCCATGAACCTTTCTGCAAATCCCTCACAAATCTTTAATGGAAATATCGGCTCTGCTACTCTTAATGACCTTAAAGGAATAGCACTAGACAATCGGTTTTTTTACCTTTCGGATAGAAGCGGGAACGTTTATATATGGAATGGTATTCCTGCTAATAATTCTGTAAATCCTGTTTATACCCTTAATTTAGGGAATGTTCAACTTAATCGCCTATCCTCAGACGGAACTTATTTTTGTGTTACACAACAATCTCCGGGAGCAATTTATATTTATAAGGTAGCCGCCCTCGCCATAGGAAATACCACACCATGGAAAACGATAAGCGGTATCGGGTTTCTGAATCTGCCTTCAGAAACAATTACCTTCAACGGCTCACTTGCTATTGCCAACTCAAGTTTTAATGATGTTTTGCTTTGGAAAGATATTAATGACGCACCAGATACTGATAGCATCGTGGTGTTGGGCAATAATTCAAATTCAAGTTCAAATAATCCTGCTATTGGAATCAATCGCCTTTTTATGCCAGGCGCCCTCCTTTATGAAAATAATCATCTGTGGGTCGGAGAACACAAATTCTCTTCTCGAGTCCTTCGCTTTGCATCACAATCAACAACCGGAACATCAGACATTAATATAATTATTTATCCAAATCCCGCTACAAATGAATTAAATATTACAGGTTATAACCTGGATGACCAAGGTATTTTACAATACAATTTTATTGATTGCTTAGGCAGGACATTGATGTCAGGAAAAAGTAGTGAAAAAAACCTGAAGATCTCAATAAGCAACCTCCCGAAAGGAGTTTATCTGGTAAAACTAAAAGGCAATATTTGGTATACACAAAAAGTAATTAAAGACTAACAGCAACTCTTAACATTGGTTTTGCATCAGGCGGGATGGACCACACTGGACAAGCCATCAGCAATGATGGCTGTATGATCCAGTGGTTTTTTTGGGGCAGCAACACCGGTAAATAGAAATAGACCAATAAGTAGTGTAAAGGCTGTGCGCTTCATAAAAATAATTATGAGTGGGAAGATACTTCAAACCATCCATTCCTTTGTTTGTTATTACCCTATAATTCTGTATGAAAAAGATACTGACACTCCTGCCATTGATTTGGATTAGCCTCTCTACCCTTTCACAGGGACTGGGTACAATTTCTGGTTCCGTAACAGATAAAAATCTACTGACAGCTATTTCAGGCGCCACCATTAGCATTGAAGGAACCCCTTTGAGAACCATATCAGACTCATTAGGCCGGTTTAGAATTACAGGAATACCGCCAAAAACGTATACCCTGAAGATTACAGCAGTTGAATACGCACCCTTCACTTTATACAATCTTGTACTTACTTCTGGAAATGAAGTAAATCTCTCTACCCAATTGGAAACTCAAAGCAAAACGTTAGCAGAAATACAAATCAAGAATAGAAAAACGGCGGTCGCTGCCAGCTTGGAAACCCCACTAAGTGTGCAGAAATTGACTGCAGAGGAAATACGAAGCAACCCTGGAGGAAACTTTGATATCTCGCGAGTAATACAAGCACTTCCCGGAGTGGGTGGAACAAGCGGTAGTGTGGGAGGATACAGGAATGATATTATTATTCGTGGAGGCGCCCCAAATGAAAATGTATATTATTTGGATGGAATCGAAATACCAGTGATTAATCACTTTGCCACACAAGGAAGTGGCGGAGGTCCTACAGGAATTTTAAATGTAAGTTTTATAGAAGAAGTAAAACTCTCTACTTCTTCATTTGATGCCCGATATGACAATGCCCTTTCATCCGTATTTCAATTCAAACAGCGAAACGGTAACCCCAATCGTGTTCAAGGAAATGTTCGACTAAGTGCCACTGAATTAGCCACCACGATAGAAGGTCCGCTGTCTGCTAAGACTACCTTCTTAGCCTCCGCCCGACGCTCCTATTTGCAAGTACTCTTTAAAGCAATTGACTTGCCTATCCGTCCCAATTATTGGGATTTTCAAAATAAAATAACACACCGGATAAATAAAAAACTAACCTTGACTTTTCTTGGTTTAGGCGCAATTGATGACTTCAGTTTTGGCAAACCAAGAGAGGCTACACCTGAAAAACTTTATGTATTAGACGCCACCCCCTCTATAAATCAGTGGAACTATACAGTTGGAGCCAGCCTCCGCAAACAAATTACACGTGGCTATTGGAATCTTGCTGTAAGCAGAAGTATGTTAGATAATAGCATTGAAAAATTTGACGACAATCAAATCGGCAATGAATTAAAGCGTAGAACCGGCATTTTTTCACAGGAAATCGAAAATAAACTTCGAATTGATGTAAACAGAAGCTATAACAACTTAAAAATCTCTTATGGCCTGGTTGCCCAATATGTCAAAAGTAATAACGATGCTTTCCAGCGAATTAGACAGGAGTTTAGAGATGTAAATGGCGCAGTAGTGCAGCCTGCCGTAATTGTTAAATATGCGAGTGGAATTAACTTTTGGAGAACTGGTGCATTTTTGCAGCTAAGTAAAAGAGCCCTTTCAAACAGGCTGGGTCTCAGTGCTGGCTTACGAACAGATATGAACAGTTTTACAAAAACAGGCAACAACCCGCTAAAAACATTATCAGCAAGGTTCAATGCCTCTTATACATTGACTGATCGTTGGACACTTAATGCCTCAATAGGCAATTATTTTAAAATTGCCCCCTACACAATTTTAAGTCACACAGACAATACTGGAAAATTCACCAATAAGGATGCAGACTACACACAAAGTTTACACTATGTAGTTGGCTTGGAGTATCTGCCTGTTCCTACCACGCGACTGACTTTTGAAGGTTTTTATAAAAAATATTCAAACGTACCCATCTCTATCAGAGATGGAATTTCATTGGCTAATCTTGGTGGAGACTTTACAGTTCTAGGCAATGAAGATGTTACTACAATTGGAAAAGGAAATGCTGCAGGAATTGAACTGTTTCTCCAACAAAAACTTACCAAACGATTTTTCACAACATTTTCTTACACCCTTTTTTACAGTCAATATAGCGGACTGGCAGGAAAACTGATTGCCAGCGCCTGGGATAATAGACACTTGGTTTCATTTTTGGGAGGATACAAACTAAAGCGAAACTGGGAAATTGGCTTAAAATTCCGTCTACAAGGTGGTGCGCCCTTTACCCCATTTGACTTGACAGCTTCCCAATTAAATTATTTGACATTGGGAACAGGCCTATTGGATTACACCCGTCTAAATAGCCAACGATTGGCAGCTTTTCATTCGAGTGACCTGCGCGTCGATAAAAAATGGAATTTCCGTCAGCTTACCTTAAATCTATTTCTGGATGTAACCAACTGGTATGTTGCAAAAAGTCCGGCTTTTCCGCAGTACACCTTTCAAAGGAACCAAGCCAATACAGCTTTTTTATCCAGAGACGGACAACCCATACAGCTCAATGGAAGTAATGCCATACCCTTTATTTTATCAAATGACGAGGGAACACCGATCCCCACTATTGGGTTTATTATTGAATTTTAAAGCGTGGGTTTGGATTCAAACTTTACTCTCCTTTGCTGAGTTAGCAACAAATGCACAAGAAGGGCTGCCATTATCAAACAAAAGCCAATATAAAACCACTTGTTAAGTAATTGATCCTTCCTATACACCAGAAAGGCTAGTAAAATTCCATACACGGGTTCCAAATTAAAAGTCAGGGACTTCTGTTGCTTCGCATTCCAAGTTCAAAACAGCTGCACAACTAAAAAGACTGCCTGACTCTCTTTTGCCTTTTGTCAATCAGCCCGACCAGAAGGACCCCCCTTCAGTAAAGGCTGGCCTTTTTTACTTTCATCAAATTGCCCGTTGTTATAAACCAAATGTCCATTCACAAAAGTGTGAGTTACTTTGGACCGGAAGGTAGTTCCCTCAAGTGGAGACCAGCCGCATTTAGACAAGATACCTTCTTTAGTTACGGTCAACTCGGTATCAAGATCAACAATGGCTAAGTCGGCAAAATATCCTTCCCGAATAAATCCCCTTTTTTGAATTCCATAAAGTATGGCAGGATTATGGCACATTTTCTGCACTATCTTTTCTAACGACAAAAGCCCTCGCTTATAAAAATCAAGCATAATATTCAGGGAAAACTGAATAATAGGCGCTCCGGACATAGATTGAAAATAAGGAAGTTGCTTTTCTTTCAAGGTGTGAGGCGCATGGTCGGTGGTAACAATATCAATACGGTCATCCACAAGCGCTTGCAACAATCCGTTTTTATCTTTTTCTGTTTTAATAGCAGGATTCCATTTGATCAACGTGCCTAAACGGGCATAATCCTGATCAGAAAACCATAGATGATGAACAGAAACCTCGGTTGTAATATTTTTTTCCGCTAAGGGTATATCGTTCCTAAATAGATGTGTTTCTGCCTCCGTAGTCAAGTGCAGAATATGCAGTTTTGCATTATATTTATTTGCAATAGCAATTGCATCTTTGGTAGATTCATAACATGCTTTTTCACTTCTGATCCTGGGATGCAGCGCGGCTGGGATATTTTCGCCGTATTTTTCCAGAAACACTTTTTCATTAGCTTCCACAATTTGCTCTTTTTCTGAGTGAATGGCAACAATGGACTTACAACTCGAGAGTAGTCGCTCTAATGTTCCAGGATTGTCAGCAAGAAGATTACCTTTTTTTGTGAAATAAAGGCCATCATCAGAAACCGCTAATAATTTAGAGGTGTCAAGCTTAAGTATTTCCTCTACATTATCTCCATTTACGCCTAAGAAAAAACCATAGTTAGCTAAAGATCTCTGGGAAGCCAATTTATTTTTCTCCTCTAAGATGGCAAGGTTTAATACGTTAGGAACGGTATTGGGCATATCTATAAAAGAAGTAACCCCTCCAGCTACTGCGGCTCGGCTCTCACTGTGGAAATCTCCTTTATGCGTTAGCCCTGGTTCACGAAAATGAACTTGTCCGTCAATAATGCCCGGAATGATATATTTACCAGCACCATCTATAACAGCAACATTTACAGCAGAGAGTCCAGCACCGATCTGCTTGATGATATTTCCTTCAATCAATACGTCTGCACGGGTAATTCTCCCCTCATTGATAATGGATGCATTTTTAATGATAGTGGTAATTGCCATATTTAGTTTCTACTATAGTTTACTACCTGCTTAATACCCTTAAGTGTGTTACATGAGAGATTAAGGCCCCAATATCATCATCAACACCAACAATATTCGTGTAGGCGTGATGGATAATGTTATGTTTGGTTTTCCACATGAAATTATTGGCGCCAAGCATATTCAACGCAAGTCCGGCCATTTTATCAACCCAAGCCCTACTGCTAAAGGAACCGTGAATGCCATCGTGCATGATATTAAACCCCACTGCAGCAGTTAGCCCCCTTAGTATTAAACACTCAATAATTGCCCAAAACACAGGTGGTGTAAAAAAAACTAAATGAATGTACACGGCAAAATAGGCGCAGAGTAGAATAATTGCCTTACTATAAAGCTTCCAGTTACCGGTACTTTTCAATTGACGAGATTCAAAATAGTTTGAAATTCGTTGCTTTAATTCTGCATGAAAAGACTGTATCGTATTATTTCCAATGGTAGTGGACTGTGTGGATTTGCTTTTCTTGAACTTGGGAAGTTCCATAATAAGGGCCTTATTTGTTGCTAAAGGTATACATTCAACAGGCAAAAATGCTTGAATTAACTTTTTGTTATACCACACTTAGGCCAATTACCGTTTATCATTTTATTTTGCTCAACCCATTAAATTAAGGGAGTTTTGTTTTCATATGCAAAAACTCATTCTTTTCTTTTTTCTTTTACTCTTGAGTTCAGCGGTTATAAACGCTCAACAAGAGATTATTCTTCGCAAAGCGACGGCCGTTCGTACAACGCAAGCTCCAAAGATTGATGGCAAGATAACTGACTCGGTTTGGCAACTTGCCACCCCCCTGACTGATTTTATCATCAATTCGCCAGACTTTGGAAAGCCATCGATGCTCACTACAAAAGTTTGGATACTTTATGATGATGTGGCACTTTATTTAGCGGCAAATTTAGAGGATGATCCGGCTTTTATTCGAAAGCAGTTAACAGCCAGAGATGGTGAGCAACGACAAGATGTTGATTATTTTGCTGCGTATATTGACACCTATAATGATAATCAAAATGGTTTTCAATTTGCCGTAACCAGCCGAAATGTTCAATCTGATGGAAGGCTTTCTCCTTCAATTCAAAATCAATTTGGACCACCCAGTGATTATAGCTGGGATGCTGTGTGGGAGAGTAATGTTCAGCTTACCACAACTGGCTGGACAGTAGAAATGCGTGTCCCATATATTTCATTACGCTTTTCCAAAGCGGTGGAACAATCCTGGGGGATCAATTTTCAACGATTCAGCAGAAGACTTAATGAAAGCAGTTTTTGGAATTCCATTAACCCAAACGAAGCCGGTTTTGTGAACCAATTTGGAGATCTAACAGGCATCAGTGGTATTGAAGCGCCACTCCGTCTCTCTGTATTACCTTACCTCACTGCCGGTTTTAGAAATATCCCCACCAACAAAGGAGTGGTAAAAGAATTTCTGCGGAATGGAGGTATGGATTTAAAATGGGGGGTGAACGAAAGTTTTACGTTGGACGCAACATTGGTGCCGGATTTTGGCCAAGTGATCTCAGATAATGTGATTCTTAATCTCTCTCCTTTTGAAGTGCGCTTTCAGGAAAATAGACCCTTTTTTACAGAAGGAACAGAATTATTTAATAAAGCTGGCCTTTTCTATAGCAGAAGAATTGGACTCACCCCTTGGGGATACTGGGGTGTTAAAAATCGTGTAGCCAACGATTCTAATCTTAAGATCATCAATAACCCGGGGATAACGCAATTAATAAATGCGTCAAAATTTTCTGGCCGAAATAAAAAGAATTTAGGCATTGCGGTTTTTAATGCGGTAAGCGCTCCTATGTCTGCAACCATTGAAAATATGGCAACCGGAAAAAGAGAGAATATAGAAACAGAGCCTTTAACTAATTACAACCTTTTAGTACTGGATCAGGCTTTGAAGGGACGTTCGTCCATAACATTTACCAATACCAACGTAGTAAGAAGTGGGATTGCACGTGATGCCAATGTATCCGCGTTGGACTTTGCCTTTTTTGATCAGAATAATCGATATGCACTCGCAGGAACTGCTAGATACAGTACAGTCAAAAGTCAGGATCCTTACGATGGCTTTACCACCCGGTTAAGTTTTAGAAAGGTAAGCGGTAAGTTACAATTCAGTTTATCAGAAAGTGTTGAGTCCGACCGTTATGACCCAAATGACCTTGGTTTTCTTCGGGCTCCAAACGAGATCAATACTATGATCAACGTCAGCTACAATCAATTTACACCCACAAAAAAATTGCTGAGTTATCGCTATTCCCTCAAAGCAACCAATTCATATCTATACAAACCTTATACATGGCGAGAGATTTCAATTGGAGCGAGCGCCTTTTACTACCTGAAGAATTTTTGGGATATCACCTTCATCTATGAAGCTAAGCCCACTTGGCAAAACGACTTTTTTGAATTACGCACGCCAGGGCGGTTTGTACGATCTATGCCTTGGCATTATTTTGGTTTTGTTGGAAGTTCAGATAGCCGAAAAAGATTTTATGTAAGTGCAGAAGGAGGATATGGCACAACTCCTGCCTTCAGCAATGCAGGGTATGTCCGGTACGAATTTATATTTCGATATCGATTTAATGACTGGCTGAGCTTAACCCTGAGCAGTGAAGGCAGCCAAGATAGTGGAAATGTAGGTTTTGCATTCCGGCGAGAAGCAAATGGCGAACCTATCATAGGATGGCGTAATATTTTTCAACAGACAACAATGTTGACGGGTCTTTTAAACTTTACCCCGCGGATGTTTTTAACATTACGGACTCGTCACTATTGGAGTAAGGTCAGCTATGAAAAATTCTTTAACGTTGACGCCAAAGGCAATTGGGTTGATCGTCCCTTCATAGCGGGTGTTGATAATAATTATAATGCCTATAATCTTGATATATTTTACACCTGGGACTTCATGTATGGTAGTCGATTGATCATTGGCTGGAAAAACTGGATGCCATTAGATTACAGTATCGATGGTAGTCGGTTTCAGACCTACGGTAAAAACTTGAAGCAGGTCCTCACCACATACCAAGGAAAAGAGGCAACCGTCAGACTTATATATTTTCTGGATTATCAAAAACTCAAAAGAAAACATCCAAATGGTTATTGAAAAATCAAGAGCTGGCATTAAAGCAGCTTCAAGTATTTTAATGCTACTTATACTAACAGGACTTTTAAGTAGCCCCGGTAATGGTTGGCAATTAGTTAACCCGGGAGACGTAGATAAAAGTTTTCTTTTTCATAAAATAACTTGCGAAACCGGACACCATTCAGGCAATATCGGAGATCCAGAAAATCTTCTATACTAAAATCAACCGACCTTCCTTAAAATTGATCCCTAATGGCTGTCAATGCCAGGTATAGTTTATCAAGGTCTTCCTGTGCATTAAATGCCTGAATGGAATAACGCAAATAAACGTCTGCCCCGTGCCGCATCACGGGTATTTCAATATGAAATTGATTAAATAAGATAGCTTTAATTCGCTCTGCATCCGCTGTTGGCAATTTGAAACTACACAGCTGAAGAATAAATTGATCGTTTAGTGGAGCTAGTGGGCTTGTGTTTAATAATTCACAGAATCGAGGCGCATTTTCAAAAACAAGTGCTCTGCAAGCAGCCGATACTTGGTCCCAACGATTCGCTTCCATGAATGCCAATGCCGCAGGGATACATAAAAAGGCAGAAAAATCTCTGGTACCCTGTGTTTGATGATAATCCAAAAAGGCAGAGTGAGAGGGATGATCGCTATTATAGCCCCAACTTACCACCAATGGCTCCAATAGGGGTTGTCTTTCCTTTTTGGCATATAGAAAACTACTGCCCTTAGGCGTCATCATCCACTTATGGCAAGCTCCGGTATAAAAATCCACACCAAGCCCTTTGAGATCAAGCGAGAGTTGACCTGGCGCATGTGCGCCATCAACAAAAGTGAGCAATCCTCTTTTTTGCGCTTCTTGTACAATTAATTCTACAGGAAGGCGTAGGGCCGTACTGCTGGTTATGTGACTTAAAAAAATTAGTTTGGTTCTTGAAGTAACTCCTTTAAAAAACTGCTCTACAAAATTTTCAGCAGAAACCAAAGGTAGTTGTATGGGTTGCTTTACATAGTAAGCTCCCGTCTTACTACAATAAAACTCCCAGGTTCTATTGCATGCACCATACTCCAGAGACGTAGAGAGCACTTGGTCTCCAACTTGTAAAGCCAAACTTTTTGCAACAATATTTACAGCGTGAGAAGGATTTACCACATACACCAAATCGTCGGGATCCACGTTGATGTAAGAAGCCAGAGCCTTACGTGATGCAGTCAGATACCGAGGACCCGTTTCCACCATAAATTGAACAGGTTCTTGTTCTAATTCTAATTGATAGCGCTGGTACTGTTCAAAAACAGGGTGAGGACAAGCGCCAAATGAACCGAAATTCAAATAAGTAATATCAGGACGCAACAAAAACTGTTGACGCAATGCAGGTGTTAGTGGCATAGCAGATCGCATAGACTGCAAGATTACATAATTAATAGGCGGGCGGATACTTTTTTGTCAGCTTTACTGATTTAACTAGCACTGATCGATTGGGTCGCCTTATTATTTAGAAACCTTTGGGTTCGGGTTTTGTTTCCGTTTTCAATTCAGCCGGCATTTGCACCGCAATCATTTTACCCTTTGCATTTAATAAAAGATTGGCTGCTTTCTTTACATCCGCAGCATTGAATGCGTTATAATATTTTTCTGCGTTCAATAATTGATCGGCATTACGTTCTTCCAGCTTTATTTTTTGCAAAGCAGACAACCAGTATTCGTTTTTCTTACTGTCCACTCGATATTTTTCTATCCATGTCTTTTTTACTTTAGAGATATAACTGGTATCCACTCCATTTTTTGCCAGGTCTTGCAATTGACTACGGAATGTGGTAACCAAGGTGTCCACCTTGGCAGGTCCGCAAGGCAATTGTAGGATGAACTGAAAATTACCAATGGGAAGTTTTGCTAATTGTACTTGCGTACCGCCACCATAAATTCCTTGAATCTTTTCACGCATTTCCTCAATGATAGAAATATTCATCACTTCACTCAGCCCCTCTAATTGAAGTGCCGTAGTAGCATTATAGGGGACTTCGCCATGAAAAACACCCACGATCAAGCTCTTATCATCTTTCCCTTTTTTAAATTGAAAATCATTTTGTCCTTTGAAAGGACGCACTTTGTTATCAACGTAGTTACGGGATTTTGATGCCGGTAAACTGGCTACATATTTTTCTAGCAATGCAACCACTGTATCCTCATTAAAACTTCCAACCATAGTTATATGCATACCTGCAGCATCTCCTAATTGTTCTTTATAAATAGCAACCGCACGATTCAGGTTTATTTTATCATAATTAGCCGCACGAGGAACCGCTGTGGGTGCCAACGGGTTATTTTCATATAGCACCTGATAGAGCGTATCGATAAATGCAATTTGCGGATTAGCACTCAACATAGCCACTTGTGCTTTGCTGCGTTGCAAGAAAGATTTGTACAGCACACTATCCTGTCTGGGCTCCGTGACCGATAAATGAAAAAGTTGGAAAAAGGTTTCCAAATCTTTTTTACTACTGTTACCACTAAACCCGGCTGTATACGGATCAATTACCGGATTTACCGCAATACTTTTTCCAGCCATTGCCTTACGCATGTCCGTAGGAGAAAAGGCACCAAATCCCATACTACTCACTATGGCTGTTGCATTTTCAGCACTGTATTTGTCTTCAAGTGGGTAAGCAGTAAGTCCGCCATAGCGCGTAGTAGAAAATAAAATTTGATCATTTTTAAAATCGGTGGATTTCAAGGTAACAGTAATGCCATTGGATAATGAAAGTTCAGTTGTTCCCAATTGCGCATTACGAGTAGTGCGTGTAACCTTTCCTGCTTGTGGAGTTGCAGTCAGTAAGTTAGCAGCAATCACTTTTTCCTCATAAGCCTTTATGGAAGCATCTTTTTCTACGGCTTGTAATACCGAACTAATAGTTGCTACCGCAGGAAGTTTGTACTTCTCCTCATTCTCCAGCCCTGTGATGTAAGCAAACGTGTTTTTTTCGTTGCGGTATGAATCGGTAAGCGCGTTCACTTCAGCTAATTGAATACCCGGCAGCATTTCTTTTACATAGGTAAATTCTGCATCGATGCCGGGAATGGGTTCCTGCTCCGTAAAGTTTCTGATGTACTCATCTGCAAAAACGGCTGACTCTGTTTTATCCCGATTATTCCACTGGCGTTCATACGCCGACAGCATATTTTTCTTAGCCCGTTCCAATTCAACAGCGGTGAAACCAAATCTCTTTACTCGCTCCACTTCGGTCATAGCAGCTTGTAATCCCTTTTGTACATCCTGTGTACCCGTTGAGCCGGTAACGCTGAAAGATTCATGAAAGCGAGCATAGCTTTGAAAGCCTGCACTTGCAAAAATAAACGGAGGATCTGCTTTTTGTGTCAACTCACGAAACCGATTGTTTAGCAAGGAAACATATAGATTACGAATTAGGTCAGCGCGATATTCTCCCAATGTAGCTGAGGGTTTAATGGCTCGTGCAGGAAAATTGACGCTGAATTCAAAACCGGTTGCCTCCTTATCTGATACAACCATTGCGTTGGATGAAGTGTATGCAGGTACACCCGCATAATCACGCACACGTGGTTGTGCAGGATTTTTAAGACCTGAAAAATGTTTTTGAACATAGCGTAGTGCTTCCTCCGAACCGATATCTCCTACCACCACAACAGCCATTAAATTTGGACGGTACCAATCTCTATAGAAACGACGAATAGCATCGGTCGGAAAATTTTTGATGATGCTATCCACACCAATGGGTAAACGACTGGCATATTTGGATCCTTTGAAAAGTTCAGGATATACTTTTTTAAACATGCGTTCGTCCGCACTTTTTCCTAAACGGCTCTCCTCTAATATGATGCCGCGCTCACTGTCGATATCCTCGTCCAAATAAGTAACCTGATGGGCCCAATCCTCCAAGATTTGAAAACCCTTGCCCAAATTGCCAGGTTGATCCGTTGGAATTGGAAGAATGTATACGGTTTCGTCAAAACCGGTGTAGGCGTTCAGATCTCCACCAAACTCAACTCCAATACTTTGCAGGTAGGAAACAATGTCATTTTTCTTAAAGTTCTTAGTGCCATTGAAGGCCATATGTTCCGCCATATGCGCCAGCCCTTGTTGATCATTATCCTCCACAATTGACCCCACATTGACCACCAGGCGGAGCTCCACCTTTTTTTCAGGTTTTTTATTAGACCGAATGTAGTAGGTTAGTCCATTTTCCAGTTTTCCCACCTTAACTTTCTTATCAGTTGATAATGAATCGCTTACGTATCCTTGGGCGAACAAAAAATTGGCTGAAAGGGCCAAAATAATTGTAAAGACGCTGATTTTCATGTGATAAGCTAATTTTACTCAAAAGTAGGCCATCCGGACCAACAGAATAAACAAACCTGGCCACTTAACAAAATTATGGCTTGGCGGGGTTTCGGATGCGTTGACATGCAAGATTTTAATTACCTTTCGTCTCTCAAAAAACTAATCTAATGAGAAAGTGCCTGATTGCATTCCTATGCGGATTATTGGTGAGTTTCCAGGTGTCCGCTCAGAACAAAATAATCAAAGGACGTGTAACCGACGAAACCAGCAACCCAGTTCCTAACGCTTCTGTTGTTATCAAAGGAGCCAAAGCGGGTGCCATTACTGATGCAGACGGAATTTATAGCATTTCAGTACCCGGTTCTACCACCACACTTGTGTTTTCCTCTTTGAACTTCGCAAATCAAGAAGTTCAGATTGGCAACAAAACTGAAATCAATGTACAATTAAAAGCTTCCATCTCTACTTTACAAGATGTTGTGGTAGTGGGGTATGGAACTACAAAAAAAGCTACACTGACTGGTTCAGTATCAACAGTGAAAGCTGCAGAGATTGAAAACACGCCTTTTACCTCTGTAGATAAAGCATTACAAGGAAAGGTAGCAGGGCTGCAATCAGTTGCCTCATCCGGACAACCCGGCTCAACACAAGAAATTGTGATTCGTGGATTTAGTTCCATCAGCGCAAGCAATCAACCTCTTTGGATTGTAGACGGTATCATCTTAAATACGGGTGATATCTCTCGTTTGCAAACCACAGCTAACATTTTGAGTACATTAAACCCTAATGATATTGAATCGGTTTCTGTTCTAAAAGATGCAGCCGCTACTTCAATCTACGGAAGCCGTGGCGCCAACGGAGTTATTATCGTTACTACTAAAAAAGGTCGAAGTGGTAAAACAAGAGTTCGTTTGGATATGGAAGCTGGTAAGAGTGATATTGCCTATGAGAATAGCTTATACCGTCCATTAAACGCACAAGAATATTTGGACCTTTCCAGAGAAGGTTTAGTTAACTTAGGCGCTTCACCTACCGCTATCGCTTCAACACTTGCATCTTTAGGTCTTGGAAATGGAGTTGACTTTAACTGGTATAATGCAGTAACCAGAGTTGCTGGTCAGCGTCTTTACAATATCAGCTTAGATGGCGGAAATGATAAAACAAGTTTCTTTATTTCGGCTGGTAACTTTTTTCAAGAAGGAACATCAATCAATTCTAAACTGAAAAGAAATTCTTTCAATGTAAAAATTAGCAATAAGACTACGGAAAAATTAACCATTGGCGTGAACATGAATGGTGGTGTGGTTAGTCAGCGTGCCCCACTTGCTGGTGGTGCATTTGGTAACCCTATCCTTAGTGCTTACTTCCTTCTTCCAACCCGCACTCCTTATAATAAGGATGGTTCTTATAACTTAATCTCTTCCACACTTGGTGGCTTGCACAACACTATTGCCCTATCAGAAATCGACAGAAGATTTTTGAGAGAGGTTAGTTTGCGCGGCGCCGCTAATGCGGAGTATAAATTTTCTGACAACTTGAAATTCCGCAGTAATTACGGTGTTGACTATAACACAGCTGAGGAAGATCAATATAACAACCCAATTCATGGTGACGGACAGGCCACTAACGGTCGTGCATTTTCTTACTACACACGTTATTTCAACTGGACCTTTACCAACACCTTGGACTACACAAAAGATTTAACAAGCAATGGTGATTTGTCATTATTTGTTCAGGGAGGATTAGAAAGCCAAAAATCAGCTGGTTATTTTAGCTCATTACGCGCTGACCAATTCCCTCCTTCACTCACTCTTGTTTATCCTACATCTGGAGCTAGCCCTGTTTTATCTAGTGCTACAATTAGTGATTACACTTTTGACTCCAAGTTCATCAACGGAAACTTGAACCTCCAAGATCGTTTTGTAATTTCTGGTAGTTTCCGTCGTGATGGATCTTCTCGTTTTAGTTCCACCAACCGTTATGGTAATTTCTGGTCTCTAGGTGCCACTTGGAACTTAGAGCGCGAGAAGTTCATGGAGAAGTTCACGTTCATCAATCAATTGAAATTGCGTACTTCAATTGGGGTGAATGGTAACGCTGGTATTGGCAACTACGATTCTCCACCGCTTTATGGATTTGGCTTCAACTACAACCAGAGTCCGGGAAGTGCTCCTACCAATGTGGGTGACCCGAATCTTACTTGGGAGTTGAACAAACCTTTTGACGCGGGTATCGATCTTTCAATCCTCAAGAGTCGCGTTAACATCACATTCGATTACTATGTACGTAAATCAGAAGGGTTGCTTTTGAATGTGCCCCTTTCTTTGACATCTGGCTTTGGTTCTGCCAGACGTAATATCGGATCTATGGAAAATAGAGGTATTGAGTTTGAAGTCAATTTAATCCCCGTGCAGACTAAAGATTTACGCTGGGAAATTGATTTCAACTACGCTGCGAACAGAAATAAAATTACCAGTTTGCCAGACGGAAAAGATATCGGAAATGGCAGTTACATTATTCGTGTTGGACAGGCAAGACTTACCTATTTCCAACGGGTATATGCCGGCGTGGATCCAGCTAATGGAGATCCTCTTTGGTATGCTGATACTACACTTACTACAAAAACTAATACGTACCCAGGTGCAGGAGCACGCGTTTTGGTAGGCCAAGCGCTTCCTAAATTCTTTGGATCTTTCAGTAATACAATTACCT
>Ga0194126_10003953_pt1 | contig 22973 bp, 24 predicted proteins | sample TA2KigC150mmetaG_FD_148641 | JGI IMG/M metagenome (GOLD analysis project Ga0194126, IMG submission 148641) | Freshwater microbial communities from Lake Tanganyika, Tanzania - TA2015035 Kigoma Deep Cast 150m | ecosystem: Environmental > Aquatic > Freshwater > Lake | place: Tanzania: Lake... | reverse complement strand
TCGCCGAGGCGAGAATCTTTCTGCAAAACCCGGAAGGATTGCGGACAAGCCGCAATGACAAAAATATTAACAATGTCGTCTTACTAATGACCGTATTAGCAATGACCGTATTAGCAATGACCGTATTAGCAATGACCGTATTAGTATGACCGTATTAGTATGTTGAATAATAATACTATTTTTTATTAATATAAACATTTGAATTATATATATCTTCCTGGGATAGAGAAGAAAGAGGAGAATATTTTTTTACAGCAATGAAGTCTCTGTTAATCTCATTAATAGAAAAATACCATCCGTTCAATATCAGGTATTTCAAGTCATTAGTGGTTCTGGCAATAACGTCTCTTTCCGGTATCGTCCTCGTACTCGGCTGGATGTCTTCAAAAAATGTAAGAGAGGTTGTAACAGAAGACTTCAATCAACAACAACTGCTCCTCGCCCGGCATGCTGCCAGCCAGATAGAAAATAGCATCGAGGTATTAAAGAGAGAACTTCTCCTCCTCAGTCTCTCACCATCGATACAATACTCCGAGGCACCTTCTTTAATGAATAGAATGAATATTACTTTTTCGAGCATTAAACATGAGGGCACATTGGGAATAGGGTTCATCGAAAATGAAACTCAAAAATTTTACCATGTACGGGATAAGCACAAATGCCCTCTGGCGAATCTATATCATGGGGATATAGATTATTTAAAATGGGCACGGTTGGAAGAAAACAAAGGAAATATACTTCTCACCGATGTTACTCCTGTATTATCTTTATCTGATGATCAATCACAAATACTTATAATGAAAATGATTTCACCCGTGTGGCAAATCTCAGTGGATGCGTCACATCCCGTAGCAACGAATAAATTTGCCGGAGCTTTAATATTCGTTGTCGATGCGGGCTATTTAATAAAAAAAATCACAAAAGAAATACGCTCGGGAAAAACAGGATATGCCTGGGTTATAGATGAGAATGGAATGTTTCTTTATCATCAGGAAACTTCTTTTATTAGTAAAAATGCCTTTGAAGCAAGAATAGGGAAACAACCTACTATATCCTTTGACAGGATTAATGAGATACAGCAAGAGAAGATGTTGAAAGGTAAAGAGGGCGCAAGCTGGTATGTTTCCGGATGGCACAGAGGTCTCGAGGGAGAGATAAAAAAATTAATCGCGTACACACCAATTAAATTAAACGATAATACAAAAGACCGTATCTGGTCTATTGCGGTAGTAGCGCCGATAAGCGAAGTGGAAGGCGCAATCTATTCAATATATGTTCAGCACAATACTCTTCAGGCGCTCGTTATTTTTGTCATCTTATCCGGTGGCTTATTTATTAATTTCATAATACTCAGCTGGTCGAATACCTTGGAAAAGGAAGTTACGAAAAAAACCGCGGATCTCAAAAAGTCCGAACAAAAATACAAATCACTCGTGGAAAATGCCGAAGACATCATCTTCTCCATAGACTATAACGGAAATTTTTTATCAATCAACAAGTATGGAGCCAGGTTTTTCGATAAAACCGAAGAGGATATTGTCGGACATAATCTCTCAGAAATACTCTCATGGCCTAGTGCGGAGACGTTTCTCCTGGTGATTCAGAAGGTATTTGAGACAAAGGAAAGCCAGCAGATAACCCATCTTGTTATAATCGGAGAACGTCAGTGCTGGTTTAGCACAAACCTTAGAAGGCTCTTTGATGAAAAAGGCAATATCTACGCGGTGCTCGGAATTTCAAGGGACATCACTGAACGGAGGAAAATCGAGGAGCATAGTTATTACACGGAAAAACTCGCCTCGATGGGTACTCTGGCTGCCGGTGTCGCCCATGAAATCAATAACCCTCTCGGCGTTATTCTCGGATTCACTGACCTTCTCCTTGAGAAGGCCCCCCCTGATTCGCAGGAGTACGATCTCCTGAAAACCATTGAGAGACAAGGGCTCAATGCCAAGAGGGTTGTTGAGAACCTGCTTAACTTTGCACGTCATAAAGAGCATAAAGAGGAGTTTGTCGATATCAACAAAAATATCGAGACCGTTCTGGCAGTGATGAATAATACCTTGCTAATTAACAAGATATCGGTAAAGAAACAACTGGAGAAAAACCTGCCGACAGTCAAAGCCGATTCAGCAGAGTTGCAGCAGGTCTTTTTTAACATCATCAATAATGCTATTCATGCTATGCAGAGAGGCGGAGTTTTAACAATTAAGACCATGTCATTCAATAATGATACCGTCGAGATCAGTTTCGCAGATACGGGACATGGCATAAAAAAAGAACATCGCAACAGGATTTTTGATCCGCTCTTCACAACAAAAGAAGTGGGGAAAGGTACCGGGCTCGGTCTTTCTGTTTCTTATGGTATAGCAACAAAACATAGAGGGGCTATCACCTTTGAAACCAAGACAAAGGAAGAGTCGGAGGAAACGGGCACTACATTCATAATAGCGTTCCCGACAGCATACAGTGAACAGGTTGAAACGAAATAAAGGAGGATATCATGGCAAAAATACTTATAGTTGATGACGAACCGGATATGCTGAAACTTCTCAGCATGATTTTGCGGGAAAAGACCTCGTATGAAACAACGACAACAAATAATCCGTTAGAAGCGATAGAACTTATGAAACAGGGCGGGTTTGACCTTGTCATATCAGATCTGAAGATGCCGGGACTTGACGGGTTAGAGATTATTGATGCTGTCAGGAAAATTGACGAAGACATCCCGGTTATTATCATAACGGCTTTTGCATCCCTAGAATCTGCCTCGGAGGCGATAAAGAAGGGTGGCTTTGATTTCATTACAAAACCGTTCAGAAGGGAACAGATACTTTTTACCATTGATAAGGCTTTAAAATGGCTGAAGTTACAGAAAGAAAACAAGGCACTGAAGGAGCAGATAAAAAAGAGCGAAGGATGAAAAGGCTTAAGGTTCAGGTTAAGGCTAAGACAAAGAAAATTCTTAAACGAATATTTGCCTTGGTCATAATTCTGTATTCAATTTTGAAACCTTTCATATGTTAGAAAATCATTTCAAACGCATAGTCTGGTTTTTGTCTGATGTTCCTCAATCCCGGATAAAGACGGGCTGTTTTATACTGCTGATTCTCCTCACCTTTGCGGATTACAGCACAGGGCTGCATTATGGTTTTTCGATTTTTTATCTGCTTGCTGTCCTTCTTCTGACATGGTTTGTGAATTTGTCGACAGCAATTACCTTCTCCTCACTCAGCATCTTATCCTGGTTTCTGGTGCGTTCCATTTTAATAACAACAGGAAATACAAAAGGTTTTGATTATGTGATATTGACAGGAGAGGCTGCCGTTCGTTTACTGTTCCTGATTACTACTTCGTACGTTCTTAATTTGCTGAAAAAAGATTATGCAATTCGTGCAAAACAGAACGAAGAACTCATTGAATTAGGCAATCTAAAGAACTACTTTGTCGGAATAACAGCTCATGATCTAAGGAACCCTCTATCTATTATTGAATTGAGCTCATCTGTGCTTCTTGACAACGGCAGAAAAAATCTAACCCAGGAACAGTTAAGTCTTGCAGAGATGATCTATAAAAAAAGCCTTTATATGATGAAACTGATCGAAGATTATCTGGATATAACAAAGATCGAGGCTGGTTATCTTGAGGTCAATAAGTCTTATAATGACTATGCAGCATTCATCGAAGAGATTGTTTCTATCAATGAAATACTTGCGAACAAAAAAAATATCCATATACATATCGAAAAGGAAACCGATATCCCCATCCTCCAATTCGACCGAAACAAGATAAATCAGGTAGTAAATAATCTGCTTTTCAATGCACTGCATTATTCAGACCCTGATACAGCTGTTAAGGTTGTGATGAAAACTGAGGAGAGCAGTGTTATAACAGAGTTCATAGATACAGGGCCGGGGGTGGATGCTGAAGACGTGTCAAGGCTCTTTGAAATCTACTACCGGAGCAAAAAAAGAAAAGAGAGAGGCACAGGCCTCGGTCTTGCAATATCAAAAAAGATTGTTGAGGCCCATAACGGCAAGATCGGTTTCAGAAAAAATACTGATTCCGGATCAACGTTCTGGTTCACACTGCCGATAGAATAAGCAGGATACTGCCGGTTTTTAGGTTTTAACAGGGCCGGGTTTCTTTATATGTTCCTTCACAAACTGTTCTATATACATATCTGCCACTGCGTCATTAAACATGGCCATATCGAGCTGCTTTGTGTAGACAGTAAGCTTCCCCAGCGTTTCCAGTTTCCGTTCAAGCATATCCTGCCTGTAACGGGCGACTGATGCATCTACAACATCTTCGGTGACTTTGACATCGAAATCCAAGCTTTTCAGTACTTGGGTGATAAGCCTGACCCTCCGCAGTCTCCTTTCGATGGCCGCTCCCCCTCCCTTGAAAAAGAACCGGATGTAGTTGTTGTTCAAATCTTCTCCGGAAAACGCTTCAACGGTCGACAGGTGATATCCGAGCCTCAGGGTAAAATTCATGTAGTCACGGGAAATAAACGAAAAACTCTTATCGCCGGTTTTTCTCAGCTCGTACTCGGGAATTGTTGCGGTGTGAGCCATCATGCCAAAGAATCCCTTTGCGTCCATGACCGGGCTTCCCTGCGGCCATTTCATGGATGAGAGACCCCGATAGAACGCCTTAAAGGGAATAGAGAGAACATGGTCGGGAGCAAGGACTTGCGGGGGATTGGCGGTCAATCCTCCGTCAAGGTCGATAATGTACGCAACAAGAGGGATTCCGGATACCAGTTTTTTGGTATCGCTTATTTCATCCACGGAAGCGCCCTGGATATGGAACATCTCGTTCATGGCCATTTCATGGCAGAACCGGGTGATATCGTGAAACGTCTCGCAGTTTTTCTGCCTGAAATTGTCGCTGTCCGGGTCGTGCAAGTTCAAGGGTGAAATCCACTTCAGGACGCTTTTCAGGGTCTTAAAGATCATGGTGTCCTTGAAGGGATTGTCCCTTTTTCCTGCAAGCTCGATCAGTTCGGCAACCTCTCCCGCATAAATCGTACAATTGAAGGCATCAACGGTAATTTCCTGACCTGCCTGCAGGAGTTTTGTCCCAATTTCGGTATTAAGAATGGCAGGCACCTGGAACTCCCTGGCAAGTGAAGCCATGTGCCCTGTCGATCCACCGAAATCAGTAACAATGGCGCTCGTCCGGTTCATGACGGTAACGTACTTTGGTGATGTATGCCTTGCCACGAGCACTGCGTTGTCGGGGAAGTCCTTCAGGTCCTCATCTGTGAGAACGATATGCACCCTGCCGGCGCCAATACCCTTACACGCAATAACCCCTTTATCGATGAGCACGTCATATCCCGCAACATGCGTAGGAATGGGCTTTCGCGTCTCTTTCTCAACGATCCTCAACGGTCTGGTCTGCAGGATAAATAGATTGTCCTTCTCGTCTATCGCCCATTCGACATCCTGCGGGACGCCGTAGTGGTCCTCTATGGCAAGCATGTGCCCTGCAAGGCGTAAAACCTGGTCGTCGGTAAGGCAGGGTTTCATCGCCATATCCGAAGAAACCGGTATCTCTTCCACGCCCCCGTCGAGTCTGCAGAAGAACATCGTCTTCTGCTCGGGAATATGTTTGCCGATAACAGTGAGTTCCGGGCGCCTTGAAACGACGTAGGTTTCAGGAGTTATTGTGCCGTCAACAACACACACTCCAAGGCCGTGAACAGCGGTGATGAGCATGTCATCGCTTCCGGGCTTATTGGGATCCCTTGAATACGCAACGCCCCCTGCCCTCGCGCTCACCATTTTCAGAACCCCTACGGACATGACCATATCAAAATCCTGAAAACCCTTCGACCGGAAATAGAATATTGCTCTTTCATTGAACAGACTCGCGACAACTTCCTTATATCTTTGCAGTATGTTTTCTTCAGACACATTGAGGAAAGTGGAATATTGACCGGCAAAACTGAACTCGCCGTCTTCCTGAAGAGCACTGCTCCTCACGGAGACCATTAAGGGCCATTCTCCGCTCTTCTCCTTCAGGCGAGACACGGCATCCCTGATTACATCCCTGAGGTCATCCGGAATTTCGCCGCTGACTACCATTTCCCGTATGACGCCGCCGACGGCATTCAACTCATCCATGTTGCTCAAGGATAATGCGGGAAGCATTTCTTTAATTTTCTGCATGAAACCGTTATGCTCCATGAATCTCCTGAAGGCATATGCGCTCACCGCAAAACCGTCCGGAACGGGAAGCTGAAGGCGGTTTTTCACCTCCCCGAGATGGGCATTTTTCCCGCCGAGACTGTCCGTCATTTCCTGGCGGACTTCATCAAGGAATATGACCTGTCCGTCCTCCGGAATCTCTCTCTTCCGCGAAAGCTGCGTTTCTATCCCTGATGCAATATGGGCATGCCTCTCATACAAAAGACCGTACCTTCCATCCGAAATCTCGTTAATTCTTTCTACAATATCCCTGACACCTTCGGAAATCGACGCAACGTTCCTGCTAATGTACGGCATGTCAAAAAGAAATTCTCCTGACAGTTTCTCCTCCATGTCGGCTATTGCCTCGAGAACAGCATTATTGGCCGTAAGAAGTTTCTGAAACGAAGCGTATTTCCTCCTGAAGATATCCCTCGTCTCCTGCTCCATGTGCACTGCTTTTTTCTTCATGAATTTTTCTGTAATGCGGTTGAACAAGTTCATCTTACTGATCATTAATTATATATCATACCTGCCGAAAATGACCCTTTGTCCCGTCCGGGATAATTGCTCGCATTCATGAAAATGTCTGTTGATATCATCGCCCCGGTGCGAATGCAAAGGTAGAGTCTACCAGTTATCATATTATTATTACCAATTGGTTTTTTTTATTGTAACATTATTATTTTTAATTTGACTTCATTAATTTGTTATGATAAATTTATCCCATCATAATGTTATCATTACAAATATGGAACCATTGATCCAGAGAGAATACTCCAAAAAACTGTACATTCAGCTCGTCGAGATACTGAAGAAGAAGATAACCTCGGACGAATGGCCGGTCGGCTCCCAGATACCGACGGAGGACGAGCTCTGTAAACTGTACGATGTAAGCAGGTCAACGGTGCGCACAGCTATTTTGGAGCTTGTGAGATTCGGCTTTCTCAAGCGGCAGCAGGGCCGGGGAACGTTTGTGAGCAGAAAAATAATAACAGCCGGACTTACGGTGTTGACGGATTTCAAGGAGCTGATGCTGGCTGAGGGACTGAAATATTCCACCAAACTGCTCGTACGGACTATGGTTATGCCGACTGGCGACATTGACAAGAACCTCGGGGTTTCACTCGACAAACATGTCATCTATATTAAGAGGCTGCGTTCCGTAGACAAAGAGCCGCTCCTGATCAAGGAGACCTATGTGCCCTACCATCTCTGCCCAGCGCTCCTCAAAGAAGATGTCGAGAAGAATTCAATATTCGAGCTGCTGGAATCAAAGTGCGGAATACAGATAACAAAGGCGAAGGGGTTTGTCGAAATAACATATCTCACCAAAGAGGAGAGCAGCCTTCTAAAATTACCGAAGGGTTCGCCGGCTCTCCTGTTTACCCAGCAAATCTATGCTGATGATACAGTTGTAAAGTTCGTCCGTATGATCAAGCGGCCTGACAGATTCAGATACTTTATAGAAGTCGAAAGGAAACCCACGTTTTTTTAAAAAAGGAGGCATTTTATGGCTAAAACAAAAACTGTAAAAGAAGTAATGATCGATGTCTTTGAGTATCCCCATGTCCCTTACTGGTTCACCATTGGACAGGCAATGGAGATCATCAGAAAGTCGCTCATGACAGGGGACAAATGCTACTATCCCATGGCGGTCCTCGTATTCGACGAGAAATACAACCTGATGGGCTCTGTAACCATCGGGGACATCCTGAAGGGTCTGGAGCCGAAGCTGAAGATTTCGACCCTTGCAGATGCCGAAATCTCCTATGTTGACGAGGATGTCATGACGAGCTATGAGACGAGCCTGTTCAATGCGGAATCAAAGAAGAATGTCGAAAAGCCCGTAGGCGATATTATGGTCCCTGCCAAGACGTTTGTGGCACCGGAAGACTCCGTCGTGAAGGCAGCGATAATGATGATCCATCATAATGTATCTTTGCTCCCGGTTCTTGAAGACAAGAAGAAGCTGGTCGGCCTCGTGAAGATGGTCAATGTTTTCGACGAGATTGCCAACATGATTCTCTAATTGCACTATACGGAGGGATAAAATATGAAAGATAATTCAAAAGAACATTCAAAAAGCGCGCTGCCCAAGCCGCCGGCAGAAATCGAGATTGCTCCGGCTCCCGTAATCGACGAACACGGTCCGGAGGAAGAGCCGAAAAAATCCACAAAATCTATTATTGTAAGCATGGTTATTGCGTTCGGAATCGGTCTGGGCATCTACGCGCTTCCGACGCCTGAAGGTCTCTCGCCCGCAGGGCACAGATTTCTCGCGCTTCTCATAACAGTCATAATCCTGTGGGTATCGGAAGCGGTCTCCATCGGGGTAACGGCGCTGATTGCCGGCGGAAGCCTTATCCTTTTTAATATCCAGAAACCTGCAGCCGCCTGGCAGCCGTTTGCGAGCCCGGCGGTCATGTTTGTCCTGATGATCATGATGTTCGGGGTCATCCTGAACGAGGCAGGCGTTGCGAAAAGGCTGCTTCATGTGATCGTAAAGGCAGCAGGCACCAATGTCAAGAGACTGAGCCTCGTCATAGCAATTGCAGGGGCTTTTCTCTCCGCGATCTTCCATGATGCAACGATCACGATCATCCTCATGTTCAGCATTTTGCCGGTTTTCGCAGCCATGGGCATTACTCCGCAGAAGAGCAACAACCTCAGCAAATTTTTCATGATCCTGATCCCCCTTGCCGCATCCGCAGGAGGTTTCGGAACGCTTCTCGGAGGCGGGAGAAACCCGGTCATGGTCGATACTCTCAAAAATGTAACCGGATATGAGATGGGGTTCGTGGAGTTCGCCCTGAGAAACTTCCCCCTTGTCCTTTTGTCTGCTATCGTAACGTGGGCAGTCTGCTATCTTGTTTTCCGCCCGAAGGAAAAAGAATTGCCTGCTTCAATCACTGCCGAAAAACTTTCACCCATGAGCACACAAGAGAAAGGGGTCATCGGCTTTTTCTCACTGGCATTCGTCCTCTGGAGCCTCACGGATATTACCAAAGTTCACTACAGTGTTGTGGCTGCGGGCGTCCTCGGCTTAATATTCAGCTTCAGGCTGGTCAGCTTCAAGGCGGTGATTGCAAAATTCCCCTGGGAATCGTGGATTGTCTTCGGAGCAGGCGTATCAATGGGCATCGCAATGCTTGATACCGGAGCAGGGAAATGGCTGGCAGGCCAGTTCATTCCCATGCTTGAAGGGCAAAGCTGGGTCGTCGTCTTCTTCGGTTCAGGTGTCATAGGATCTGTAATGTCGAGTTTCATGAGCAATTCGGCAGCAACAGCGCTTATCCTGCCCATCACCATCCCCATGGCGCAGAGCATGGGAATTCCCGAGGCTGCGATAGCCCTCTCAGCGCCTATTTCAACATCCTTTATCATGCTCGTCATCGGGTGCCCGCCGACAATCATCGCATACAGCACAGGCTATTTCAGCCAGCTCGATTTCATTAAGGTGGCTGTTCCGTGGGCAATCCTTTGTCTCCTCGCCGTCTCGATCGGCGCAGCGATTTACTGGCCATTGACCGGATTTCCCACGTTGCCGTTCCTTGGGATACGATAACTATGACTAAGTGTCCGTTAAACTTACACGCGGAGCTACTGGACAAATGAGATATATAGTTGTTTTTTTGATTCTTTTCGCACACTGGGTAATATGGTCCGGCATGCTGGACGCCTTTCATCTCTCGCTCGGCGTAATCTCATGCGGCATCGTAACTGCAATGTCGCACGACTTTTTATTCAGGAGGGATAAGTTCCTGCCGCAGCATATAACCGAGGTCTTCAGGTTCATTTTTTACATCCCCTGGCTCATGTACCAGATTTTCCTCTCGAATATTCATGTCGCCAAAATAGTCCTGAGTCCCGATATGCCTATAGACCCTAAATTTGTCTGGTACAAGAGCAAACTGAAAAAAGACATTTCACATGCGGCTTACTCTAACTCCATAACGCTGACGCCTGGGACAATCACAACGGATATTGTTGACGGGCAGTACTACGTCCATTGCTTAGACCAGAAAGTCGCGGACGATCTCCTTACCGGAGATATGGAAAAAAAGGTAGCGCACGTATTTCTGGAGGATTAGATGGAGAACTTCTTTATAGGCGCCGGTTTAGCCCTTGGGTTTCTGACCCTGCTCTGTCTCTACCGGGCGATAGTCGGGCCGACGGTGCTTGACAGGATCGTGAGCATCGGCGTGATCGGCACAAAGACTACGGTAATCCTCCTGCTCATGGGGTTCATTTACGGCAGGGCAGACATGTTCGTGGACATCGCCCTTGCCTACGCATTGCTCAACTTTCTGGCAACAATTTCCGCCGCGAAATTCTTCCGCACCCGCAAGAGCATTCAGCCGGGTCATAAATATTTCAAAGAGAGAGAGGGCAGGGAATGATAACGGTACTATCGATACTGCTTTTTTTGGCAGGAGTTTTCTTCTTCTTCACGGCAACCGTAGGACTTCTCCGGATGCCCGACTTCTACTGCAGGATGCAGGCGACCGGCAAAGGCGATACGCTCGGAGCATTCCTTACCATAACCGGTCTGGCGCTCTATAACTTGAACCACGGTTTTACGCTGGCCGCGGTGCTGGTAAGCCTGAAGATTATGTTCATCGTTGTGTTCATCTTTGTGGCGAATCCCACCGCAACCCATGCAATCGCAAAGGCAGGTATGGACTGCGGGGTTGAGCCATGGACGAAAGAAGGGGGCAATACATGATCTGGCAACTGGATATCATGTTTCTCGTCCTTGTTGTCATCAGCGCGATCGCTTCCGTAAACGTGAAGGACCTGCTGAGTTCCGCGATCCTTCTGGGCGCTTACAGCTTTCTCATGTGCCTCCTCTGGATCGAGATGGGGGCGGTAGACGTTGCATTTACCGAAGCTGCAGTCGGAGCCGGGATCAGCACCGCATTTTTTATCGGATTCATATTCCAGACGACAAGGAGGACAAAGGATTGAAATTTTTTGCTTTCATCGTTGTTCTCTTCACCGGCGCCCTCCTCATATACGGCACGGTCGACATGCCGGACTGGGGCGACCCCGGCTCAGCTCCAAATTCTCACGTATCGCCCAGGTATATCGAGAAGACACTCGAGGAGACGGCAACGCCGAATGCTGTCACTTCGGTGCTTGCCGATTACAGGGGATATGATACCCTTGGTGAGACCACGGTTATCTTCACCGCAGGTGTAGTATGCATTATGCTGTTAAGGAGGTTCAGGTGAAAGAGCGATATCCGGATGTAACCATAGAGACTGTCTGCAGGCTCCTTATCCCGCCTATCCAGCTGTTTGGCCTTTATGTCATTGCCCATGGACATTACAGCCCCGGAGGAGGGTTCCAGGGAGGATGCATTCTCGGCGCAAGTTTTATCATGATGTTTATCGCATATGATATCGGAGAGGTAAAGAGAAGGATGCGGGAAAAGCTTAATACAATACTCTGTGCAACCGGAGTACTGATATATGCGGGCATAGGCATTCTCTGCCTCGTTCTTGGAGCAAATTATCTGGATTACGGCATCCTCCACCAGATTCTTCCCGCATATCCCGCGAAGGCCAGGGCACTCGGAACGTTCGGGATCGAAATAGGCGTTGGCATTACCGTAATGTCCGTCATGATATCAATTTTTCTGAACATCGGCACAGCAGGCGAACACGAAGGAGAGCCGGAATAATGGATACCATGCAATTTATCATCGGCAAATTCAATTACTGGATATATATCGTGCTCATGATGATAGGGTTCTATGCCATGATCGCGAAGAGGAACCTCGTAAAAAAGATCGTCGGGATGAACATATTTCAGACGGCGATCATTCTCTTTTTTATCTCTACTTCATCCAAAAAGGGTGGAGCGACGATTCCTATCATTCAGGGCGGGCACGGGGATGCGGCAGGTCATGTCATTGATGCGGCACAGTATCTGAACCCCCTCCCTCATGTGCTCATGCTGACCGCCATCGTCGTTATGGTAAGCACCTTCGGCGTTGCGCTGGCGCTGTTAATTATGATCTACAGGGAATACAGAACTTTTGAGGAAGACGAAATATATGAAACTCTCGAAGTGATGAGGTTGAAGAAATGACGACTCAATCACCTGCACTATTGATTATAGTTCCTCTGATATCAGCGATCCTCTGCCTTCTGCTCGGGCTTATAAGAAGAGGACTCTGTTATCCCTTTGTCGTCGCTGTCCTGGGTGTTTCCGTAATTCTTTCCTTTGACGTCATGGGAACCGTCCTGAACGATGGGGTAATCCGTTACCGTCTTGGCGGGTGGGATCCGCCATGGGGCATCGAATACATGATAGATCATCTGAATGCATTCATAGCTATAATTATAGCGTCCATAAGTTTTGTTGTAGCAATATTCTCCAGGAAGAGCATTGAACACGAGCTTGCAAAAGGAAAGATCATCTACTTTTACACTATTTATCTCCTGCTCTTCACCGGGCTGATGGGAATTGTGGTCACGGGCGATGTCTTCAATATCTATGTCTTCCTGGAGATCGCTTCTCTTGCAGGGTATGCGCTTATAGCCATCGGGAGGGACCGGGCCGTTCTTGCAAGTTTTGAATACGTTGTTCTCGGAACGGTCGGAGCATGTTTTTACCTTCTTGGCGTCGGGTATCTTTACAGCGTCACCGGTTCACTGAACATAATGGACCTGACCCTGCGTCTTCCCGAACTCTATCATTCCAAAGTGATCCTTATAGCTTTTGCCTTTTTCATGGTGGGCCTTGCGCTCAAGATTGCGCTCTTCCCCCTCCACGTATGGCTGCCTGATGCATACACTTACGCCCCCTCTACCGTCAGCGCAATGGTTGCGGCAACCATGACGAAAGTCGGAGCGTATGTCATGATGCGCATTATGTTCACCCTCTTCGAGCCCTATTTCTCCATTAAGCTCCTGCCGGTTACAACAATACTCGGCTGGGTAGCCGCGGCGGCAATGATCTTCGGGTGCATACAGGCCCTTGCCCAGACAGACTTCAAGAGGGTCCTTTGCTACATCCTTATTGCCGAGGTCGGATATATAGTACTGGGCATCAGTGTCGGAAACCGTGCAGGGTTTACAGGGGCTGTTCTTCACATTCTGAACGATGCAGTCATGATGGCATGTCTCTTCATGATAGCCGGAGCCATATACTACAAAACAGGCATGAGGCATATCTATGAGTTTGCACATCTGCATAAAAAGATGCCCGTCACAGTGACCTGTCTTGTAATCGCTGCCATATCCGTCGTCGGGGTACCGCCGACCTGCGGCTTTTTCAGCAAATGGTACCTCGTTCTCGGCGCCATCGATGCTCGGCAGTGGTTCTTTGCGTTCCTTCTTCTGGCAAGCAGCCTGATGGTAGCCATAGTATTCTTTAAAATGATGCAGACAATATTTTTTGCACCTGCAGGAGAATCCGCCCATGCTCACATTGACGAGCCTCACAAAGAACATAAACATTCAAGAGACGAGGCACCGGCAAGCATGATGATCCCTATCTTCATTATGGTGGCGGGGATATTACTGCTCGGTATTTTCAGCGGTCAGATTGTTTCTACCGTCATACAATTTACTGTCCCGAAAGGATTTTAACAGGAGAGGATATGGAAGTAGTCAACTCAATTAGACCGATTTTGGCGATTGGCGTATCGCTGCTCGCAGCCTGCCTCATCCTGCTCACGGGGGAGCGGGCGAGGAACCTCAGGGAATTCTGGACAATTCTGGCCGCTGTTGTGAAATTCTCTATCGTGATGTCCATGGTTCCTTTTATCCTTGACGGGAAGGTCATCGAGTATACTGTCTTCACCATTGCGCCCGGCCTTTCCATCGGGTTCAAAGTCGATGCGCTCGGAATTTTCTTTGGGATACTCGCGTCGTTCCTCTGGATCATCACATCCTTTTACTCCATAGGCTATATGCGTTCGCTGAACGAACATGCACAGACGCGCTATTTTGCATGCTTTGCGATCGCACTCTCTGCTACCATGGGGGTCGCATTTTCTTCGAACATGTTCACCACATTTCTCTTCTATGAGGTTATCACTGTCTGTACGTATCCCCTTGTAGCCCACAAAGAAACTCCGGAGGCAATTAAAGGCGCCCGGAAATATCTGACGTACCTCCTGGGCACATCGATCGGTTTCCAGCTGTTTGCCATATTCATGACCTACAATATTACCGGAACGCTCGATTTCTCCCATCAGGGCATCTTCGGTGAAGCACGGGGAGTTGTGAGCGACACCATTATCATCGTTACGTTCATCCTATTCATGGCCGGCATAACAAAAGCTGCAATGATGCCATTCCACGGATGGCTTCCGGCTGCCATGGTGGCTCCTACCCCGGTCAGCGCCCTGCTCCATGCTGTGGCAGTCGTCAAAACGGGCGTATTCGTCGTCGTGAAGGTCGTGGTTCATCTCTTTGGAATCAATCTTCTCTGGGATATCGGCCTCGGCACGGCCCTTGCCTATTTTGCCTCTTTTACGATTGTCGCCGCTTCGGTCATTGCGCTGACTCAGGACAACCTGAAGGCGCGTCTCGCCTATTCCACAGTCAGCCAGCTTTCCTATGTCATTCTCGGAGTTGCCCTTCTGACTCCATCAGGAATCACGGGGAGCATCATGCACATTGTACTGCATGCCTTCGGCAAGATTACCCTCTTCTTTACCGCAGGCGCCATCTACGTTGCAGCGCACAAGACGAAGGTTAGCGAGCTCAACGGAATAGGAAGACAGATGCCCTTTACAATGGCTGCCTTTACCATCGGGGCTTTCTCCATGATCGGAATCCCTCCCTTCGGGGGCTTTATCAGCAAATGGTATTTGACCATGGGGGCAATAGAAGCAAACCAGCTCCCCATTATTCTTGTGCTTGTATCGAGCACGATACTTAACGCATGCTACTTCCTACCTATTGTTTACGCCGCATTTTTCAAGGAACCGGGTACAGCACACCATAATGCTCATGCGCCGGCGCATGGCGTGGCCTTCGCTGGAAGTCATAATCCTCACTCAGGGCATAAACTCCATGAAGCGCCCGCCATGATGGTAGTTCCCTTAATGCTCACGGCGCTCGGGACTATCGTACTGTTTTTTGCACCGGATTTCTTTCTCGATATAACAAAGATAGCCCTGGAGAACGTCACAGGAGGGAAATAACATGAAAGAAATACATGAAGAGAGTGGAGAACTGCAGGAACTCAAGCATGAACCTGTGCCGGGATACAGGACGGCTCTTCTCATTGCTCTTTTAATCGGGATGGCTTATCTTGCATTCATATTTAACACAGCAAAGTGATGAGAAACGGTCTTCATGAGAATCAATAGGGGGTAAGGAATGAAAAAAGAAAAAGAGCATTTTTTTGATAAACCGGGAAATTTCAAGAAATTCCTGGGCGGCTTTTTTATATCGCTCGTTTTACTCATTACTATCGATTTCTTTATTCATAAACATCCTTATTTTGCATGGGATGGATATCCATCTTTTTATGCAGCTTTTGGATTTGTGGCCTGTGTCGGGCTCGTCCTGGGAGCAAAGTATATCCTGCGCATAATTGTAAAAAGGAAAGAGGATTACTATGATTAACGCCATCCCTCCTGCGATAATATTTATCCTTGGCGCTTTTCTCATTCCGTTATTCAGGGGAAAACTCAGGTCGGCATACCTGCTCATTCTCCCCGTTATCGCTTTTCTGAATATTTTAAACATGCATGAAGGGGTCTACTGGACCGTCCGTTTTCTCGACTACACCATCATTTTCGGGAAAGTCGACAAGCTGAGCCTTGCCTTCGGATATATATTCATTATCGTGGCTTTTATTGCGAATCTTTACGCCCTTCGTGTGAAAGATCCCGGGCAGCATATGTCGGCATGCATCTATGCAGGGAGCGCGCTGGGCATCACTTTTGCGGGCGATCTTCTTACCCTTTTCATATTCTGGGAATTCATGGCTGTCTCTGCCGCTTATCTTATATGGGCCGGAAAAACAAAAGATTCTCATGCTGCAGGATTCAGGTATCTTCTGGTTCATCTTTTTGGGGGCCTCTGTCTTCTCATAGGAGCTGTTATTCACGTTCACGAAACTGGTTCCATTGAGTTCGGATATCTCGGTCTGAACGGATTGGCATCGTATTTCATATTCATCGGGTTCGGGATAAATGCCGCATTCCCTGTTCTCCACGCATGGTTGCCGGACGCCTATCCTGAATCAACCTTTTCAGGCACGGTATTTTTAAGCGCATACACTACCAAATCCGCCGTATATGTTCTGGCAAGGGCATTCCCGGGGACTGAAATCCTCATATGGATCGGCGCGGCAATGACAGCTTTCCCGATATTTTATGCCGTCATTGAGAATAATTTACGGAGAGTTCTTTCCTACAGCCTGATCAATCAGGTCGGTTTCATGGTGACCGGCATAGGCATAGGCACGGCGCTTTCTCTGAATGGAACGGTAGCCCATGCCTTTTCCCATATCCTGTACAAGGCATTACTTTTCATGTCCATGGGCGCTGTGTTGCACCAGACAGGGAAGATCAACGCTACGGATCTGGGCGGATTGTATAAAACCATGCCCTTAACGACCATATTCTGCATAGTGGGAGCTGCCTCGATATCCGGATTCCCCCTCACCAGCGGCTTTGTCAGCAAGTCCATGATCGTCAGCGCATCAGGGTATGGAGGAATGTATATCATATGGTTTCTTCTGATCTTTGCGTCAGCAGGTGTGTTTCACCACTCGGGAATCAAAATCCCGTTTTTCGCATTTTTCTCTCACGATTCAGGGATAAGGACGAAGGAGCCACCGCTCAACATGCTACTCGCAATGGGAATCGCCGCCTTTTTATGTATTTTTATCGGGGTCTTCCCCGGACCTCTCTACAGCATACTTCCGTATCCGGTCGATTATGTCCCATACACGGCAGCTCATGTTATGGAAATGCTTCAGCTGCTTTTCTTTTCAGCGCTGGCCTTTACTCTACTTATGCTGGCGGGCATATATCCGGCAGAAATCAGGGCTGTCAATCTCGATGCCGACTGGTTCTACAGGAAATTCGGGAGGGCATTTCTCTGGTTCTGCAATGTGCCTCTGACCGGATTCAGGCTTGCTGTGCAGAATTTTTCGTCAGGGGCGATAAAGTCTCTTGTGAAGTTCAGCTCGGACCCGCTCCTGATTCCCGAGATTATTATCAGATACACCCTTCTCAATTTCTATCAGATACTGTCGGCAATATCACCTTCGCAACATTTAAAGGAGAAGCGCGCTGCATTGGAGTTTAAAGCCAGCCGTCTTCAGAAGATAACCGAAAGCGGAAGGGTATACGGCGCTGACATGCCAAGAAGACCTATCGGGCTGGGGGTACTGCTTTCCTTCATATTTATCTTTATCTACGCTCTCATCTACTTGTTGTTTGTAAAGTGACAATCACATCAACGGGCTGGCCTTCCGGAGGAACCAGCCCGTCAATCTCACAACATCCCATCCGATAGCGCATCGAATACCTCTATCATCCTTACCAGTCCGACAAGCTTCTTCTTATTCTCCAAAACAGGCAGCAGGATCAAATCATTGCGGAGCATAATATACGCAGCTTTTTTTATGGAGTCATCAGGCTCAACAAAGTATTTTGCCGGCGCCTTAATTTCGCCGACCGGTTTTTCTGCAAGCCCTTTTGATTCCTTATCAAACAGGGTATCCAGTATATGGGATAAATCTTTTTCTTCTTTCTCCTGGCTTTTTGTCTTGGCGGCAGTTTTCAAAAACCTCGGGTCAAGGCCTTTCAGGATATCTGCTAATGTCAGTGTGCCCATAAGATTATACTTTTCATCAAAGACAAGGATTACCATAGGGTAAATATATTTTTTTGTATCGAGAAATGATGCCTTAAACATCCTGATAGCCTGGCTTATCGAAAACCAGTATGGGATATGAGGATATTCAAAGACGCCAACCATGATATCTTTTATCTTTTTATCACCCGGCATTTAAAAGCCTCCTTTCAGATAACTGAATAAAGTAACTTGTAACTTTTTCTTATTTTGAGTCTGTGTATAAACTCAGTGTATTTGTCATGCCCGCAACCCCGTCCCGAATGCTTTCGGGATAAGGGGGCGTCGGGCATCCTTTTGCAAAGTCATCTGAAAGATTCCGGACAAGCCGGAATGACAAACATACAAGCAAAAGGACAACTTTGCAAACAAACTCTTAAACAGGTCTTAGAAATTTTATACTTTCGATCCGGAATTTTCCATAAAAACTCCATGTTTTCCATACAAAATTGTAGCGACATACAAAATTGTAGCACTTTATAAATTTAATTTTCTTTTATTTCAGCAAGTTATAACTGGCACGGTTTTGGATATACATAAGTCAGGCTTCAAAAAAAGATTGCAAATAAACAGACAGTAGAAAATGAACAGCAAACAGGGCAAATACCAAATAAAAAGAAAGGAGATAAAAAAATGAAAAGGTTGAGAGCTTTAAGTTTGGTCTTGGTTTTAACAGTCTTGTCTTCAATAACTATTGTGTACGCAGAAGAGACAAAAACATCGGGATACGCATCGGTTGACGTAATGAGCAATTATGTCTGGAGAGGTCAGAAATTAAGTAACAGCGTGGTTGTTCAGCCTTCGGTTGGGATAACCTATGGAGTTTTTGGAGCTAACATATGGGCAAATTATGATTCCGATTCGAAGATTGATGAAGGTGACGGCCATGGTGAGTTTACAGAGACCGATTTGACATTGACCTATACACGCTCCAGGGATAATTGGACCTTTGGCGCAGGCTATATTTATTATGCCTTGAATAATGCGAATGATACGCAGGAATTTTATCTTTCAGTATCATACGACATCTTACTGAAACCTGCATTGACAGTATATTACGACTTTGATGAAGGCAATGGCGCATTTATAGTTGCTTCAATCGGTCATTCCTTCGAGGTTGCAAAAGGGATAAACTGGAACCTTGGCGCATCTGCAAGCTACAACATCAATAATAAGGTGATGGGCTTTGATAAAGACGGGGATGAGTTCAGCAATTTTTATAATGCCGAAATCTCTACATCATTGAATATGCCGGTTTGGAAGGCTGTCAGCATTACACCGAAGATCGCCTATTCCTTTCCTTTAAGCAATGATTCGGAAGATGCGATCAAAGCTATTAGTGATGATGGCAAGAAAGACATTTTTTATGGCGGGATCAATTTAACGTTGAACTTTTAAATCTGATGCATGTTCAGGACTTTACAATAATGACAAAACATAATTAAAAAATCCCTCCTTACCTCCCTTTTCCAAAGGGAGGATTTCCCCCTCTTTGGCAAAGAGGGGAGAGAGGAGATTTTCAGGTAAATGTCTATTCAATTATGAACCTATTAATAGCTTATGCCAGGAGATTTAACATGAAACGATTTACTGTATTGGTAATTTTTATCCTAACACTTATCAGCGGATTCGCTTTTGCAGGCGAGGCGGCGACTAACCCTCCTCCCCCTCCCGCAGCGGAGCAGGCAGCGCCTGCTCCTGCTGCACCAACAGTGGAGGCAGCGCCGGCAGCGCTAAAAATTGATACGGGGGATACTGCCTGGATGATCGTGGCAACTGCCTTTGTCATGCTCATGACCCTGCCGGGTCTGGCGCTATTTTATGGCGGACTGGCAAAGAGAAAAGACACTCTGAACACGATGGCAATGTCGTTTGTCACTTATTGCATCGTAAGTTTCCTATGGGTTGTTTATGGATTCTCTCTTGCCTTTGGAACAGATATCGGTGGCATCATTGGAAGCGCCGAAAAACTATTTCTATCAGGCGTCGGCGTAAACAGCATAAACGATCTCGCAAAGACGATACCTGAGTATATCTTTATTGTTTACCAGATGACATTTGCTGCAATAACCGTTGCATTGGCAAGCGGCGCGTATATCGAAAGGATAAAGTTCTCGGCATGGGTGATGTTTTCGATCCTCTGGATGACCCTGGTCTATGTGCCTGTAGCACACTGGGTATGGGGCGGCGGGTTCCTGGCTAAACTCGGGGCGCTGGACTTCGCAGGCGGCACAGTGGTCCATGTAAATGCCGGTATCGCAGCTCTAATAGGGGCATTGGTTTTAGGGAAAAGGCGTGAAGCGTCACTGAAACCAAGCAATCTCACGCTCGTTATCACCGGAGCCGGGCTTCTCTGGTTCGGTTGGTTCGGATTCAATGCAGGCTCTGCCCTTGCTGCAAACGGACTGGCAGGGACAGCTTTTATCAATACCAATACTGCAACAGCCATGGCTGCAATATCATGGATGTTTACTGAATGGATGCATACAAAGAGGCCGACTGTCCTCGGTCTTGCATCAGGGGCAGTTGCCGGTCTTGTTGCCATAACCCCTGCTGCCGGTTTTGTTAACATCACAGGCGCAATGATCATCGGGATCCTGGCCGGCATAGCGCCTTATTTTGCAGTTGCAAGCATTAAGCCAAAACTCGGTTATGATGATTCTCTCGACGCCTTTGGTATTCACGGGGTCGGTGGAATTCTCGGCGCGATACTTACAGGTATTTTTGCAGATCCTTCGATAAATGAACTGGGCACAGGGCTTCTCTACGGGAATCCCAAACAACTCCTGATACAGATTATCGCAGTTGGAGTAACTATGGTGTACAGCGCTGTCGCAACGCTGATTATCTTTGGGATCGTTAAAGTGATCACCGGCATCAGAGTACACGAGGAGCATGAGATAACCGGTCTCGATGAAAGCCAGCATGGTGAGAAGGCGTATAGCCTATGAAAAATTGCACTCATATCTCCCCCTCCCTTTTCGCCTCGGCGAATCCGCCTGAGTGCGGAGAGGGGAGGGGATTGAGGGGAGGGATGTATAAATAGACATAACAAAAAGGAGGAAGAGAAAATATGAAAAAGGTAGAGGCAATAATCAAACCCTTTAAATTGGATGAGGTAAAGGATGCCCTCGCAAAGATCGGCATCTACGGCATGACAGTCACAGAGGTAAAGGGATTCGGAAGGCAAAAAGGCCATGTTGAGGTCTACAGGGGTACAGAATATGAGGTATCTTTCATCCCCAAAATAAAAGTCGAGGTTGTTGTCCCTGATGCAATAATCGACAAGGTTATCTCGACAATCCTTGAAAAGGCAAACACCGGCAACATAGGCGACGGAAAGATATTCATCTTCTCACCCGAAGATGTAATACGTATAAGGACAGGTGAAAGAGGGGAAGCTGCAATTTAAAAAAACATAAGGAGGTAGTCAAATGACACCAAAAGAAGTAATGGACCTGGCGAAAAAAAACAATGTGAAGTTTATCAGACTCTGGTTCAGCGACATTCACGGACAGCTTAAGAGTTTCGCAGTACCTGTCGATGAACTCAAGTATGCCTTTGATGAGGGTATGGGCTTTGACGGTTCGTCCATTAAGGGTTTTGCGAGAATCGATGAGAGCGATATGATCGCAAGGCCTGACCCGAATACATTTGCAATACTTCCATGGAGACCCAAAGAAAAGGCGGTTGCAAGGATGTTCTGTGATATTTATGAACCTGACGGAACTCCTTATAAGGGAGACCCGAGGTATATTCTTAAAGTAAATCTCGAGAAGGCAAAACAGAAAGGGTTTACCTTCTATATAGGCCCCGAACTTGAGTATTTTTATTTCAAATCAGACAAAACCACAGATACGCTTGATGAAGGCGGTTATTTCGATTATCCCATGGATGCTGCAGAAGACCTCCGTCGTGATACAGTACTCGGCCTTGAATCCATGGGCATAAAGGTGGAGTATTCCCATCATGAGGTTGCTCATTCACAACATGAAATAGATTTGAGATATGATGAGGCCCTGAAAATGGCCGACATAGTAATGACCCACAGGGTGCTTGTTAAGGAGATAGCCAAACAGTATAATGTCTACGCTACCTTTATGCCCAAGCCTATATTCGGGCAGAACGGAAGCGGTATGCACACACATCAGTCCCTTTTTAAGGGCGACAAAAATTCCTTCTTCAATTCAAAAGATGAATACTATTTGTCGGATACGGGCAAGAAATACATCGCAGGAATTCTGACTCATATAAAGGAAATTACCCTTGTCCTTAACCAGTGGGTAAATTCTTATAAAAGACTTGTTCCCGGATATGAGGCGCCTGTATATATCTGCTGGGCAAGGAGGAACAGGTCAGCGCTTGTCAGGGTTCCTCTTTATAAACCCGGCAAGGAGAAGGCAACGCGTATAGAGCTTCGTTCACCGGACCCTTCATGCAATCCTTATCTTGCATTTGCATGCATGTTAAGCGCGGGACTCAAGGGTATAGAAAAAGGCTACCAGATCCCTGAACCTGTAGAGTTGGATGTATACCATCTTTCTGAAAAAGAGAGGGACAGTATGGGCATAAACCAGCTGCCCGGAAGTCTTATTGAGGCTATAGAATATGCTGAAAAGAGCGAGCTTCTGAGGGAAACCCTTGGTGAACATATATTTGAGCAGTTAATAGCAAGCAAGAAAATAGAATGGGATGGTTACCGGACAAAAGTTCACCCTTCGGAGATCGAGCAGTATCTGCCGGTTCTTTGAGTTAAGAACCCTGCGCCAAGAGCGCAGGGCGTAAAAGTTAAAAATATCATCCACTCCCTTGAGCAACTGTGATTTTTGTCAAGGGATTGGTGGTGTTGGGCAAGTTGAATAATCAGCTTGCCACGGGATTCGATTTTTCATTATTGAATTGAGAATGACCAATAACTTTCTCATACAGGCTG
>Ga0194126_10003950_pt1 | contig 22978 bp, 12 predicted proteins | sample TA2KigC150mmetaG_FD_148641 | JGI IMG/M metagenome (GOLD analysis project Ga0194126, IMG submission 148641) | Freshwater microbial communities from Lake Tanganyika, Tanzania - TA2015035 Kigoma Deep Cast 150m | ecosystem: Environmental > Aquatic > Freshwater > Lake | place: Tanzania: Lake... | reverse complement strand
AACCCGGGCAGTCGCCGCTCACAGGCGATAAACGCATAAACGCCGGAAGTGAACTTGCGGCTCTCCAAGCGCCAGAAGGGCGGTTTTAGTGAGGTCTGAAGTTGATCCGGCCGAACGCCTCGACGAGCACGTCCAGCGTCGATTCCGTCTCGCGAGCGGGGAGCGCCACTGTGGTCTGGCGGTGCCGCCGATCCAGCGTGCCAATCTTGGTGCCGTCCACAAGGACCAGCGCGTAATCGCGCACTTCCTCGAGCCGCAGTTGGTCGCCACGGCCAGCGGGTAGTTTGGTGGGGTCGATCGAGCATCTTCCGGAGGCCATCGAGCTGGACGGTCCAGCCATCCGACCGGTGATGCGGCCGGCCCCAGGCGTCGAACCAGCCGGCGTAATACTCGCTGCAGAAGAGTGGCTTGTCCGGCTGGACCTGGCGCAGCGCGGCGATCAGTGTGGCAGGATCGCCACTGAAACCAACCGCCATCAGCAACTCCGGGCTCATGGATCGGCCGAGCGTCCCGCTCATTTCGGAAGTGAACAACGGAACCTCGAATCCAGCCTCGCGCAGGGTCGCTGCTAGTGCCTCGAGGTACTGCCGATCCCGACCGAACCCGAGATATTCGTTCTCGACTTGGACCATGAGAATCGGACCACCGCGGGTGACTTGAAGTGGGGCAAGCTGTTCGCCTAGAGCCTTGAGATAACGGCGGGCGGGTTCGATGTTGCCCGGACTGCGTGTGCGCGGCCACATCTCGCTCTCCTTCAACAGCCACCACGGCAGACCGCCCATGTCCCATTCGGCGCAGACGTAGGGACCGGGCCGAAGCAGGACGTAGAGCCCTACGCGCTGGGCAGCCCGGCAGAACTCGGCGACGTCCGCGTCGCCGGAGAAATCGAATCTGCCCGGCTGCGGTTCATGCAGGTTCCAGAACACGTAGGTGCTGACGGTGTTCAGGCCCAGCGCCCGTAGCATCAGCAGGCGATGCGACCTGTACTCTCGCGGCACGCGGGCGCAGTGAAGTTCGCCCGAGTGGATCCAGAACCGCCTCCCGTGAATTGCAAACCCATTCGGGCGAGTCTCGAATCCAGAGCGAGCATCCTCCCCCACGCCCGCCCCAAGACTGCAAAGCAGGGGGATCCCTACGCGAACCAACTTATACCAATACACTCGCATTCTCTTCCGAGTTCAACCACGGCTCGCAGCGATCTCAGTCAGATCGCGGTTTAGCCATTTCTCGGCAAGAACTATCCATATCAGGCAGGTTACTTAGATATCACAATTTCGCAGGAGACTTGCGTTCGAACAAGTAGGACAGAAACAACTTTGTCTTCTCGTGTATTTCGCTCAAGGAAATGAACCGTGCCACTGCTGCAATTGCTTCTGTTCCTCTGCAAGTAGCGATCGCTACTAGCGTCTGGTGCGATGGTTTGCGGGGCACTGAATCCCACACGCCTTTTGGGCCTCCTTAGTCCAATCGTTGCAGTTATATTTCAGCTCATGGTAATGTCTGGTCAACGAATGAGCTTTTATGCATTCCCATATTTCTTCGTCCGATGCATCCGTGCCAAGCTTTTCTTTTCCAGAGCCATGAGTCAACTTATCCTTGGTTTTGCGGCACGGGCTGCAACTTCTCGGTTCTTCATCGAAAGGCTCGGGCCATGGACCTTGACCTTTGTCAGCAGATGGAAAACGCGCCCCTCGTGTATCGACCACCGTGCCTGAATCGTCAACGATCCGTAAGTAAGTATGCCCTTGCCAAAAGTTAGCCACTCCGACTTGACATTTCGTTAAACAGCCAGCCCCCTCGTCCAATTTAATGTCGCGCTGACAAACCTGAACATGCTTGCTTAGAGGCCTTTTGTCGACAGGGGGAGGAAGCGGCCAGTCCTTTCTTCCATCTGTGTCAATGTGTGAAATAGGGCGGTTCTGAACAAACAAATACAGATTAATCTGCTGGCGCGGCTCTATAGAGTTTTGAATGTGGTCAGGTTGCTCCCCAATCGGGTCTCTGTTTAGCGATCTGCCCGTGGTGGGATTGTAGTAGCGGTACCCGTAGTACAGGAGCCCGGATTCGTTATCCGTCCACTTCGTCGAGAACCGGAACGGGTTGGCATCGGCCAGGTCGCCCGTGGCGCGGACCGGTTCGGCAAACGGGCCGTATTCGTACCGGGCTTGCGTGGTGCCGTAGGCGGCGTTGACGAGCGCCGCGACGTTGCCGTTGCCGTCGTACGCGACAAAATGGACGCCGGTGGGCACGGTCTTGCCGTCGTAGGTCGTCTGCTGATTGTTCACCCAGAGCAGCCCGCCTACGCCGCCCGCCCCGGTCAGGCTCCCCGACAGGTCCGTGCCCCAGACGTACGTGCGCAAAGGCGTCTTGCTCCCGTTGAACTCGCAAACGACGTTCCAACCGTCGTAGAGGCAGATCGTGTCCATCTGCAACTGCCAGCCGCCGCTGTAGGTGTAGAACTGCTTGCGGATCCGGCGGCCTTGGTGGTCGTATTCGAACACCAGGCGCTGCCTGGCGCCGGCCGGGGAGTCCGAGTCGCGCCGCATCTCGATGAGTCGATTCTCCGCGTCCCACGTGTAGGCCCACCGGCCGTCGGCCGTCAGGTTCCCGTCATCGTCATGGCTGAACGCTTCGGACGCGGCCGGCACATACACCTTGCCGCTCTCGATCTGCCCGGCCCCGTATTGCGAGATCACCTGAACCGTCGGGTATTGCGCCGTGCTGTTCGGCACGTTCAACGGCCAGTGGAAGTATTCGCCCTTCCGATTGGCGGTATTGCCGTTCACCGTCACCCCCGCCGTCGGATTGGCGATGCCGGTCACATCCACGTACGGGGGCACCGTCCGAGTCGTGTACTGGTTGAGCCGGTTGGCGGTGTAATCGGAGACCGCCGAGGCGCGCCCGCTCGAGGTGCCTCGATTGCCGATGTCGTCGAACCGGTACTCGGACTGCTGGCCGGCCACCGGCGTCCCGTCCTGCCAGAACCGGCAACCGGAAACCACCTGACCGAGGCCGTCGTACTGATAGACGCTTCTCATCGACAACCCACCTAAGGTCCCTCCGGTGTGCGTTTCGGTCAAGGGTTGGTTGGCGTCGTTGTAGGTCCATTCCGTGGTGATGCCGTTCCGGATGACCTGGCGTTGCCGTCCGCGCCGGTCGTACGCGTAGCGCGTCTCGGGCGTCGAGGCCGGGTCGTTCGAGTAGATCACGCGGGCGAGGTCCCCATGTTGATCGACGCTGCTGCCGCCGGGCAAACCGTCGTCGTCGAAGCCGTAGTAGTAGGTGGTCACGATCCGCGGGCCGGCCTGTGGTCGGGCCCAGGTCCGGGTCTTGAGCCGTCCCCCCCCGGTGTAGGTGTAGTCCGGCCCAAGCGTGCCAGCCGTGCCGTCACCCGCGTTCGGGTAGTCCTTCGACTTCAACCAACCGCGGTAAGCGTCATAGCTCCAAGTGGTTGTGGCGGTGCCCGAGTTTTCCTTCAAATCCTGCCAAGTCTTCATCGTGCGCATCCGGCCCTGGTCGTCGTAGCTGTACTCGACGGGGTACGTCCTCGATCCGGAGGTCTTCTCCAGGAGGCCCGTCACATAATAGAGATTCGTACTGCTGGTTCCGTCCGGGTGCAAGTAGCCCGTGATCCGGGCGAGCGCATCGTAGAACGTGGTGGTGACCTGCGGTGCCTCACCGCCACCGGCCGATGGCGTGGTGAGAGTAGTGACTTGATCGCCGTTGTTGTAACCGTAGACCGTGGCGCCGTTGCGAGCGTCCGTCATCGAGTAGACCCGGCCGTGCGTGTCGTACGCGTAGGTGGTCTGGCTCACCTGGCCACCACTCGAGTTCTTCCGCGTGACGCTGGTCAGTCGGCCGTAGGAATAGGCGCTCACCTGGGTCGAGTTGTCAGGGTAGGTGACGGTGACCGTGTAGGCGCCGCTCCCATCCGGGGTTGTCCGGACAGTCGCCGTTGTCGCGGGAGTCGACTGATCGCGGTACGAGGTTTGCCAGGTCTTGAGCTCGTCTGTCGAGGTCTGGGTCATAGACACCAACGCGGTGGTCGAGTAGCCGTCGCTTGTGTAGACAGACGACTGAGATCGAGTGACATTGCTGGAGAAGGGCGCGGAGTGCGGAAGTGGCGGAACGCGGAACGGGGAGCGCGGAGTGCGGAGTAGGAGACTAAAGTACATCTGAACAGTGACGATGCAGGTTTGCGTTCGGCGGGTGGTTCTGGTTGGATGGGGGAAGGATGAAATCGTTGACTGAACATCTGTGGTTCGAAGTGCCGAAGCGGCGGGGGTTCGTGAATATCACCGACACGGTCGCGCAACTGGTGCGCAAGAGCGGCGTCCAAGAGGGGCTGGCCTTGGTGAACGCGATGCATATCACCGCCTCCGTCTTTATCAACGACGCGGAAAGCGGCCTCCTCCAGGATTACGAGGATTGGCTCGAGGAACTGGCGCCGCACGAGCCGACCTCGCACTACCGGCACAATCGCACCGGCGAAGACAACGCCGACGCGCACCTGAAACGGCAGATCATGGGCCGCGAGGTGGTGGTCGCGATCACGAAGGGGCAACTCGATTTCGGTCCCTGGGAACAGATCTTCTACGGCGAATTCGACGGGCGCCGGCGCAAGCGCGTCCTGGTGAAGATCCTGGGCGAATAGCCCGCTCGCCCCCGGCGCGAGCGCGCTCCTCGGCGCACCGGCTACCCGTGAGCACCGAGCAGCGGTAGGCGCACAGCTCCTCGCCGCTGGACGCAGGGCGCGCACGGCGAGCCTCGAGGTCCGAACGGCCGGACCCTGTGCGGCGGGTTGGGACTTCTACGCGGCTCGACCCCTTCTTGCCCCTCGACTTCGAGCACGGTTTGTGCTGTTATCCAGGAGTTCCGAAATCACTGAGGAACGCGTTGTTTTATGCGCCACATTCGAGTCTCGCCTCCCCTTCTGACCGCACTTCTGTCGTTGCTGGTGTATGGGCTGCCGATGATGGTCTGTGCGGCCGGGGGCGGCACGATCAACTTTAACAACCGCGTGCTGGTGGCCGGCATCGATGCGCCGGTGTTCGACGTGGACGGCGTGACCCGGCTCGAGGGATCCGCTTTCCTGGCTCAGCTCTACTGGGGTTTGGCCGATGAGACCCTCGTGCCGGTTGGGGCGGCGGTTCCGTTTCGGACGGGGGCGGGAGCGGGGTACGTGACCACGTACGACCCGCTGCGAACGATCGGGGCGGTGCCACCCGGCACGGAGGTGTTCGTCCAGATTCGCGTCTGGGAGACGTTGGGGGTCTACACGACGTTTGACGAGGTGGTTCAGTCCAACGCGAAGCACGGCATGTCGCCACTGCTCTTGGTCACAACCGGCGGTCCGTTGAACGATTGGCTGCCGCCCCGGCTGCCGGCGGACCTGGTCGGGCTCGAGAGCTTCCAGTTGGTGCAGGGGCCGTTGATCCTCCGTCAACCCGCGGGGACAACGGCGTATGTAGGTGAAGCCGTTACCTTCGACGTGTTCGTGGGCAGTCCGCCTCCCCTGGCCTACCAATGGCAAGTCGATGGCCGACCCATCGCAGGCGCCACCGGCCCCGAACTCGTGTTGCCAGCGGTCGCCCTTGCGGACGCGGGCAGCTATCGCGTGGTGGTGTCCGGCCCGACGGCCTCGAGCACGAGCGCCGCGGCCGTGCTCGTGGTGCATCCGGTCCCCGGCGGTGCCACCGTCCAGTTGAGCAACCGTGTGCCGGCCGCCGAGTTGGATGCGCCCGTGTACGACTTGGACGGCGTGACCAGACTGGCAGGCACCAATTACGTGGCGCAGCTTCTGGCCGGGCCCAACGGCTCGTCCCTCGCCGCGGTCGGTGCGCCGGTTCCGTTTCTCGGGGGTGCAGACGCCGGCTACTGGGCGGTGCCGGCCGAACCGTGGCGGACGATTCCCGGGGTGCCAGCCGGTGGACGCGCGTTCGTGCAGGTTCGCGTGTGGGACATCGCACGCGGCGCCACGTTCGAGGCCTCGCTGGCCGCCGGGGGCAAGGTCGGTCAATCGGACGTATTCGAGTTGGTCACGGGAGGTCTCGGATCGCCGTCACCGCTTCCGGCCGCGCTCGTTGGCTTGCGGTCTATCCGCCTCGAGCGCATTCCGGTGTTTGTGGTTCAACCCCGGCCGCAATCCGTGCTCTTGGGCAATCGGGCAACTAACATCGTCCACGTCGAGAGCGTCGGTCCGGCAGCGTTCCAGTGGCAACGGGACGAGGTGGACCTGCCTGGGCAGACCAACGCCACACTGCTCATCGCCAGCGTGCGGAGCAGTGACGCCGGCGCGTATCGAGTGGTAGCCCGTAACGCGACCGGTACCGCCTACAGCGACACCGCCGCGCTCGAGGTCGTTATCCCGACTTGGGGCGGGAGGGTCCGGTTCACGAACTGGGAGCCGGCCGTGGGGTTGGACGCCCCGGTGTACGACCTGGACGGCGTCACCCTGCTATCGGCGACCGGTTACGTGGTCCAGTTGTTCGCTGGTCCTACCTCCAACGCGCTCCTGGCCGCGACCCCGCCCATCCCCTTCGGCACCGGGCCGGCTCCGGGCTATTTCAGCGCGGGCACAAACGCGGCTGTCACGCTGTCCAACGTTGCGCCTGCCACGACCGCCTATCTCCAGGTCAAGGTCTGGGAGTGGACCGCTGGGCAAACATTCGCCGCCGCCGTGGCTGCGGGTGGCAAGTTCGGGACATCACCGGTGTTTACGGTGGTAACCGGCGGTTTTGGCGAGCCCCCAAGCCCGCCAGCGGACCTGGTCGGGCTCGAGATCTTCCGGCTCGAGCAACCGCCGGTGATCGTCCGGCAACCGGTCGGGGTCGTGTCCTACGAAGGCGAGACGATCGCGCTCGAGACGGAGGTCCGCAGCGCGGCGCCGGTCACTTACCGATGGGAGCGGGATGGGACGACCATCGCGGGCGCCGACTCCTGGCGATGGACTCGAGTGGGAGCCACACCGGCAGACTCGGGGACCTATCGCGTGGTGGTGGCCAACGCGACAGGCTCGAGTGCCAGTGCCGAGATCAACGTGTTGATCCTCCCGATCCCTGAAGGCGCAACCGTCCAGTTCAGCAACCGAATGCCGCAGGTCGGGTTGGACGCGCCCGTGTTCGACTTGGACGGCGTCACCCGGCTGGGCGGATCGAACTACGTTGCCCAACTCCGCGCGGGCACCAACCCCGACGAATTGCTACCGGTCGGAGCGACCGCTTTCTTTCTAAGCGGGACCGAAGCAGGTTATTGGGATGCTGGGACGGAACCTTGGCGGCGCATACCCGGCATGGACCCTGGTGGAACGGCTTTCGTCCAAGTGTACGTCTGGGATGCGACCCTGGGCGCCACTTACCAGGAGGCGGTGCTGGCGGGCGCTAAGGCGGGGCGCTCGGAGATTTTCCCCGTGGTCACCGGTGGATCCGGCTCGGCCTCACGGGCGCCCGCGCCCCTGACCGGCTTGAGCAGCTTCCGCTTGGGGCGCCGGCCCCACATCGTCGTGCCGCCTCGGGGCCTGGCGACCGGTTGGGGCGCGCCGATGAGCCTGTCGGTGCAAGCGGAGAGCGCCACGCCCATGACGTACCAATGGCGGTTCGAGTCGGCGCCGATCCCCGGCGCGACCAACGCCTCGCTCACGATCCTGGAAGTGTTAGCGGACGATGCCGGCTTCTATTCGGTGACGGTCAGCAATCTCACAGGCGCGACCACCACTGTCCCGGTCGAGGTGGTTGTGCATCCCTACTGGATGGGAACGGGCGGCACGGTCCGGTTCGACAACTCCGCTGAAGCGCTGCTGGGCGCCGGCGCACCGGTCTTCGGTCCGGGGGGAGTCAGTCCGCTGGCCGCAGCTGCGTGGCTGGCTCAGCTCTACGGCGGGTCGAGTGCGGACGACCTCATCCCGACGGGTCCGGCGCTGATCTTCGGCACGGGCGCGGCGGCCGGGTATGTGCTTCTGAGCGGACTGGACCCGACCCGAGCGGTCCCTGGAGTCCCACCCGGGGGTACGGGAACCGTGCAGATGCGGGTGTGGGAGGCGAGCGCCGGCACCACCTATGAACGCGCCCTGGCGGCCGGCGGACGGGTGGGCGCTTCGGAGATCCTGGTCCTGGCGACGGGTGGCGGTGGGGTGCCGTCCCAACCGCCGGTGCCGCTGGTTGGGCTCCGCAGTTTTCAGGTTCTCGGCGCTCCGGTGTTTGTCGAGCAGCCGTTGGGCGGAGCGTTCTACGAAGGGCAGGCCGTCCACCTCGAGGCGCGCGTGACCAGCCCAAGCCCTGCAAGCCTGCAATGGCAACGGGACGGCGTCGCCATCCCAGGCGCGACGCAGCCCCAGTTGGTGCTGCCGAACCTGCGGCCTGCGGACACGGGCAGCTACGGCGTGGTGGCGTCCAACGCCGCAGGGTCGAGTGCCTCCGCGCTCGCCAAAGTCGTGGGGGTGCCGGTGCCAGAGTCGGGCGCCATGGTGCATTTCAGCAACCGGTGGCCGCAGGGCGGTCTAGATGCGCCAGTGCTGGACTTCGACGGCCAGCGTCTGGCGGGTGATCGTTTTGTGGCTCAGCTTTACGCCGGCACGAGCCCAGCTCAACTGACAGCGGTGGGCCCGCCCGTCCCATTCGGCACCGGGCTCGAGGCCGGCTATTGGCAGCCCGGCCTCGAACCCTGGCGCGTGATCCCAGGTGCGGTCCCCGGCACCACCGTGTTGGTGGAGGTGCGGGTCTGGGAACGGCTACGGGGTAACACGTACGAAGAAGCGCAGGCCGCCTTCAGCCGAGTGGCGACCTCCCCGGTGCTCGAGGTGGTGAGCGGCGGACCAGGCGCACCCTCGGCTTGGCCGACGCCGTTGCTGGGCTTGCCCAGCCTGCGTCTGCGGGGACCGCCCCTGATCACAGCGCAACCGCAAAGCCAGACCGTGGCTTGGAAGACTGCGCTCGACCTCGAGGTAGGCGTCGCGAGCTTCGAGCCCGTGACTTACCAGTGGCGCTTCCAGAACGAAGACCTCCAAGGCGCCACCGAGCCAACGCTCACCATCCCCGAGGTGCACGGTTGGCACCTGGGCAACTACACCGTGCGAGTGGCCAACTCGTTCGGGGCGACGATCAGCCAACCCGCCGTCGTGCGGGTGGCGGGTGGGTCGAGCTGGGGTGGCACCATTCACTTCAACAATCGTGTGTTCGCCGCGGGCATCGACGCCCCGATTCTCGACGCGCAGGGCCGCCCGCTCGAGGGCACGGCTTGGCTGGCCGAGCTCTACGCCGGACCCACCGCCGACGATCTGGTGCCTACCGGTGGGCCAACCCATTTCCGCTCCGGATCGGCCGCCGGCTATTTCATCAGCAGCGTGCGCGTTGTGTCCGTGACGCCAGGAGCGCCGGCATACCTCCAGGTACGCGTCTGGGAGGCGGCCTATGGGAGCACCTTCGAGGAGGCGATGGCCGCTGGCGGCAGCCATGGCACGTCGAAGGTGGTCGTGGCTTCCACCGGCAATCCCACCGCAACGCCCCCCGGCCTCCCCGGCGACATGCTTGGCCTCGATGGTTTCCAGCTCGAGCGACTACCACAAATCGTCCGCCCCCCGGCGGGCGGCGTGTATTTCGTGGGCGACACCGCCACGCTCGAGGTGCTCGCCACGAGCACATCACCGTTGACCTACCAATGGGAGGTTGACGGCCTGCCCATCCGTGGCGCCATCGGCCCACAACTGAACCTGCCCAACCTCGAATTGGGTCATTCAGGTCGGTACCGCGTCTGGGTGCGCAACGCGGTAGGCAACGTGTCCACGACCGAAACGCTTCTGCTGGTCCGCACGGTCCCGGCACTCCCGACCCTCGAGTTCGCCAATCGCGTGCCGCGGGCAAACCTCGACGCCCCGGTGTTCGATGGGGATCGGATCACCCGCCTGAGCGGGCCTGGTTTCGTAGCCCAACTGCGCGCCGGACCCGATCGCGACCAACTCGAACCGCTGGGGCCAGTCGCACCTTTCGGGACCGGCGCCGATGCCGGCTACTGGCTGGCCGGCCTCGAGCCTTGGCGTGTGGTGCCGAGTGTGCCACCCGGCGTCGTCGCCTTCGCCCAAGTCTGCGTCTGGGAGCCAAGCCGCGGTCCGACCTGCGAGGCATCGTTGGCGGCGGGCGGACGGGTTGGGTGTTCAGAGGTCTTCAGCGTGACGACCGGCGGGGCTGGTTCGCCCCCGAACCGGCCTGCACCCCTCGCCGGCCTACGCAGCTTTCACCTGGATCGCATCCCACAGTTCCTCCGCCAACCGGTGGACTTGGTCGTGCTCACCAACCAAACCGTCACTTTCGGCGTCGAAGTGGTGAGCCTCACCCCTGTCCTCTATCAATGGCGCCTGGACGGCGCCGACATCCCCGGCGCCACCGCCCGCACGCTCGAGATCACCGAAGCCGTACCCACCGATGCCGGTCAATACAGCGTCTTGGTCGCCAACGCGCTGGGCAGCGCCCTCAGCCGTCCGGCGGCACTGACCGTGGTCGATCAGGCAGCGGTCGGCTTGGTCAACTTCAACAACCGGGTCACGGGCGCCGGGATTGACGCGAAGGTGTTGGCGGCCGACGGCCTCACCCCGCTGGCTGGCACCGCTTACCTGGCGCAGCTCTACGGCGGACTGAGTCCGGATGCGCTCGCGCCCCTGGGCGATCCCCTGCCCTTCCGCACCGGCGCCGCCGCAGGTTATACTGCCAGCACCGGCGCGGACCCGGTCCGGCAGGTGCCAGGGGCTGCGGCAGGCGGAGCGATCTACCTGCAAATGCGCGCCTGGGAATCGGCCTACGGCAACACGTACGAGCAAGCCCGCGCCAGCGGCGCTCAGACGGGCCAATCGACGATCGTGGCCGCAACCGCCAGTGGGGCGGGCGTGTTGCCTGTGGACCTGATCGGTCTGAACACGTTCAAGCTCGGCCCACCCGATCCGGCGATCGTGCAACAACCGTCTGACCTCTGGCTGTTCGAGGGGCGGGCTACCGCACTCGATGTGGTCACTGCCGCCGGCGCCGACCCGCTCGGCTACCAGTGGCAACGCTTGAGCGGCGCCGAGCAGTGGGAAGATCTGCCCGGCGCACAGTCGGCCACGCTGCCTCTGCTGGCGCGGGGCCCGGAGGCGGACGGCACCTACCGCGTGTTGGTCCAAGGACCCGGGTTCACTGTCCCGAGCCGGGCAGCTCGAGTCCAGGTCTTGCCCGCGCAACGAATCGGGCCCTTCGAGGGGCGTTTTCAAATCCCCATGCCTGCGGGCACGGGACCGCAGTACCAGATCGAGGCGACACCCGACCCGACCGAGCCGGTCGCATGGGAAGCCCTAGGAACAATCGACAGTCCGACGGCCCTGGTGGATTTCGTCGACGCCACCGCACCCGAACATCCGGCCCGATTCTACCGCGCGCGCAGCCAGACCAGCCCGACGACGGTCTCGGCGCAGGTGGTGGGCTTTGTGGATGTGTGGATTCCGACCGGTTATTCGTTGGTGGCGATGCCGCTGGAGGTAGCCGATCCGACCGTGGCAAGCCTATTGGCCGGCTTGCCCGACGGGACCATCGTCTACGCCTATGAACCAGCCCCAGCCAATCGGTACCGCATCAACGCCTTCGAGTTGGGCGAGTGGCAGTACCCAGACCAGAGCTTGGGCGTGGGCGAAGCGGTCTGGGTGCGGAACCCCGGCGCGCCGGTCCGACTCAGGCTGCAGGGGGCGGTGGCGGTGGGTGAAGCGACCGCGCTGCTGCCGGCGGGTTGGTCGTTGCGGGGCGGCCTGCTGCCGCAGGCGGGCGCCGTAGATGCGGTGCTGCGCTGTCCGGTGGCGGAGGGGGATATGGTGGCACGTTTCGAGGCGTTCGCGGAGGCGCCGCGGTTCGAGTTGCAGCGGTTTGAGAACGGGCGGTGGGAAAGCGGTCGGGCGCCGCGGTTGTCGCTGGGCGAGGGCTTTTGGATCTGGAAGAACGCGCCGGCCATTTGGACCCAGGCTCTGCCGTCCGGGCTGCCCTGAGGGTCAGGCGGTGCGGGGGCCGACGACTTCCTCAGCCACCGAACCGGGCGAAGAGTCGGCGGTAGGGCGCGCAGTCCTCTGCGCGCCGCCGTCGGCGAGGCGTTGTTCCTGCGCACGGACCAGGCCCTGTGGTGTCTGGCCGCCGCCGGGAGATGAGGCCGGGGCGTGGGTTGGACGTTGAACTCGGCCGTTGACAGCCCCCTCTCCTTTGTTAGCGTCCCTAACTTTCGCGGCGGTCAAGGCAGCGAAGATTTGAACCTGACAAAGCAAGCATTATGGCAAAAGCAACCAAGTCACTGAAATACGTCTACCTGTTCGGCAGCAAGAAAGCGGACGGGGACGGCTCGATGAAGCCGTTGCTCGGGGGCAAGGGCGCAAACCTCGCGGAGATGGGCCGGATCGGTCTGCCGGTGCCTCCGGGGTTCACCATCACCACCGAAGTCTGCACCTACTACTACGCCAATAAACGCAGTTACCCGAAGACGCTGGATCCGCAGGTCAAGGGGGGAGTGGCCTTCATCGAGAAGACCATGGGCACCAAGTTCGGCGATCGCACCGCCATGCCCCTGCTGGTCTCGGTTCGCTCCGGCGCGCGCGACTCGATGCCGGGCATGATGGATACGATCTTGAACCTGGGCCTCAACGACACCACCGTGCTGGCCCTGGTCAAGGCCACCCAAAACGAGCGGTTCGCCTGGGACTGTTACCGGCGCTTCGTCCAAATGTACGGCGACGTCGTCATGGGCGTCCAGAAGCGCGCCGGTGAAGATCATGAGCCCTTCGAGGTCGTCATCCACCACCTCAAGCACGAGCGCTACCACGAGGACATCGAGGACACCAAGCTGAGCGTGGGCGACCTCAAAGAGCTGGTCAACCGCTTCAAGGCGCTCATCCAGGAACGCACTGGCGCGCAGTTCCCGCAAGATCCGTGGCAGCAACTCTGGGGGGCGGTGGGCGCCGTCTTCGGCTCCTGGATGAACGACCGCGCCATCGTCTATCGTCGCAAGTACAACATCCCCTCCGAGTGGGGCACCGCCGTGAATGTCCAGGCCATGGTCTACGGCAATACCGGCGAGCAATCCGGGTCCGGCGTGGCCTTCACGCGCGACCCGGCCACCGGCGAGAAGGTGTTCTACCGGCGAGTTCCGATCAATGCCCAAGGCGAAGACGTGGTCGCCGGCATCCGGACACCCGAACCCGTCGCCCAGCTCAAGAATCATCTGCCGCGCGCCTTTGCCGAATTGGAACAGGTCCGCAAGACCCTCGAGTCGCACTTCAAGGACGTTCAGGACTTCGAGTTCACCATTCAAGACGGCAAGTTGTTCATGCTCCAGACCCGCAATGGCAAGCGCACCGGCGTGGCTGCGGTCCGGTTTGCCGTCGAGATGGAGAAGGAGAAACTCATCGATTGGAAGACGGCGATCCGCCGCGTTCCCGCCGACCAGATCGATCAGTTGCTGGCTCCGATCTTCGATCGCGCCGCCATCAAGACCGCCCGCTGCATCGCCAAAGGCCTCCCGGCCGGCCCAGGAGCCGCCTCGGGCCGCATCTACCTCAACGCCGACCGCGCGGCTGCCGCGGCCACCAAGGGCGAGAAGGTCTTGCTGGTGCGCAACGAGACGACGCCGGAAGACCTGCGCGGCATGATTGCCGCCGAAGGCATCCTGACCGCCAAGGGCGGCGTCAGTTCGCATGCCGCTCTGGTCGCCCGGCAGATGGGCAAAGTCTGCGTGTGCGGCGCGGCCGCGCTGCAAATCGACTACGGCGCCAAGACGCTGACGGTCGACTCGGTGAGTTACCACGAAGGCGATTACATCTCGATCAACGGCACGGCTGGCGAGGTCTATCCTGGCGAGATCAAGACCGCCGCCTCGGAGGTGGTTCAGGTCTTGGTCGAGCGGTCGCTCGATCCCAAGGAAAGCCCGACCTACCAGATGTTCGGCAAGCTCATGGACTGGTGCGCCAAAGTCTCTCGGCTCGAGGTCCGCACCAACGCGGATAATCCGGAACAGACCGCCAACGCCCTGGCCTTTGGCGCCACCGGGATCGGCCTGTGCCGCACCGAGCACATGTTCTTCGAGGGTAACCGCATCGACGCCATGCGCGAGATGATCCTCGCGGAGAACCTGGCCGACCGCAAAAAGGCCCTGATGAAGCTCCTGCCCTATCAGCAGGGCGACTTCGCCGGCATCTTCCGCGAACTGAAAGGCTACCCGGCCACCATTCGGTTCCTGGATCCGCCGCTGCACGAGTTCCTGCCGCATGACCTGGCTGCGCAACAGGATTTGGCGGCCAAGATGGGTGTGCCGGTCGAGAAGATCCAGCAGCGGGTGAAGGAACTGCACGAGTTCAACCCCATGCTCGGCTTTCGCGGCTGTCGCTTGGGGATCGTCTACGCCGAGATCTCCGAGATGCAAGCCCGTGCCGTGTTCGAAGCCGCCGCGGAAGTCCAAAAGGCCGGCATCAAGGTCAAACCCGAGATCATGATCCCGCTCGTCGGGTTCAAGAAAGAACTCGACCTCCAAGTCGAGACCGTCCACCGCGTCGCCCAAGAGGTCATGCAGGAGCGAGGCGTCAAACTCAATTACCTGGTCGGCACCATGATCGAAGTGCCGCGCGGCGCCCTCACGGCGGATGAAATCGCCCAGACCGCTCAGTTCTTCAGCTTCGGCACCAACGACCTCACCCAGACCTGCCTGGGCATGAGCCGCGACGATTCCGGCTCGTTCCTCCCGCCGTATCAAGAGCTCGAGATCGTGAAGAAAAACCCCTTCGCCTCGATCGACCAACCCGGCGTCGGCCAACTCATGAAGCTCGCCGTCGACAAGGGCCGCGCCACCCGCTCGGACCTTAAGTTGGGCATTTGTGGCGAACACGGCGGCGACCCTGACTCGGTCAAGTTCTGCCACCGACTCGGTCTCACCTATGTGAGTTGCTCGCCCTTCCGGGTGCCGGTGGCGCGGTTGGCGGCAGCCCAGGCCGCCCTCGAGGAGGCCGCGCAGGCCGCGGCCAAGAAGTCTGCCCCTGGCAAAGCCAAGAAGAAGTAGCCTTTACGCCCGCTCGGGGCCGGTCTCCGGTAGCCCGAGCGGGAGCCTCTAGAACATTGCGACTCAACACAGGCCGCCTCGGCTACCAACCGAGGCGGCCTGTTATGTTCTGCTGGCCAAACTCACGCCAACCGCTACGCTGGCTCGCGGCTTGACCATGAATGCCCCATCCCATTCTGGGAGACCACTTCGCACGAAAGGTAGGGCGGCCTGTCCCCAGGCCGCCGCCGGCGCGGTGGGGACACCGCGCCCTGCCGCCTTTCGGGGTAACCGTTTCCTGGCCTTGACCTTGATCTTGCCAGCCATGCTAACCGCCTCGCTCAGGGCGGGCGAGCCTGCCCCCATTGCGCTCATCCTCCGCAACCAACAGGAATATCTCCCCGGCCGGGACCTCGAGACGCACGCCGGGATTGCCGTCAAGCCCTTGCCCAACCAGGACGACTGGGTCGCCTGTGCGCAGGACCGCTGCGCCCGCCTGTCCGGCATCCGCCGCGAAGGCGACCTGATCCTGGTGCCCTTGACCAACCTCACGCGGGCCCTGGCCCTAACAGCGACGCGGTCGGCCGACGCCCGTGCGGTCGTGCTCGAGTTCGCCCCGCAAACCGGACTGGGCGCCTCGCCAGTGGCGGAGGTGGGCCAACTCGTGCCCGACCTGCTGCTGCGCGGCCTCGGGGGCGAGCCGATTTCTCTGCGCGCGTTTCGCGGCCGGCGGGTCTTGATCAACAGTTGGGCCAGTTGGTGAGGGTGCCGCAACGATCTGCCGGTCTGGCAGACTTTCTACCAAAAGCATCGCGGCCCAACCTTCGAGCTCCTGTCCATCGCGGCGGACGTCCAAGGCCCAGCCGTCGTGCGCCCCTACACGGACCTGCACCGGGCAACCTTCCCCGTCGCCGTCGATGCGGTAGATGCGTTTGGCCGCGCCTTTGGCCTGGCGGCGGTGCCGGTCAGTTACCTGATCGATGAATTGGGCATCATCCGCCTCCGGGGCGGTGGACCGCAGCCTGCCTTCCTCGAGGCCGTCGAGCACGTGTTGGCCGAACCGCTGGCGACCGTGGCCTCTCCCCCACGCAAGGTTCCGCCAGCCCAGTCCCAGTCCATCGAGGCCTTAAGGGCCCGGCTGCAGGAGCAACCCGACGATCGTGCCGCCAGCCTCGAGTTGGCCCAACGCCTTAGCCAGGAAGGGAGGCGCGAAGAGGCGATCGCCTGCCTCGAGGCAGTCGCGCGCAGGCATCCTGCGGATGGCGCGGTCCTTTTCGCGTGGGGCTTGGCACTGCTCGAGGCCGGGCACCGAGACCGCGCGTTGGCCCAGTTCAAAGCCGCGCGCGACCTCGAGCCCGCCAACTGGCGCATCCGCAAACAGATCTGGGCGATCGAACACCCGGACAAGTTCTACACCGGCCGTTCCCCCGACTACGACTGGCAGAAACAACAGTTGCGCCTCGAGCAAGCGCAACCCTAACCGCGTCGGTCAGGCTCCAAGCGGAGCGGAGGGGCGCCCATCAACCGGGGCGCTGGGCGCAACCCAGCATCTCCTCGAGGCAACCGCCCACCTCCGGCAGGGCTTCGGGATTCAGCCACGCTCGCCGCACCCAGAAACCGGCGATGGTGTGAGCGGCTACCGTCTCCGCGTCCCGGGCGAACTCGACCAGCAGTTCGCCCTCGCGCCGATAGAACCGGTGCGCCAAGGTTTCAGGATCGAGCACCCAGTATTCGCCCACGCCGTGCTCCTCGTACGCGGCGAACTTCGGGCCCACGTCGCGATCGGCGGTGTTGGGTGACAGGGCCTCCACCACCAGGGTGGGCGCGAAGGGGGCATGGGTCGGTCGCAGGCCCGCCACCTGTGCGTTGGTGAAAAAGGCCAGGTCCGGCAGGAACACGTTCCGCGAGCTCAGACGCACGGCGACCACCTCGCGGTGCAGCTCTCCCAGCCGCCTCCGTTCAAGGTAATTGCGCAGCAGATGATCGAGGAAATTGAGTGACCTGGCGTGGCGCAGATTCACGGGCGAATGCCTAGCCTTCTCCCCGTCGATCAAGTCCGCGTGAATCCCAGGTTCCAGCCAGTCCAGGAATTCATCGGCCGTCCAGAGCGGGCGCTCCACGACGTTGTCGATGGACACGATGGTCGGCACTCGCGCACCCTAGTCGTCCTCTCAGCCAGCGTCAACGCTCGGCCGCCCAACGACCGCCCAGCCGCGGACCGCCCCACGGCACGCGGACCCGCCTGTGGCAACCGCCCGGCAGTTCCCTCGGTTCGATTGGGCTCAGTCCTCGAGGTACCAAAACGAATGCAGGACCCGGTTGCGCGCGTCGATCGCCCAGAGTTGCTTGAATGCCACACGCTCGACGTGCCCGTCCAACAAGGTCAGGTTGGCACCGTTGTTGTGCACCGTCGGTCGGCCGGAGTTGAACGGCGTGTCCGGATACTGCGGCATCGTGTCCACTTGACCGTCCCCGTTCATGTCGAGTGTGAATCGATAGTTCGCTTCCACCGGCGAGTACACGTAGTGCGTGATCGTGTCCATGTACATCAACGCGTCCGTCGGCTGCCGAATCCGCCCCACGCGCAGCGGCGGCGTCCGGTCGCCATAATAAAACGGCCCACTGAGCGGATCGCCGTAGGCGCCGAAATTGGCGCCAATCCAGCAGTTCCAATTCGTCGAACGCGTCGTCGCCCGCGAAAACGGCACCGGCCCGATGCCGCCGCCCGGGCACTTGCGCAGGTCGTCGTGGTAGATCCGGGTTTGGGTGAAGAGCTTGCCTTCCTCCATCTGCTGGGCGACGTAGGGAGCCAGTTTGGCGTGCCAAAAGGCCTTGGTGTAGTCGGTCGACAGATCGCCAAAGAGCGGCAGCAAATCGTTGAAGTCGCCCAAGTACATGTGCGTCGCAAAACCCCAGTTCCGCATGTTCGACGCGCACTTGACGGCTTGGGCCTTGGCCTTGGCTTTGCCCAAGGCTGGCAGCAACAACCCCGCTAGAATCGCAATGATGGCGATCACCACCAACAACTCGATCAGGGTGAACCCGCTGCCGCCAACCCGCGAGCGGCGCGCGGTCCGATCGCCTTCACACACCTCGTGCTCTCTCATACAACGCCTGTGATAGATCGGGCGAAGATCGGCGCCACCCTACTTGATCCGGCGCCGCCGGACAAGCTCACAAAGCTCGTGCCCCGTGGCATCGGCCGCCGCGATTGGCCTCATGCGCCAGAGAGCCGCTGCGCTGCGGTGAGCTGACGGCGAGACCGTGTTGAGGATTCTGGCCGGGAGAATGATCGACATTGGCGAGATAAAGTGCCACGCGCCGAGTTCGTCATGAAAGCGACCCGCTGCTCTCTCTCTCTCTGCGTGTGTGTCGATGTCTGGCCTAGTGGCGGGCCGTGGGCTGGGCAAACCAGAGACCCTCGAGGATGTCGCATGTGCCAATCGGGCTGTTCCTCGCAAGCAGATAGTTATTGAGACCCCCGAGTTCCTCGATGGGGTCGCGATTTAGCCACCTGCCGGTCGTCGGATTGTCGTACCGATAGCCGTAGTACAGCAGCCCGGATTCGTTCTCGGTCCACTTAGTGGAGAAGCGGAACGGGTTGGCGTCGGCGAGGTCTCCCGTCGTGCGGATGGGCTCGGCGAAGGGGCCGTATTCGTAACGGGCTTGGGTGATGCCGGAGGCGGCGTTGACGAGGGCTGCGACGTTGCCGTTGCCGTCGTAGGCGACGAAATGGACCCCGGTGGGCTGGCTCTTGCCCGCATAGGTCGTCTGGTAGTTGTTGACCCAGAGCAGGCCGCCGACACCGCCGGCGCCGGACAGGGTGCCCGAGAGGTCCGTGCCCCAGACGTACGTCCGCAGCCGGTTCTTGCCCGCATCGAGCTCGCAGATCAGGTTCCAACCGTCGTAGAGAAACAGGCAGGTCACGATCGGGGTCGCGATCGAGGCCGTCTCGAAGTAGCGCTTGGCGATCCGGCGGCCGCGGTGGTCGTATTCGAAGGTGAGCTTCTCGAAAAGCCGCATCTGCTGGGCGACCGGATCCCACACCTTGGCCGTGTCGGTGCCCAGGAACCGCTTCACCATCTTCACCAGCCGGTTTTCGCCGTCCCAGGTGTAGGTCCAGCGACCGTCTTGCGTGAGGTTGCCGTCCGTGTCGTGCAGGAAGACCTCGCTGCTGGCCGGCACGAAGATGTCGCCGCGTTCGGTCTGCCCGGCCCCGTACTGCGAGCTGACCTCGACGGTCGGATACTGTGGTGAACCGTTCGGCACGTTCAACGGCCAATGGAAGTACTCACCCTTCCGATTGGCGGTGTTGCCGTTCACCTTTACGTCAGCCGTCGGATTGGCGATGCCGGTCACATCCACGTAGGGCGCCACGGTCCGGCTCCAGTACTGGTTGAGGGGGTTTGCGGTGTAATCTGAGACCGCCGAGGCGCGGCCACCGGTGGTGTCTCGATTGCCGATGTCGTCGAACCGGTACTCGAACTGTTGGCCGGCCACCGGTGTCCCGTCCTGCCAGAAGCGGCAGCCAGAGATCACCTGGCCAAGGCGATCATACTGGTAAACCCAGTAGGAACCGTCCTGGAGGGTCGCCCGCGTGCGCTGGTTGGCCTGGTTGTACTGGCTCATCGACAACCCGTTCAAGGTCCCCCCGCTGTGCGCCTCGGTCAAGGGTTGGTTGGCGTCGTTGTAGGTGAAGCTCGAGTAGTCGATCCGGGTACCATCGTTCATCGCCGGACCGCTCACACCGTACGGGTGCCGCTCGGCCTTGTCGAGCCGGCCGCGGCGGTCGTAGATGTACTTCACCCCCAACATACTCGAGGGGTCGTTGCCGTAGGCCTCCGTCTCGAGATCCCCGGCGGCGTTGTAGGTGTACGTGGTCTGAACTGCCCGGTCCCACGTGCGCGTCCAGAGGCGACTGCCTGGGGTGTAGGTGTAGACGGGGCCGCTGCCTGCCAGGACCTGGCCCGAGCCCGGGTGCGGGTAGTCCTTGGACTTGAGCAGGCCGCGGTTGTCGTAGTTCCACTGGGTGAGGGCCCAACCGGTGTCTTCGCGGTAATCCTGCCAGGTCTTCATCTGGCGCATACGGCGCTGGGTGTCGTAGGCGTACTCGACGGGGTAGGTGCGTGAGCCCCAGGTAATCTGCAGCAGGCCGCCTGGGTGGTACAGATTGCCCACGGTCGTGCCGTCGGGGTACTGGATGGCGCTGACTTGACCCAGGGTATCGTAGTACGTGGTCGTGAGCTGGGCGGGCTCGCCGGGGCTTGGGGCGGGCGTGGTCGTGCTGGCGATCTGGTCGGCGGCGTTGTAGGTGTAGCCGGTCGTGCCGTTGCGGGCATCGGTGACGGTGTTCTGGCGGCCGAAGGCGTCATAGCCGTAGAGGGTTTGGCCGAGTTGAGCGCCGGGAGTCGAGGCGTCCAGATGCGTGACGGATTGGAGCCGGCCGTCCTGGTAGACAGTGACCGTCTTCGTGCCGTCCGGGGTGGTGCGGGTGAGGGTGCGTTTGCGGTTGGGGCGGTCGAGGACGGTTGCCTCGTGCGTGGTGACGGGTGTACCGACAACGCGGTAGACGGTCTGCCAGCTCTGCTGCTGGTCGGTCGAGACTTCGGGCATCGAGAGGCGCGGATGAGTGTCCACGCCGGGCGTCGTCCAGACGAAGGTCTCGGTGCGGACCAGATCGATCTGGCGGGGGTTCTGCGCGTCGCCAGCGGGGAGGACGGTCGTTTGGGTGCGGGTGATGCGGCCGGCTGGTTGAGATTCTCACCGGCGTACATCCGTGAACCTGTTGGACTCGATCGCGCGCCCGCGCCAATGGGCGCAGCTTGACGGAGGAACGCATGTCCGGCATGGTAAGGAGGCTTGAAGCCACCGACGATATTTCACGACACGACGCACGCGGGCAAACGTCGTGCGGAACGTGGGTTGACCGTGGCGGCTATGCAAGAGGTGGTGCGCAACCCGTCGCGCCGGGTGCGGCACCGGCGCGGTGAGCATGGCGGGTTCGTTTATGAGTTCTCCCGCAGCAGCAGTGCTGGCAGGCTCATTGTGGTCGCGGAAGTGAAACAGCACGAGTGCTGGCTCATCACAGGTTGGAGAGAATGATATGAAATCTGGGCACACCGACATCATGATGGTGAACTGCAAAACACCGCCCACGGTGGAGATTGACACCAAAGCGTCGGCGGCATACGTCCGTTTCAAACGGGCGAAGATCGCGCGAACGCTGCGCCACAGGGCGAAGTGGCCAATCGTCACGATTGATGTGGACGCCCGCGGGCAGGTGGTGGGCCTGGAGTTGGTGGGCGTCAAGAAGTTCAATCTGGGCTATCTGCTCGAGCAAGCTTCTGTGAAGGCGACGCCCGATTCCCTTGACCGGGTGAACTACGTTTCCGCTGAAGGCCACTTGTCTCCTGCCTGACGTTCGCCGAGGGCTGGCGGCGGCATTTGCACTACGGGTTCAGCGGGGCAGAAGTGGATCACATTGCACGCGGCGCGTACCCTCCAACACCAATCTGCCTTACGGGTCCACGCTGTCTGAAGACGCAGCAGATGTCGTCAGGCAGATAGGCCCCCATGCGGGCTGAGCGCCGCGGGAATGGGGTCCTGGGGTTCAGGCAATGGTGTGGGCAGCCGTTAGCAAGGTGGTTGGGCGGCCCCAGGGACCACCTGAAGCGCATGCGTGATCTGCGACAACTGGACGAGCAGGTGGAAGCTGATTGGTCTCATGGCCTCTCGACGCCCCGAGGTTCATGGACTTAGCCCGTCTTCGCGACCGCGCCTGTCTTGCCCAGCGAAAGCGCTCCATCGCATCCAATCCCGGCCTTCCGAGGTGTCTCTAGCCCACTTCACGAAGGCGTCCGCACCCGCTCCCAACAGCGGTTGGAGCATATCCCACGCCTGCTCAAAGCCTACGGACCGGACCAGGTCACGAATGCACGCCGCATCCACTACTGCTCCGCGATAAGCTCGCTCGACCGAGTGGGGGTTGTCATGGTAGCCAGCGAGCATCTGGTCCGCCTCAGGGCGACCGGACCACGCCAGCCCTTTAATCGCTGCCCCCACAAGGCAGCGCAGCGTAAATGGTTCGTCCCGATCCCCCGGACTGGTCCACAGAGTGACCCAACGCCAATAGGCAGGCTCACGCGCCTGTTCGAGGAATCTCACAGCCTCCTGGTGACGCCGAGCGGTCACACCGAGACAAACCACGGTTGCACTCAGAGCCCAGTTCTCGTCGGCAGTCAAATGCCTGCTGACGTAGTCATGGGTCAGAACCTGCGTGAACGCCTCGACGACATCGCCGTTGCCACCAAAGGCAAGCAGACGGATCAGCGTCAGCTTGTTCGTCGGACTGCCGGGCTCCCGCAACCGCCGAATCGCCTCCTTCTGTGTCTTTGCATCGAGCAATGGGACCTCCCAAGGGCGAAGGCGACGCGCGCCAGTCCCAGGGGCATGACTGAGTAGTTCCAGCAGCCCCGGTCCCTGCAGACTCTGCTGAGCCTGCGGTTCCACCTGCCGCAACGAGCGCCGGTCGATGACCTGCCAGCGCTTGAACACGGGCACCGCTTGCGCTTCGGCGCCCCACCCGAAGGCCCGGCCCGGCGCAAGGCGATACTACCCGAACTCGAGCTGCTCGTCGATGGCCTCGGGCTCGGTTTGACCGGGGGGCTGGGCTTGAGTTCGGCGAAGAGAACGCTCTGGCCAGTGGTGGGGTCATAGAAGCTCAGGCCCAAGACGCGGCTGCGGAAGCGTTGGCCGTCGGCGGTGAGCACGTCGATCTCCTCATCGGTGGACAATGGGCTGGGCCAGAGGACCTTGCAGGGGCCTTGTTGGGCTACGGCGCCTTTCTGGAACAGCTCGATGCGTTCCTTGGTCTCGAACCACTGCTCGCCTTGGTTGTAATGCATCCCGGCGGCGAGTTCGGTGTAGGAGTGCTTTGACTCGACTCGGTCAACGAGCGCCC
>Ga0194126_10003947_pt1 | contig 22993 bp, 14 predicted proteins | sample TA2KigC150mmetaG_FD_148641 | JGI IMG/M metagenome (GOLD analysis project Ga0194126, IMG submission 148641) | Freshwater microbial communities from Lake Tanganyika, Tanzania - TA2015035 Kigoma Deep Cast 150m | ecosystem: Environmental > Aquatic > Freshwater > Lake | place: Tanzania: Lake... | reverse complement strand
CGACCCAAGCCCCCAGCCCGCCAGGATCCCCACCCCCACCATCCGTTGAGCCCAACCCGACCGGACCCCAACCCTCCGCCACCACGCATCCAGCCTCCGCGGTCGGCGCGGCCAATGTCTAGCTACAGTAACTTTCATAATGTTGCAAATGAATAGTGGACCTTCGCCTCCGAGTCAAATCCCGCCGCGCCCAGCCCCCTCGCCCCTCCCGACCCTGACTACCGACCCGCCACACGCAGACTCCCTGGCCCCGTCCGAATCCTTGGCGAGGCGTTTGCCGCCCGCTGCGCTAGGTGACATCCGGAAGACTCCTTGCGGGGCGCGGGGCGTCGAACCCAGTGGGACTTGACCGCCGGCGAGCGCGGTTGCGACTTGTCCGCCTGCCCGGCTTAGGCTACAGATGCGCCGCGTGATTCCGCCGACTCCCGACCGAGCGAGGCAGCGCCTCAAGCCGGAGCCTGGGCGTCCCGCCCGCGACCCTGCGGGAAGATCCCCCCTGCGCCATGAAGCCTGACGCGCCGACGCGGCTTTGGGGCCTGGTGCGGCGCCGGCCGACTTGGCGGCCAACCTGGCGCGGGTGGTTGGTCCTGGTAGCCCTGTGTTTCGCTTCCGTTGCCGCGGGCGTCCGGCTCGCCTACCCCTTCCTCGCCGTGAGCGACCCGGTGCCGGGCGGCGTCCTGGTGGTCGAGGGTTGGGCGCCGGACTACGTGATCGAGGCCGCCCTGACCGAGTACCGCACACAGCGCTACCACAAGCTCTACGTCACCGGCGGCCCGCTCGAACGAGGCGCCCCCCTCTCCGAGTATCGCACCTATGCCGAGCTGGGCGCGGCCTCGCTCCGCAAACTGGGCGCGCCGCCCTCAGCCGTGCAACCGGTGCCGGCACCCGAAGTGCGCCAGGACCGGACCTATGCCTGCGCCGTGGCGCTCCGCCATTGGCTGCTCGAACACGGTCCGATGCCGGACAAGGTCAACGTGATCTCCCTGGGACCGCACGCGCGGCGTACCCGGCTCATGTTCGCCCAAGGACTCCTGCGGCAAGCGCCCGTGGGCATCGTGGCCGTCGAAAGCCGCGAATACGACCCGGCGCGTTGGTGGGCCTCGAGCCAGGGCGTCCGCGTCGTGCTCAACGAACTCATCGCCTACGCCTACGTCCGCCTGGCGTTCAGCCCCCAGGCCTACTAGCCTGCTCGGATCCGAACCCTGTGCCAACGGAGCGCGGGCACGTGCCAACGGAGCGCGGGCATCCTGCCCGCGTCGGGAGTTTGGCAAAACTCGAGCGCGGCCATCTGCTAACGGAGCGCGGGCATCTTGCCCGCGTCGGGAGTCTGGCAAAACTCGAGCGCGGCCATCTGCCAACGGAGCGCGGGCATCTTGCCCGCGTCGGGAGTTTGGCAAAACTCGAGCGCGGCCATCTGCTAACGGAGCGCGGGCATCTTGCCCGCGTCGGGAGTTTGGCAAAACTCGAGCGCGGCCATCTGCTAACGGAGCGCGGGCATCTTGCCCGCGTCGGGAGCTTGGCAAAACTCGAGCGCGGCCATCTGCTAACGGAGCGCGGGCATCTTGCCCGCGAAACGACTCATGAGCCACCGAAACGTACTACCCACCGAGGGTAGGGCGCGCAGTCCTCTGCGCGCCGCGGCTTGCTGTGTCCACAGTCGTTTACGGCGCGCAGAGGACTGCGCGCCCTACCTGCAATGTGTCGTCTATCCCGACCTCTCATCAGTAAGCCGCCCCCTAAAAGTTGAGCCGCAACCGGACCACCAAGGTGCGCTCACGCGGCAGGTCCGCATAAGGTGTCAAGGGACTCAGCCGGTAGTCTTGGTCGAAGAAATTCAGCACGCCCAACGCCACCTCGGCCTGCCGCCGCGCGAAACGGTAGCCGGCCAACAAGTTGAACTGCCAAAAATCGTCGCCCGCCTGCAGGCTCAAGTCGCCTTGATTGCTCTGCCGATTCCACACTGCCTGCCCGCGGGCGAACCAGCCCGCGCGATGGTTCAGCGTGGTCTGCAGGCTGACCTGATGCAGCACGCTCTCGAGCGCGCGTTGCGGTTGGTAAGCGCCCGTAAACACCGTGTCCGGCACCTCGGGTAGGCTGGTTGCCAACTCCGACTGCGTCAGCCGATAGCGCGCACCTAACGCCACCACATCGCCGAGCAACTGATGCGCAAATACCGTCACGGACCGCTCGCGATAATCCGCCGTCTGGCGCATTTGAAAAGGGGCCGCCCAAAGAGCCGGCGCGGGCGGAATCGCGTCAAACCCGCCCAACGCCCGCTCCACCTCCGAGTACAGCGCTTCTCCCCCCGCCCCCACATAGGTGCTCGACCCGAGCTTCTGCTCGAGCGCAAGTCCGAACGTCTCGAATTCCGGGCCCGCCTGCGCCCCCAACACCGACTCCGAGATCAGACTGCGATAGGACTGCACGAAACCCGCCACCTGCGAGGGCTCGAGCTGAAGGCTCCGATCGAGGTCCGACCCGCCCAACGATCGGGTGTAAGCGCCCCGCACCGTCGTGCGGCCCGTCGGAGTCCAGATCACCCCCGCTTTCGGCGAGACCTGATCCCGGGTCGCCGCCGCGCCCGAGACCGGCGCATACAGGAAGTTCTCCGGGTACGTCAGCCGATCGTAACTAACGCCGGCGATCAATTGCAGCGGCTCGACGATCCGGTAGCTCTGGTAGCCATACACGCTCCAGCGCCGAAACAACCGGCTATACGACTCGTCCGCCACCGGCGCCGCCGGATCGAACACCGGCCCGTAAATGGCAGGGGCGTTGTCCTGGTAGTTGCGGACCTGGAAATCGCCATACTGAAAGCGGCCGCCCACGATCGTGCTCGAACGCGGTCCGGTGAAGAGCTGCTGCAGTTCGACCGTGTAAATCGACGGGTCCACCTGCAGTCGTTCGCCTAACCCGATCTCGAACAACGCCGCCCAAGAGCCTCCGGGCCGAAACGCCAGCAGGCTGGGCTGCGCCGTGTTGGTCAGGCTCAGCCGCGACACCGCCGCGCTCGCCAGAAACAGCGTGTGCGCGCTCGACCCCCAGGCATGATGGTACCCTGCATGCAGCAACGGTTCGAGCCCTTCCTCATAACGGTAGTCCAGACCCCCTACCGCCGGATCGTACCGCTGGGCCACGTCGCCTCCCTCCCCAGCGTAATGCGTCACCTGCACAAACGCCGTGTCAGCCGGTGTGACCTGCTGCTTGAGAGACAGCGACAACACCCGTTGCTCGGAGTCTTGGTTGGGACCCTGCCCGGGATCGGACCGATAGAACGCGTCCACGCTGTAACTGCTCCCACCCAACTGACCGTACTGCGCCCCCGTCTGGGTCCACGCGCCCCGGCTCAAGTACTCCGTCAACGAAAACACACCCAGCCGATCCCGCGCGAACAGCTTCGCGTACTCCTGCTGCGACACCGCCGCCGATAGCGTGCCCGCATCCGGCGGGGCGAGCAAATTCGCCAGCAGATACTCGCTCTGGGCCGGCGTCTCGTAGCGCAGGTTGAAGAGGTTAGGATCGCTCTGCGCCTGATAACTGTTGGCCAAGAACAGGTGCGCCGAGTAATTCGCATAGTCCGCGTTCACCGCCCGCACCGCCTCCCGCACCGCCACGTCGTCCATGCCCGCCTCCTGATACAGCCGCGCCAAGTTCGCGCTCCGCACCGCCCGATCCTGATCGAGCAACAAACGCGATCGGTACAGCCGACGCTGGTCGTTGAGCGCTTGCGACCGTTCCAGGTCGCGAATGGCTTCGTTGATTCGGCTGCCCTGCTGCAGGTGCAGTGCCGAGTACAGCCAAGCGGTCGGATCCTGCGCATCCAGCCGACGCGCCAGCCCCAGCTCCGCCTCCGCGCGCGTGGCATACCCGGCCTCACTAAACGCCTTGCCCAAATAACTTCGCAGCAACGCCCGCTGCGGTTCCAGCGCCGCCGCCACCAACAAATCCGCCCGACCCGACCGGCCCCGACCCTCGCGAATCCGGCACAGACCCCGCCCCAGCCACGCTTCCCCCAAGGCCCCATCCAAGCCAATCGCTTGCTCGAACGCCTCGCGCGCCTCCCGCACACGGTTCTCGGCCGCCAACAGGTAGCCCTTCAGCGTCAGCCCCTTCGCATTCCGCGGCGCCAACTCCAGGCTCCGCTCCAACGCCTCCCGCGCCGCCCCGCGCCGGCCGTGGCTGAATTCCAGTTCCGCTACCCGGGCCCAGCCAAAGGCAAACTCGGCTGATCGCGCGACCGCCTGGCGCGCCTGGGCCAACGCCTGGGCCAGCGCCTGCCGGTCGTTGGCGCGCGACTGGGTCGTATACGAGGCTGCCAGCCACTCGGTCGCCAGTTCCGGTGGCGCGCCCGATTCCCGAGCCTGGTTCTTGACCGCAGCGATCAATCGACGCAAGGCGCCAGCGAGCCGGGCCGTTGGCGCCCCGCCGTCGGTCGCCGCTCCACCCTCGACCTCCGCCAGTAACACCTCCGACTTCTCGACTTGACCGGCAGCCAGCAAGACCGCCGCCAGATAGACTCGCTCCGCGGCGGAGCGGGGCACGCGCCCGCCCGGGTAGAGCGCCAGCGCTTGGCGCAGATCCCCCGCCGCATATGCCTCCAGAGTGGCGGCCAGATCCGCGCGCTCGCCCGCCGTCAGGCCTAGTTCCCCCAGGTCGAGCACGGCCGGATAATACAACCGCCATTGGATAACGTTGACCGTCAGAATACCCGTCGTGACCTCCGGCGGCCGGCCAACCTCGGCCACCGCCTGCTGTCCGCTCGTGAGCACCACCCGCCCCGCAACCGTGCGAAACTCCGCTTCGCCCTCCACCAGCGTCAGCACTGTGCGGCCGTCAATCCCGACCGCCAGGTTGAACTCCGTCCCGCGCACCGCCGTCGAGCTGATCGGCGTCTTGATGTCCACCCGCGCCGGCCGGTCGCGCCCGAAGAAATAGAGCAACCCACGCAACAGTTGCAGCGTCGGGCGCTCTCCCGCGGGAGCCGGCGGGTCCAGTTGAAACTCGCTCAACTCCCCGAAATGCACCGGGTCAATTACTATATTCCTGCGAAAATAAAGCGATCAGACCGTCCCTTAGACGGCCGGCGGGGCGGGCCGACGAAAACCTGTCAACTACTATAACTCTGGCAGACAGAACCAACTGTTGTCCAATGTCTTCCAGAGTGAGGGCCCCGGCCCCTGCTCGGGTTGGTGGGGTGGTGGTGGGGTGAAACGGTGGAGATGGAGGTCACGTTCGGGTCCAGACCGCCGCACGGCGTCAGACGGGTTCACTCAGGATTAGGGCGAAAGCCATGTCAACAAGCATCACCCTGGAACTGTTATTCTGCGTTTGCCTTGGCCAGGTCGAACCCGCCCCCTGGGACCCTGTCACTCTTTTCTAACCAACTAGGTATCATCTACTTCAAGCGCTGGCGATCATCACGGCTCGACGCCGGCCTAAACCCGTGCGCCCGGTAGTTGTACCGGTCGTTGGGGGCGGCGTCCCCGTGCAGAGTGAAGTCGCTCCAGTCGCCCGTCTCAGGGACGTGATCGGCCCACTTGAAGTCGAGCTGGGCGGGGGGATGGCGCAGCCCGAGAGCGGCCCACGGGATCGCCAACTCGAGTTCCTGACCGCACACCTGAAACTCGATCCGGCCGGCCGGTTGCCAGCGGTAACCGTCACCGGCGTGGATCTCGATCGAGGCGCCCCGACCCGGCCAGCGCGTCCGATTGACGACGAAATCGTAGCCGAGCCAGCCGGTGGCCGCCTGCGTGTCCACGTCCAGGAACAGCAACATCCAGCTCGGATCCGTAGCGGGAGACAGTGCCAGGCGGGTGCGCGCGTAGAAGTAGACCCGGTCGGCGTCGAAGCTCACTTTCGCCACGGTGAGGTCATTGCGGCCGCTCAGATCGGTGTAGGTGACCTGCGGGTCCCAACCACGGTGCTGGCGCCGGACCGGGTCGCCCAAGGTATCGCGGAACTCGGGCTCCACCGCCGACCAGTCGCCGAACTGGCCATCGATCGCAATGGGGGCGGGCACCAGCGCTGGCAACGACCGTGCGCCCTTGTACCGGCGAATAAACCCCGCCATCTGATACAGGTAATTGTCGCCGTGCCCGCCTTTCATCGGTTCAATGTCGCGACTGTGCTCTTGGTCGAATTGGTCGACGAACATCACGGGCAGGCGAATGCGATTGAACTCGGCGAACCGCCCGGCAATCCATTCGTTCCAACCCGTAATGAAGATAACGCGCGGATCCTCCGCCAGCGCCCGTACCCATTGCTCCTGCACGTTCAAACCGCGCAGGACCGCGCCTGGCCGACCATCGGTTGCGCCCTGGTGAAAACTCCGCCCGCGTGCCCCGGGTTCGCTCATCGACCCCAAACGATCTCCCACCGCGTTTTGGCCCACCCCAACGGACATCTGCTCCTTCTCGCCCCGCGCGTTGCGGAACACGTGTTGGGGATAAACCTCCAACCAGCTCCACATGTCCGGCCCGGTCGGTCCCTGGAAATAGTCCGGTTGCGGCTTGCGAAACGTGAAAAACTCACGGAGGCGCGGGTCCTCGACCCGGTCGACGACCAACTTCGGATCGGCCAGGATCAGCGCTTTGCCCTCCCACCGAAACCAAAGGTCGGCGTGGCGCCCCGGCTCGTACAAATCTCGCCACAGATCGCGCACCACTTTCGTCGGATCCCCAAACGGCGTCAAAAAGGCAACCTGCGGCGTGCGGTTCCCCAGCGCCCGCATCTGCGTCCAAACGCGCAACAACGCCCCGTACCAGTCGCGATACGTGACTTGGTTGGTCACGTCGAAGATCGCCACGTCCACCCCAGCGTCGTCGAGCATCTGGGCATGCTTGCGGAGCACCTCCTCGTCATCCGTCAAGTAATAGCCAAAGATCGACTCCCCCCAATGATGCGGCGCGTGCAACGGTCCCCAAAGCGGGCTGTCCGGTCGGCTCATGGCCTCCGGCTCTTGCGCCAGAATCCGACTGACGTCATACGGGCCTCCCTGAATGTGCGCCCCATGCCATAAGAAGTAGAAAATGCCCACCGTGCGATCGGGCCGCGGGAGCCCCACCTCGCCCCCCACCGGCAGCGTGCGACCGAGCGCGTCGGTGGCCACCCACGTGTCGCTGTACGTGTCCCGCAACGCCAGCGGTTCCCCCGCCTGCAACTGCAGCCCCAGCCCAGCCAGCCCCAACACCCTCCCGCCCCAGCCCCACCGCCGCCCACCGACCGCCCGAGCTTTGCCGCGCTCACCGGCGGAGCACAGCATCCCGGGCGGCCTCCCTCGCCAACCGCTCATCCGCACTCGGACTCTCGCCATTAGCTCCACGGCACGTACACCGCCCGGCCGTCACCGTCCCGGTTCCCCGCCAGCGCCCGCAGCGTTAGCTCGACACCTTCCCGCCGAAACCGCGCGTCCACCCAACCCACCGGATCGCGGTCGCGGAAGTTGTAGCCGACCGCCGGCAAGTTAATCAGTTTCACCCCCTGGCGTTCGCCCAACTCCCACACGTGCGAATGCCCATAGAAGATGGCCTTGACCTGCGGACACGAACGCAAGATCGCGAACAGCCGGTCCCCATCGAGCAGGTCGCCGTCGCCTTCCCCGAGAGTGTGGTGCACGAACAGAACGATCGGCCGATCGGCCAGCCCGGGCAGCGCCTGACTGAGCCACTGTCGCTGACTCAGCCCCAGTAGGCCCGCCACCTTGTTGACGTAGAGCAAGGAGTCCAACACCACCACCCGCACCGGCCCCGCCTCGAACACCACCACGTGCTTCCCCGACACCGGCTGACGCTGGCCGCCCGGCTCCGGAAACACCTTGCCAAAATTGGCGCGATCGTCGTGGTTCCCTAACCCGATGCACACCGGCGCCACCGCCGCCACCGGCTCCAATAACCCCCGCAGTTCCCGGTAGTCCTCCAGCTTCCCCTCGAGCCGAGCCGCATCCCCGCAGATGACCGCCCCCGCCGGGCGCGCCTCGACTACCTCGGGCACCACGCGCTTGAGATTCTCCCACGGGTTGAACCCGCGGTGGCCATCGACTCGATCGCCCGGAATGTGCGTGTCTGCCAACAGCGCCAAGCGCGCCTCGGCCCCGCCTTCGGCTGCGCTTGCCGACTCCCCACCGCCGCGCACGGCCAACACCGTGGCGGCGATCACCGTCTGCTTCAGAAACACGCGTCGATCCACCGTTTGGTTAAGTATGCCAGGCATAATCGTAGGTCGCAGAGATCAACAACCCGTCCGCGGCTGGACACGCCGCCCTCGGCGCGTACGGACCCGCCGACGGCGGTCCATCCCGAGGTTTCATCGTCCATCGTCGTCCCGCCGCCTCGTTGCGCACGGAACCTGGCCGCAGTGTCCCGCGCTCAACCCGATCGTTCAAGCCTTTCCGCCAGTCCACTCCGTCCCCTAGCCGCGCCCCGCCAAGCTCGCTTTAAGCTTCCTTCGCCCAGTGCCGCCCAGGCACAGTACGCGCGGTTCCAGGACCCGGGGCAGCCCGTCCGCGAGCCAAATCGTGGTTTCCAGCCGAGGCTGAGCTTATGGATTCATGCAGATTGAAGTGTCGCGGGGCGACACCTGGTCGTGGCCTGAAGGCGGTGGCGTGGGTCGGCCTCGCGTGGGGCCTGCTGCACGCGCCGCTACGGGGCGAGGACGCACCGCAGTTCGGCCAGGCCTGGACCCGCAACTCCGTCTCGAGCGAGCGGAACCTGCCTGCCACCTTCAACCCCCAGACCGGCCTCAACCTCAAGTGGACAGCCAAGCTCGGCACCGAAACCCACGCCTCACCTGTCATCGGCAGCGGCCGCGTCCTCATCGGGTCCAACAACGGCGATCCACGTGACCCCAAACACCAAGGCGACCGCGGCGTGCTCATGTGCTTGGACGAAGCCACCGGCCAACTTCAATGGCAACTGGTCGTGCCGAAGCGGACCGAGGACATCTACTTCGACTGGCCAAGAAGCGGGATCTGCTCGACCGCCACGGTCGAGGGCGACCGCGTCTATGTCGTCGACAATCGCGGGGTGGTCTTATGCCTGGACCTGCACGGGCTGGCCAACGGCAATGACGGACCGTTCCGCCACGAAGGCAACTACCTGGCCATCCAGCCTACGAACGCGATCGGCCGCGTGTTGCCCCCCGGTTTCGATTCCGCCGGCCGCATCGTCGAAGGTGCGCCCACGGCGAACCGCCTCGAGCTCGGCCCCCTGGACGCGGATATTCTCTGGCTCTTCGATCTAACCAGTGGCGCCGGCATTTGGTCACACGACGCCGCCCACAGCTCGATCCTCATCCGGGGCCCGCATCTGTACCTCAACACGGGAACCGGGGTCGATAACACCCACCGCCGCATCCGCGCCCCAGACGCCCCCAGCTTGGTCGTGCTCGACAAGGCCACCGGCCAATTCCTGGGCCGCGAACGCGAGGGAATCGCCCCGAACATCTTCCATTCGACCTGGGCCCCGCCAGCCTTGGCCGCCGTCCACGGCCGCGACCTACTCTTCTTCGCCGCCGGCAACGGCATCGTCTACGCCTTCGAACCCCTCGCCACCAACGCCCCCCTCGCCTCCGTCCAAACCTTGAAGCAGGTCTTCCAGTTCGACTTCGACCCCGATGGCCCCAAGACGGACGTCCACCGCTTCCACCTCAACAAGCGCGAGGGCCCGAGCAACTTCTACGGCGCACCCGTCTTCCACGACAACCGCCTCTACGTCGCCGGCGGCGGCGACCTGTGGTGGGGCAAGAACCAAGCTTGGCTCAAGTGCCTCGACGCCACCGGCACCGGCGACGTCACCGTCAGCGGACTCCGTTGGTCGCGCCCCTTAGGCCGGCACACGTTCTCGAGCGTGGCGGTCGCGCAAGGGTTGGCGTATGTCTCCGATTGCAGCCAGACCTTGCACTGTGTCGACGCCGACACCGGCACACCCGTCTGGACGCACGACCTGCAGGGAGAGGTCTGGGCCTCGCCCTTCGTGGCCGACGGCAAGGTGTACCTCGGCACCCGACGTGGTTTCTTCTATGTGTTCGCGGCCGGCCGGGACAAGCAGTTGCTCGCTGAACTCGCCCTGGGCCAACCCCTTAGCTCGACGGTCACGGCGGCAAACGGCGTGCTCTATGTCGCCACCATGTCCCACCTCTATGCGGTGGCCCAAACCACCGCGCCTTGAAGGCGACCCGCTCGCGCGCACGTCGCGAGCTAGCTAACGTTCGACAGTCACCACATACCACAGCGTGGCCCGTTCCCCCAGATCGAGCTCCCAACCGGTCTCGCCGTGGCGTAGCGTCTCAAGCCATTTAATTCGACATGAGAATAGAAGTTGACACCATCGAGCGGACTGACGGTTCCGCCGCCTCCTCCGTGAGACTTCTACGCAACCCGCTTCGACGCAATCTGTTCCGGCGCGGGTAGCTCGGTCGCATCCGCCTGGGTGAGGCCCCTGCTCCTCGCGGCCGAACCAAGGCTGAAGGGGTTGCTCAAGGTGTCGGGGTGTCGAGGTTGCCAACACGGTTCAGTTTCCGTAACCTGCGCGCCGCAAGCCAAACAGTCCCAAAAGTCTGCAACCAGAGTTCTACAAGCCATACATCTATGAACTATAGGGCCTTCATCACAGAACAAGTGGCTGCGCTTCGGCGCCAGGTCGGCAACAACATCGCCATCAACGCCCTCAGCGGCGGCGTCGACAGCTCGGTGGTCACCGTGCTGGCGCACCGGGCGCTCGGGCCGCAGTTGAAAACCATCTTCGTCGATAACGCCCTCATGCGCGACGGGGAACCTCAGCGGGTGGTGAAGGCGTTCCGGAGCATGGGGATTCCCGTGGAGCTGATCGACGCGCGCCAAACGTTCCTGAAGGCGTTGCAGGGGATCACCGATCCGGAAGCCAAGCGACAGGCCATCACCGACACGTTTTACCGCGACGTGTTCGCGCAAGCGGTGCAGCGGACGCGCGCGACGTTTTTGCTGCACGGGACGATTTTGACCGATATCGAGGAGACGGTGGCGGGGATTAAACGCCAGCACAACATCCTGGCGCAGATCGGCATCGACCCGCAACAGGCCTACGGCTACCAGGTTCTAGAGCCGCTAGCGACCCTCCGCAAGGACGGCGTGCGTCGCGTCGCCCGCCTCCTGGGCTTGCCCAAGAGCATTACCGCCCGTATCCCCTTTCCCGGCCCGGCCCTCGCCGCCCGCATCGTGGGAGAAGTCACCGAAGCCAAGCTGGCAACGGTGCGCGCCGCCACGGCCTTGGTCGAGAACGAGCTCCGGAACACAGACGCGTTTCAGTACTTGGCCGTGTTGCTCAACGACTACGCAACCGGGATCCGCAACGGCAAACGCGAGTTTGGCCAGATCGTCGTGGTGCGCTGCATTGACAGCGTGGACGCGCGCAAGGCGACGGTGCGCGAGCTACCCTGGGCGACCTTGCGCCGCCTGAGCCGACGCATCACCGCCCTACCCGGGGTGAACCGTTGCCTCTACGATTTGACCCCTAAACCCCCCGCCACCGTAGAATACATCTAAGCCCGCAGCACAAGGAGTCAGCCCAATTCATTCGGACCGCAGTTCAACAGAAACACCACGCTATGAGACCGAAGATTCGCATCATGCCGTGCCTGGACATGCAGAATGGCCGAGTAGTTAAAGGCGTCCACTTCGTCAACATCAAAGACGCCGGCGATCCTGTGGCCTGCGCCCAGGCCTATTGCGCCGCCGGCGCGGACGAACTCGCCATGCTCGACATCACCGCCACGGTCGAGAACCGCCCCACCCTACTCGAGGTCGTCCGGCGCGTGGCGGCCGTGACCACCATCCCCTTCACCGTGGGCGGCGGGATTCGGGACGTCGCCTCGGCCGCAGCCGTTATCCAAGCTGGCGCCAACAAGGTGTCTACCAGCAGCGCCGCGTTCCGCCATCCGGAGGTCATCCCGGAGATGATCCGGGAGTTGGGCGCGGACAAAGTGACCGTGGCCATCGACGTGGACCGCAACCCGGGCTTGCCCTCCGGGTACGAGGTGTTCATCGACGGCGGACGCACCGCCACAGGCGCCGATGCCCTCGAATGGGCCAAGCAGGCCGCGGGCTACGGCGTCCGCTGCTTGCTGCCCACCAGCAAGGCCACCGACGGCGCGCGCACCGGATTCGACCTGCCCCTGATCCGCCTGATCGCCTCCGCCACCCAGGCCGAGGTGGTGGCCTCCGGCGGCGCGGGCGCGCCGGAGCATTTCCGGGAAGCCGCTGAAGCGGGGGCGACGGTGTTACTAGCCGCCTCCGTCTTTCACTTCGGACTCATTGCGATTCCCGAATTGAAAGGCTACTTGCGAACGTGCGGATTGGACTTGAACCCCTGAGCTGCCCGCTCACGGCGGCAGGCGTTGGAAGCGGATTCGCCGCACGTAGCCATAGTCGCTTTCGCACACCAGAATCGACCCGTCGTAAGCCATCGTCACGCTGCGCCCCTCGCTGATCGTCGGCTCGGGCGTGTAGAAGAACTGGCCGTCGCCACCATGCGTGCGCCCGCGCCCGCCATGGAGCAGCAGGCGAACCGTGCCCCCGCCGTCCAAGTACCAGAGCTGGCAGCCGTCGTGGGTAAGGAGCAGGTAACCCCCCGTCGGCACGGGCCAGGCGCTGCGCACACCGTCCAACCCGGTCGCCACCCCAGGCCAACCGTCCCCACCCCCACTCGGCGTGCCGTTGCCCGCCAGGACCGTCCGCGTGCCCGTCGGCCGCACGCGATACACCAAGTGAGCCCCCCGATCGCACACAATCAAATCCCCATTCGCCTCGACAAATAAGGTGCCCAGCTCCGCAAAACCACTAGCCACCGTCCGCAACCCGCTCGCCGGCGTCCAACTCCGTATCCGCGTCTCGGCACAGAAATAGACCAAGCCCCCGTCCTCGCGCACCCATAGACCCCGCCCGCCGCCTAACGCCGACCCATCCGCCGTCGCCCAACACACCGTCGTCATCACGCCCGCAGGCGTCACCCGCCGCACCCGGCCGTTGCCCGTATCCAGGATGTACACCGTCCCATCCGCATGGACCCAGAGGCCGTTGGGCGACTGCAGCGCTAGGCTCGTCGCCGCCGCCGGCCCTTCCCCAGCGTAGCCACCCTCGTGCGTGCCCGCGTGGGTATGGATCGTCCCATCCGGCTCGACCCTCAACACCGAGTGACTGTTCTTGTCCGCGATGTAGACGTTGCCCGCGCGATCCGCCATCGCAAAGTGCGGTCGCGACAGAGCAACCCACGTCGCCGGCCAACCCTCGAACCACGACTGCCAATAACTCACCCCATCCACCTGACCCGCACCCGTGCCGGCCATCGTCTCGAGTAACCCGTACGAATGGACCAGGTTGGCAAAACCAGACGCCGTCGCCGCCACCTCGACCGCCCGCAACCGATAGAACCGTCGGCCACTCCCCTCCTGCGGCACCGTGATCCATCCCGTCGACCCAGTCGCAAAGGCGTTCGGCCCCGGCAGCCATGGACCCTCCAGCGCACCCGCCACTTCCACGCTGCACACGCCCGGTACGGGCGCGTTAACCCACCCCAATACCCCCTCGGCATCGAAACCCGTTAGACGCAAGACCGGCTCCGCCTGGCTCGCGACCGCGCCGGCCAACATCCACCCCGCCACCCCCGCCCAACGCGCGACGCGTCCCAGGCCACCCACATCGCCGCTCGCCTCGAGCCGCCCCACGCGGGCCGTGTTCCTAGCGTTACTTGTCACGCCCCAGATGCTGCGCCCTTGCCGCCCACCGTCAAGACCCGCATGCGCCCCTAGCATCCAGCCAGCTTCAGACCCGTCAGTGCATCCGCCGGTTGACCCTGAACCACGCGCGCGGGAACCACCCTGCCCAGCATGGGCTATGGCCATGGATCACGTCGCTGGCGCTGGCCGCTGGGCCCCCGCCGGACCGCCCGGTGGCGCTTGGGGGCGATGGTCTTGGGTCGTGCCTTAGGCACGAGGACCAGCGGACACCCCTCGAAACCGAAGGCTCGCCGCAGCTCACCGGCAAGATATTTCGTGTAAGCCTCGGAAAAGAGCTCGTGCCGGTTAACAAACAACAGGAAGGTGGGCGGCGCCTGCCGGGTCTGCGTCGCGTAGAAGAAACGCAGGCGCGTGCCGGAGGCGCTGATGGGTTGGCGCCGTTCGACCGCGTCGTGCAAGGTCCGGTTCAGCAAGGCCGTCGGGATGTGCTGCCGCAACTGGGCCGCCACGAAACGCACCGTCTCGAGCAAACGGTCCAGGTGAAAGCCCGTGCTGGCGGACGTGAAGATGACCGGGGCGTAGTCCAGGAAGAAAAGTTGCTCCTGCACCCAGCGGCCAAACTGGCCGAGGCCTGTCAGGGGCTGCTCGGCGCGCCCGCGTCCCCGAGCCGGCCGGCCACGCGAGGCGGGCGCGGGTTGGGCCCGGCGGACCGCTTCCTCGAACAGATCCCATTTGTTGACCACCAGAACGCACGCCTTCCGGGCCGCCACGATCCGGTCGGCGATCTTCTTGTCCTGTTCCAGAATCCCGCTCTCCGCATCGAGGACGAACACGGCCAAATCGCAGCGCGCAATCGAGTCTTCCGCGCGTTTCACACTGAAGAACTCGATCGAATCGCCCACGCGCCGAGGTTTCCGGATCCCAGCCGTGTCGATCAACAGATAGCGCTGCCGCATGCCGTCGGTCTCCACCTCGAAGGGAACGTCCACCGCATCGCGCGTGGTGCCGGGAATCGGGCTGACAATGACCCGGTCGGCTCGGGTGAGGGCATTGATGAGCGAAGACTTCCCCACGTTCGGCCGCCCGACGATGGCCAGCTTGAGCGGCTCTCCCATGGCCCCGGCGCCAGCCACCGAACCGGGACCGGGCCCTTTCGTGGGTAACTCCGGCGCGAGCGGCGCGGCCGGCAGCAGGGCCATCGCGGCATGCATCAGTTGCGCCACCCCACGCCCGTGAATCGCCGACACTGGCAGGAGCCGTTCGAAACCCAAGCGACCGAAATCAACCAGGCCCGCCTCCGCGCCGTCGTGGTCCACCTTGTTGACCGCCAGGATCACGGGCTTACCCGCCTGCCGCAGGCGTTGGGCGACTTCCTGGTCGAGGGGGACCAGCCCCTCCTGCACATCGACCACCAACAGGATAACGTCCGCGGCCTCGATGGCAGCCTCGACCTGTGCCACCGCGGCCGTCAGCAGGGCGTCGCTGGTCTTCTCCCCGCGCACCAACCCCAATCCCCCCGTGTCCACCAGGGTGAACGGCCGCCCCCGCCACTCCGCCTCGGCACTGATCCGATCCCGCGTGACGCCGGGTTGGTCATGCACAATGGCGATGCGGCGGCCGACGATCCGGTTGAACAAGGCCGATTTCCCAACGTTCGGTCGGCCCACAATGGCGATGACGCCTGCCACCCGCTCAGCATGGCCGAGCGCCCTTCGTCGCGGAAGGCAAAACCCGCACCCTCAGCCACACCCCGATTCCTTGGAGAGCTGGAGCGCGGACGGTCACGTCCGCCCGGCACACCACCTCCGCGGCGCTCTCAGCGGAACGAGATCGGGGCCGCGGCCCGCGGTTCGTCTTGGCATGGGGCGTTGGTGGGGGCGTCGGCGGCGCGCTGCGTCGGTTGCACGAGGCGGTGGCTCAAGAGGTAGGCCTCGACCTCGTCGCCACTGACATCGGCGAGCATGCGATCGCCTACGACGACGCAGGGACTCAGCATCTGGCCACTGCGTTCGATCATCTCTTGCCGTTGGAGCGGATCGTTGATGATGTCGCGGTCATCAAACGGAAGGTCGTATTTGCGCAGCACGGCCCGCACGCCGTTGCTCCACCCGCAGTGCGGCTTCAAATAGGCAACAATCTTTGGCTTTTCCATACTCGATACTCACAGTCTAAGACGGCGAAAACGTGCCACAGATGCCCTGATTGGCAACTGCAATCTAACTACTGATAAGGAGGCGCGATCAATCACGGCTCTAAATCCGAACAGGCCGCCGAGGGCGTCCCCGGCCGCCGGCCGGCAATCCCTGGCATCCCTGCGTGAGGGTCGCGCGGCCATCGAGGCGTGATCCGCGCCCCGTCGTCCCGGGCGCGGGCGTCGTTGGGACGGACGTCAGCGCGGCGTTGGGGACCGGCTGGCGGCGAAACCAAACGTCGCCCGCCGGGTCTAAAGCATGGAATGACGTCCCGGACCGAGCCTGGCGGGTTGGGAGGTAAGGCGTGTGGCCAGGCCGAGGAGTTGCATTCTTGGCTTTGACGAAACGGTTGGATCTCATAAGGTGGACCGCTATGCATGTAACGCGACTGGTTGGGTTGGGCTTGACGCTGGGCACCGTGGCGATGGCCGGAGCGACGGACGGCCCGGGCCAGATGCGGCCGCTCTCTCTGAGTGACTGCATCCAGATGGCCCTGGCACATAACCTGGACGTCCAGATCCAGCGGTTGGGGCCGGAACTGGCGGGCTTGTCTCTGAGTGGGGCCTACGGGGCTTACGACCCGAATTTCACCGCCAGCGCCGTGCGCGCCTCGAGTTCGGTGCCGGGCGGCGTGGACGAGCAAGGCCGCCTATTCCCCTCGACGGTGAACGAGTCCGACCGGTTCAGCGCGGGGATATCCGGGCTGACGCCGACTGGCTTCGGGTACCAGATCAGCGGCGACCTGGCGGACAATTACGGCCAGAATGCCTTTGGAGCGTTCGAGCGAGGCCAGGGCTCCGTCAACCTGCGCATGAGCCAACCGCTCCTGAAGAACTTCTGGATCGACGGCGCGCGCCTGAACATCCGCGTCAACAAGAACAACCTGAAGATCTCGGAGTTGACGTTTGAACAGCAGGTGATGAACACGGTGGCAGCCGTGCAACAGGCCTATTACAGCCTCATTGCCGCCCGCGAAACCGTTAAAGTCCAGGAGAAGGCCCTCGAACTGGCCGAGCAACTGTTGCGCGAGAACAAGAAACGCGTCGAGGTCGGTGTCCTGGCGCCGTTGGACGAGAAGCAAGCCGAGTCGCAAGTAGCCGCCAGTCGGGCCGACTTGCTCGGCGCCCAGAGCAACTTGAGGATCAGCGAGACCCGACTCAAGAACCTGCTGACGGACGAATTCTCAGCCTGGCAGGGAGTCTCCCTCGAGCCCAGCGAGAGACTCGAGGCCCCAGCCCAAGTCTTCCATCTGCAGGACAGTTGGTCCAAGGGCCTCAGTCTGCGACCGGACTTGCTCCAGGCCCGCTTAGACCTCGAACGGCGCAACATCATCTTGCGCTACGACAAAAACCAGCTCTTCCCTCAGCTCGACCTGGTGGGCAGCTATGGCCTCGGGGGTGCCGGCGAGGAGTTCAGCGGGACGCTGGCCGGCATCTCCCGGCGCGACAGCCCCACCTATTCGTATGGGATCACTTTCTCGATACCGTTGTCGCGGCGCACGGCGCGCACGAACTATCGCACCCACAAGACCGAACTCGAACGGGCGCTGCTCCAACTCAAGAAGCTCGAACAGGGCATCATGGTCGAAGTGGCGGACGCGATCGCCCAGGCCCAGACCAGTTTCGAGCGCGTCAAGGCGACCGAGGAAGCCATGCTCTACGCAGTGCAGGCCTACGAGGCCGAGGTGAAGAAGCTCGAGAACGGCAAGAGCACCAGTTTCCAGGTGCTGCAATTCCAGCGGGACGTCACGCTGCGCCGCTCCCAGGCCATCAGCGCGCTCAGCGACTATAACGCGGCGTTGGCGCGGCTGGCCCTCAGCGAGGGCACCACCCTCGTCCAGAATAACATCACCGTGGAGGTGAAGTAGCCCGACCGTACGGGGCCCTCTCGCCCTTTGCCCTCAGGGCGGGGGCGAGGCTGCGGCACGCCTCAAGATCGCCTGCACATCGCCGACGAAGTCATCCAGCGCGCTGGCTGCGTGGTCGGCGGGGATAGGCAAGTACTTGCCGGTCGCGCTGGCGATCAGACCCTGATCCGCCCCCCGGAGAAACGCGCGGGTCTCGAACAAGCGATTCTTGCGGTTCGCCACAAACTCGGCCGTGACCTCGACCTCTTCGCCGGGATGGAGTGGCTTGAGGAAGCGGGTGTTGATCTCGGCGGAGTAGGCGAACTGGCCCGTGTGAATGCCGCAGACCCACACCATCGCCTCATCCAACACCGTCATCAGCAGTCCCCCATGCACCGTGGCGCTGAAACCGGCATGCTCGGGCTTGGGCCGAAGCCAGCCGCGCACAATCCGCTCGTCGGTTTCGAGCTGGAGGTTGAGCCCGATCGGGTTGTGCAGGCCGCAGACGAAGCAGGAGCGTGTGCGAGGCAATGCTTTCATGCGAACTCCCTCTGCCCCCATCAACGCCCCTCGATCGCGACCGGACTGAACGCGGTGAAGGCGTGGTCGACCGCATAACCCACGTGCGTGATCGCTCGCAGGGGCCGTGCCAGCTTCGCCGTGAGCGTCTGGCCCGAGGCACTCAACACCACTTCCCCGGCGGGAAGGCTCACCGCAACGGTCAACTCGATAACCTGGGCGCCGCCGCGGTCGAACCTGGCCGTGGTCGCACTGCCCGCCTTGAGCGGTCCCTCGACGATGACGCAGTTGTTCTGCTTGAAGCGAATGCCGCACTTGACCCGTTGGGCGTCTTCCGGTCCGTCGCCGAAGGCGAGGAATCCGTTCAGATTGCGCGTGCGCCCACCGTTGGCGGCCAGGGGTTCGAGCTTGAGCTTGAAGGTGGCCTGTTGGGTGAGGGGCGCGGCGAGCCTCTTCAGTGCCAAGCCGGTCGCGCTCGGCTGGCTGCAAACCTCGTAACCCAGCTCGCCAGCGAACACGCGGGCGCCCGTGACCGCCTGAAACTCGGCTGCGGCCGACTTCGCCTCCGGCGCCGGGCCGGTCGCCGCGAAGATCGCTTCTGCCTGCTCCTGCGAGCTGACCAAGGCTGGTGCCAGGCCCAGGCCAGCCGCCACGCACCAAGGAAGCCAGAGCCGAACGGAAATTCGAGTGTCCATAGCAGTCCTTCGTCGAGTCACGTTGTTCCGTACCGCGTACGGCAGAGTTGACCTGCCCATTTCTAATCCCGACGCCGCGTCGATGCCCAGCCAAAACCTGAGCGCGGGCCAAGGCGCCGAAGCCTGAGCACGGACGGTCAGGTCCACCAATGGGTTTGAGCAGCCGCGCTCCACTGCGCTAAGGACTCGGGACTGAGGTGCCAGGGTTCATTCGGCTTGATTCCAAGTTCTGGGTTGCTTAGGCTGGGGATCGTGTAGTTCGGGAAGGTCTCTCCTCTGGGCAAAGGGCTGCCGGGACCGTCGGAACCATGCTAGCGTGTAACCGTCCGCGCCCAAGCGGTGCACGGGACCCGCGGCCAGAGGTGTGAATGCAGTAGCCTAACGTGCATCGTTGCAGCACTCTTAGCACTCCGCAAAGGAAGGAGGTCCAATGAAGCTGGTACGCGTGCTCTCGGGGTTGTTCGCCTTGGCCACCTGCAGTTGCCTTGGCCGAACGCTCTACGTCTCTCCGGTAGGCAGCCAAACCCTGCCCTTTACGAGTTGGGCAACGGCGGCTCGAGAGATCCAGATGGCCGCCAGGTTCGCCCTCGACGGCGACATAATCGTCGTGACCAATGGCACGTATAAGCCGTTCATTGTCCTGACGCGGGCTGCCCAACTGGTGTCGGTTAACGGGCCCGAGCACACGATCATCGATGGGGTAATCGACCGTCTACAGGGGGGCCGTTGTCTCGAGGTTACAGGTGGGGGACTTGTGAAGGGCTTCACGGTCCGACGTGGGAATTCGCCCGAGGACGGCGGCGGGATCTGGATCGGCGAGGGCACCATCGAGTCCTGCGTGATCGAAGACAACGTCTCCGGGGCCAAGGGAGGTGGGGTCTACTGCGAGGACGACGCGGTGGTGCTCAACTGCGTGATCCGCCGCAATCAGGCGGCTAGCTCAGGCGGCGGGGTAGCGATGGCCTGGGGAGGCCACCTTCGCAATTGCCTGATTGTGGACAACCAGAGTCTGGGGGATTCAGGAGGTGGGGTGGCCTGCGAGTGGGACGGCGCCATCTGGAATTGTACTATTACCCGGAACCGCGCCGAATTGACGGGGGGTGGTTTACGGTTCGAAACCGACGGTTGGGTGGTCAACTCGATCGTGTACGGCAACGAGGCTGGGCGATCTCACTCGAACGTCGATGGTTCCGAGGTTCTCTTCGAGTGCTGTTGTTCGGTGCCTAAGCCAGAGGGGGAGAATAACTTGTCAGCCGACCCGGCCTTTCTGGCCCCAGAAGAGGGCGATTGCCGTTTAGCCGTGAGCTCGCCTTGCGTGGACGCAGGTCGCAACGAACCCCGCATGCAGGGGGAGACAGACCTTGAAGGTCTGCCCCGGATCCAAAACCGGGCGGTGGACCTTGGAGCCTATGAAGCAGGGGCGTTGCGATGTGGCTTTCGGGTGACGCCCAAGGAGGGTGAGCAGCCTTTGCTGGATGTGGCCTTTGACGCCTATGTCACGGGCACTAACTTGGTCGGCCTCCAGTACGCCTGGGACTTGGACGGCGATGGGCAGTTTGAAACCGCGGAGGGCCCCGCCGCCACCTATTCGTTTTCTGCGGCGGGAACCTTCTCTCCCCTTCTCATGGTGCGAAACGCGGCGGGAGAGGAAGCCAGCCTGCGGCGCCGCGACTGTATTCGAGTCGTTGCGCCGTTAGTCGCCGACTTTATCGCGGCGCCATTGTTGGGTTCGGCACCCATGACCGTGCGCTTCACCGACCAATCCAGAGGCAGTCCGACAAATTGGGCATGGGATTTCGACCATGACGACATCATCGATAGCACAGCTCAGAACCCGAGCCATACGTACCAGTCGCCGGGTCAGTACACGGTCACCCTAACCGTTCGCCGGCGCCCGGGCACGGCGGAGGAATCCGTTGCGAGCCTGACGCGAAGGGACTACGTCCACCTGCCAGGTTATGCCTTGGAAGCAGCCTTCCGCGCCGAGCTCGACACGGCTCGAATCGGAGAGCCGGTGCAGTTCCGCGATGAGACGCGCCATGCGACGGGTGGGGAACGCTGGGCGTGGGACTTCGACGGAGACGGCCAGAGTGACAGCGCCGAGCGGCATCCGCTGCACACCTTTGGCTCGGCCGGTTCCAAGATCGTTGAACTCGTGGTCAGCAACACGTATTCGCTGTCGCGAACCTCACGCCTGGCGCTCGTGGTGTTCGGTCTCACCCGATCCCACTACGTTTCCTTGCAGGGTGGGCATGTTGCGCCGTTCGTCACTTGGGCAACCGCAGCGACCAATGTCCAAGCCGCCATTGACGCCGCGGAGGCCGCTGACACGGTGGTCTTCGCCCCGGGCGTCTACGGGCTCTCCCGTCCTCTCGAGGTGACCCACGAGATGACACTCATCAGCGCGGAGGGCCCGTTACGGACGGTTTTGGACGGAGGGGGCACAACGACCTGCCTCAGGCTCAGAAACCGCTTTGCGGCCGTCGAGGGCCTGACCATCCGCAACGGCGCGAGCTCTGCCGACGGTGGCGGGGTAGACCTGCTGGGCACAATGCGTCATTGCCGCGTGGTGGCCTGCCGCGCAACCCGGGGAGGGGGCGTGCGGGCGGGGCCCGGGGCGGCGCTGCTGGACTGCGTTATCGAGGGGAATGAGGCGGCTACTGGCGGGGGCGTGTATTTCGAATCGAACAGCACGTTGGAGCGGTGCATCTTAAGGGGCAACGTAGCCGCGGAAGACGGAGGAGGAGTCTACGGCGTGGGCGGCAGGCTGCGGAACCTCTTGATCGTCGAGAATTGGGCAAGGCGAGGAACCGGCGCGGACTTAGCTCTGAGTTCGGTGGAAAGCTGCACCATTGTCAGGAATCTGAGCCAAGACAGCCTGACCGAAGGCCTTCGATGCGGTTGGGACCTGAAGGCCATTAACAGCATCATCTACCATAACGCGGGCCAGAACTTGTACGCCGGCGGCGGCCTGTTCGAGCACTGCTGCCTTCTCCCGGACCCTGGAGGTTTGGGCAATATCACGGCCCCGCCGAAGTTGGTGCCTGGAGGCTATCAACTGAGCTGGGCTTCGCCGTGCCGGGATGTGGGTACCAACCAGACGTGGATGACCGACGCGGTCGATCTGGCGCAGGCGCCACGGCTCCAGAACGGGGTGACCGATCTCGGCTGCCAGGAACTCGGCCACTTCGTTTGCGGTTTCGATCTCTCACCCAGAACGGGCACGATTCCCTTGCTCGCCAGGATCGAGGGGGGCGCCGGCGCGACCAACGCGCTCCCAGTCCATTACTTCTGGGACCTGGACGGGGACGGTCGATACGACCGCGATGGACTGAACATGACAACTCTGACCCATGAATACGCCAACGAGGGGACTTATACGGTTGCCTTGTTGGCCAGCAACACCGTGGGTGAGTTGGCCTATTTCATTCGCACAAATGTTCTCGTGGCCTACGCCAGCCGGGTGCGCTACGTCAGTGCTGAGGGGAGCCACACACCCCCGTTCACCAGTTGGCCGACGGCGGCAACCAACCTCCAGGCTGCCCTTGACGTGGCGCGCGACGCCGATCAGGTCTTGCTCACCAACGGCCTCTACCGCTCGGGAGCGCCTGTGGTGGTGAACAAAGCGGTGCGCGTGAGCAGTGTCCATGGCGCTTTGACCGCCATCCTCGACGGTGAGGGAGCGTACCGCTGTATCGTGCTGGCCCACACCAATGCCGTAGTCGAAGGACTGACCTTGACCGGGGGAATGGCCGAGGATGGCGGTGGTGGCTATGTGAGGCAGGGCCTGGTACGACTCTGCCGGGTGATGGGGAACGTTGCCACCCGCTACGGTGGGGGCCTCCACGTCGAGGGGAATTCCACGGTGCGCGGTTGTTTGCTGGCGGATAACCAGGCTGCGTGGGGCGGCGGCCTCTCGCTGGCCGGAGAACCCAAGATTGAGGCGGTGACCATCGCGGGCAATCGGGCTCGATCCGGCGGCGGCCTAGTGGTTCAACAATGGGGAAAGCCGCAACTGATCAATTCAATTATCTATC